>ENA-OSEY01002732-OSEY01002732.1-marine-metagenome-genome-assembly--contig:-NODE-2732-length-11169-cov-3.561215_pt1 | contig 11169 bp, 8 predicted proteins | sample MGYA00248465_ERZ534230 | MGnify/ENA primary metagenome ERZ534230 (study PRJEB26409, sample SAMN06344110) | marine metagenome | isolation source: Sea water from surface | place: Atlantic Ocean:Southern... | reverse complement strand
TGTGCCAGTATCAATAGAGTAAGGTGTATAAAACGTCCATCCTGTATCGACCGGCGCTGCTAGGGATAAAAGCAAAATTAAAGAGCCAGCACAGTAAATCCAGAAACTATATAAATTAAGTTTTGGAAAAATAACATCCCGAGCTCCAATCATTAAGGGTATTAAAAAATTACCAAAACTTGCTGCAACACCTGGAACAATAAAAAGAAAAACCATCACGGCTCCATGTAATGTGAATAAAACATTGTATGTTTGAGCACTAATAATTGTTTGGCCAGGGCTAAGATGTTCGAATCTAATCAAAAAAGAAGCAATTGCTGCCAATACAAAAAATATTCCAATCGCCCAAAGGTACATTACTCCAAGTCTTTTGTGATCTACTGTAAAAAACCAGGATTTAAAACCCTTTCCATTCTCTAAGTAATTTTTATCAAAATCATGATGATCTGTCATTTTTCAACTCCTACTTAATAGTTTTAATATACTCGATAATTGCCGTGATCTCAGAATCAGTTAAAAGCCCTTGATACGAAGGCATTACCGGAGCGTAACCTTTAACCACTTTTCCTTGTGGTGGATTAACGGGATATAATATTGACGTCTTGATATAATTTTCATCTGCAATTTCTTTAGTTCCATCTGTAAATTCTCTTTCCTGCCCAAATAAAGCTTTCCAACTAGGTCCAACTCCATTTGCACCATCAATACTATGACAAGCTACACAGCCTTTTGATGAGTATAATTGCTCACCAATTTTATCAGGTGCCATACCTGCATAGGCATTTTCTACATCAGCAGAATCTCCTGATTCCCATTTAGCATATTCAATATCGGAAACTACATGAACCTTGGCCAACATATCTGAATGTGAAATTCCACAATATTCAGTACAGTAAATATCGAAAACTCCCTCTTTTGTAGGAGTAAAATTAATAAAAGTATATCTATTCCCGATAACATCTTGTTTGACTCTAAATGCAGGAACAAAAAAACTATGAAGAACATCCTTGGATTGCATTACAAGCCTCACAGGTTTATTAACAGGCACATATAGTTCGTTAAAAGTCTTCTTACCATTAGGGTAGGCAAAAGACCAGGACCATCTTTGAGCAGTAACATTAATTTCATAAGCCCCTTTTGTCGGTGTAGTATATTTATCATAATAGACATAACCATAAATAAAAATAAGAATACAAAGTATTGTAGGTATTACTGTCCATAATGTTTCTAAAAAACTATCATGAGTAATGGCTGGTGTTTGATCGTTATCCGAACGTTTTCTATACTTTACGACAAAATATATTAATAAAAATCCAACTAAAATACAGGAAACAACAGAGATTATGGTTACAAGCCATAATATACTATCCACCTGTGGTGCAAATGTTGACGCAGATGTAGGTAGCCAATCCATTTATTACTGTTCCCCCTTGTTTTTTCTTAACCACAAAAACCCCATCATTATTATAATAGCAAAAAGCGTAATAGCACCACCTAACTTCATAACATTTAGAGCTCTGAGTGCATACTTTTTACCTACGGGGTCAAAATCAAAACAATACAATAGAACCTTATCGCTTAGTGACACTGTACCAGTGGATCCTTGAGAAGCTTCTATTATAGCTAATTTAAAATCTCTAGGATCATAAATAACACCAGACAAGTATCTTGATACTATTCCATCATTTGTTAGTAATATTATACCTGCAGGATGAGCAAATTCATCCCCATCTGGTTGAAATTTAAATCCAACCGATTTAGTAATTTTTTCAATGCTTATATCGTCTGATGTATAAAAATTCCAACTTTCGTCGGCATTTAATATGGAGCTGTATTTATTTTCAAATATCTTCGATGATTCGAAACTATCTTTAGAATTAAAACTTAAAGTTACTAGATTATAATCAATTCCAGGCCTTTTATTTGATGCTTGAACAACATCTTTTACGCCATCTAATATAAAAGAACACATCTTTGGACAAGAATAGTAAGCTAAAACGAAAACTGTTGGAATATCTTTATTTAATATATTTTTGAGATTTGTTTTTTCACCTGATACAGAGACTATTTGGGACTTCAAGTCAATTGAGTTTCCATATTTTTCTTCCCATCCTACATTATTTCTAATATCATTTACGTCACTTATAGAATAAGCTTGAAGAGTTAGAATAATTAAAAAAAATAAAAATCTCATATTTAACCATAGGGGTGAAATAAATTATAAATAGAAGAAGAATTGTGTCAATCGTTGATTAGTGTGTAAAATAAAATTTATTGACATTACAAGCTTAATTAAATAGGATTAGGTCTTGTTTATTATAGGGCCCATAGCTCAGCTGGTCAGAGCTCCCGGCTCATAACCGGGCGGTCACTGGTTCGAACCCAGTTGGGCCCATATAGGTGGTTTCTAATGCAAGATAAAATTAATCAGTTTTTAAAACTTCAAGAAATTGATATAGAGATAGCCGAATTTGAAAAGTCTTTTGAGGACCTACCAAAAGAAATATCCTCTTTAGAAAAAAAAATAGATTTTGAAAATATTAAAATTAGTAATCTTAAAGAAAAAATCAATGAGCTTGAGAAAGAAATGAAAAACTATAATAATGAAATTGATTCGATTGATAATAAAATAAGTGAACAAGAAGAAAAATTATTTTCTATAAATTCAACAAAGGAATTTGAAGCATTACAAAAAGAAACTGGTGACCTCAAAAGACTTAAGTTAGAAATTGAGGATTCACAAATTAAAGCTATGGAGTCGGCAGATAGTTCAAAAAAGGCACTTGCCGAAATGGAAGAATTTTTTACAAATGATATCGAACCTTTAAAAAATCAAATAGAGACACTGAAATCTAAATTGAAAGAATATACCGACAAAAAAAGTAAGCTATCTATTGAAAGAGATAGTAAAACAAAAAGTTTGGATCAAGATTTTTTAACTAAATATGAGTCTTTAATGGTTGATAATCCCCCAGTTATTGTTCCCGCCATCGGAGAAACGTGTAGTTATTGCTGTCTTACTATTCCCCCACAAACTTACATTAAAGTTTTACAAAAAACTGAAATTATTAATTGTCCTCACTGTAGAAAAATCTTAATTCCCGAAGAAAATTTAAATGAATGATTATCTTAAAATATTTATTGATGGCGCCTGTCAACCAAATCCTGGAAATGGTGGAATTGGAGTTTTTATCGATAGTGAAGAAATAAATGAAGAAATTTCTATCTCACTGCCAGGAATCGTCACCAATAATATTGCAGAATATGAGGCACTAATTTTTGCTTTAGATTTGATATTAAAAAAATATAGTAGCTTTAAACAAATTAGGATTTTTTCTGATTCTAAACTTGTATGCATGCAATTCAATAAAAAGTGGAAATGTAAGGATAATAATCTAAAGTCCTTACTAGAGAAAGCACATGCTATTTCTAGTCAAATCCCATCTGAAATAATCCTGACTTCTATCCCACGTGAGGAAAATAAAGTAGCTGACGAACTTGCAAAGAATGGAATTAGAAATTAAATTAATTGATGAGTGGATTGAGTGATCGCTTGCATAGCAAGAGGAAAGTCCGAACTCCACAGGGAAGGATACTGGATAACATCCAGATGCTGTGAGGCAATGGAAAGTGCCACAGAAAATAACCGCCATTAATAAACATATGATATTGATGGTAAGGGTGAAAAGGTAGTGTAAGAGACTACCGCTTTTTTTGGTGACAAGAAATGGCAAGGTAAACCCTATCTGGAGCAAGGCCAAATAAAGAAGTTGTTATCCCTGACATTTACTTCTGGGTAGGTCGCTTGAATCTAAAAGTAATTTTAGATCTAGATAAATGATCACATAGAACAGAATTCGGCTTATTAATCCACTCGCTCATTTAAATGTAACTTTATAAAATTTTCTTTTACCAATTTTAATCTCATAGATTAAATCTTTTTCTGGTACAAAATCTAAATTGTGTATTTTCAAATCATTCATTTGTATTGAGCTACTTTTAATTAATCTTTTAATTTCGGACCTTGTGAATGATTTTGATGTAAATTCCTCAATTAATTCAATTATATTTTTGGAATTAAGATCAACCACTTGCTTCTTAATATCATCTGGAAAATCTTTGTTAGAATATGTTTTTTCAAAATCATTTTTTGCTTTTAATGCTGCCTGTTCGTTGTGGTAGTCAGTTATTAATGATATGGCTAATTTTTTCTTTCTATCAAGTGGAGATAAAATCTTGGCAAAAAGTTCGCTATTATTTGAAAAAAGAATTTTTATATATTTTTCCATCAATTCATCCGAGATTGACATAATTTTACCGAAGATATCATTTGGTTCTTCATTAATACCAATATAGTTTTTATAACTTTTGGACATCTTCAAATTTCCATCAATGCCTTCAAGAATTGGAAGAAAAATGGCCACTTGTAGATCTTTACCATAAGCTTTTTGAATTTGTCTGCCTAATAAAATATTAAATCTTTGATCTGTACCACCGAGCTCAACATCTGATTCTAGATGAACGGAATCATAAGCTTGTAATAACGGATACAAAAATTCAGTTAGGGTTATAGCTTCCCCAGAAGTATACCTATTTTTAAAATCATCCCTTTCTAAAATTCTTGCAACGTTTTCCATTGATGATAGCCCAATTAATTTTTTTAGATCAAATTTATCAAACCATTTTGAATTGTATAAAATATTGACATTATTTTTATCTAAAATTTTAAAAAGTTGATTTTCATATGTTTTCGAATTTGAAATTATCTTTTCTTCGCTCAAAGGGGGTCTAGTTTTATCTCTACCAGTCGGGTCACCGATTCTTGCAGTAAAATCACCAATTAAAAAATTTATTTCATGACCTAAATCTTGAAAAATTTTTAATTTTTTTATTAATAAAGTGTGGCCCAAATGTAAATCTGCCGATGTAGGATCAAATCCGGCTTTAATTTTTAAAGGTTTAGATTCTTTATAAGAATTTTTTAGTTTATTAAGAAGTTCCTCTTCTGGAATTATCTCCTCAACGTTTTCTTTAATTATTTGCAATTGCTCACTTGGGCTCAAAAAATTCATTATTACGAATATACTACTTTAAAATTTGGTCTATAATCAATAATTTTTAAACCCATTTGTTATAGGAAACCTTCTATCTTTTCCAAAAGCGACATTAGTGACTTTTATGCCTGGTGGCCCTTGCCTTCTTTTAAACTCATTTTTATCTATAAGATCTACAATCTTTTTTATTATTTTTTTTTCAATTTTTGTAGCTATGAATATTTCATTAATACTTAAAAAATTCTCTACATATAAATAAAGTATTTTGTCTAAATCTTCATATGGGGGTAATGAATCAGAGTCTTTTTGATTTGGTCTTAATTCCGCACTGGGCTCTCGGTTAATAATTCCTAAAGGGATTTTACTATTGGGATATTTTTTGTTATAAAACTTGGCTATTTTATAAACTAATGTCTTTGGAATATCTTTTAATGGAGCCAGTCCACCTGATAAATCCCCATATATGGTTGAATATCCAACGCTCATTTCGCTTTTATTGCCTGTTGATAACAATAAATAATTAAATTTATTTGATATTGCCATTAGCAGATTAGACCTTATCCTAGATTGTAAGTTTTCCTCTGCTATATCCCATTTTAGATCCTTAAACAGAGTAGAATATAGAAGTGAAATATTTTCATTAAATATTTTTTTTATACTTAACTCACCAAGTTTAAATCCAAGATTATCAGATAAATTCTTTGCTAATTTTAAGCTTTCATCCGAGTTATATTCTGATGGAAGTGCAAATCCATAAATATTCTTTCCCCCTAAAGCTACTTTTGATATTGCTGATACTAAGGCAGAATCAATTCCGCCGGATATGCCGATAACAACTTTAGTGAAATTATTCTTTGTGACATAATCTTTAACCCCTAGAACTAATGCATTAAAAATACTATCTATATTATATGGTGGAATTTTTCTTATCTTTTTAGATCTCAAGGGGTAATTAATGATTTTATTTTCTTCTTTAAAAGATAAGGCTTTATGAATTAACTTTCCTTGATTTGATATCGCCATACTAGATCCATCAAAAATAAGCTCATCTTGTCCGCCAACCAAATTACAATATAGAACATCAATTTGGTTTTTTTTTGCAAAACTGCTGACCTTTTTAAATCTGAGCTTTTCTTTTTTAATTGAATATGGAGATGCCGAAATATTTATTAATGCTTTTGCGGGATTATCTTCAAGGTATTTTTTAAACTTTTTATCATTAACCCATATGTCCTCACAAATTGATATGGCTATTTTTGTTTTTTTATATTCAAATGAAAAAAATTCGTTGCCTGTTTGAAAATATCTTTTTTCATCAAAAACACCATAATTGGGTAAATGATTTTTATAATATCGACCACACAATTTTTGATTTATAAAAACACTTGCGGAATTATATAAATTTTCCTTCACCCTATATGGATGACCAATAACACAACAAATATTTTTAGTCTCATCTGCTATTCTTTTTAAGCTAGAATTTATTTTTTTTATAAAAAACTTATTAATTAATAAATCTTCAGGTGGATATCCAGATATACAGAGTTCGGGAAAACATATAATATCAACTTTTTTTTTCTTGCAACTCTTAATTGCACCAATAATTTTAGAGGTATTATCCTCTATTGCCCCCACTTTGAAGTTTAATTGAGACATACAAATTTTTAAATCATTTTTCATATTATTAAATTATAAAGAAATAATCTATAATATTTTAATGGTTTTTAAAATAATTAGATATTTAATATTGGTTTTTACACTATTTTTTACATACTCCAACATAAATCTTGCGCAAACAAACGATATAATAGGATCCACAGGTAAATACATCAAAAGCAATGGCTACTTTTTTGACGAAAAAGCTATCAATAAAATTTTTGAAGCAGGTATAGATTCAATAAATAATTTTTCGGAAGATCTTTTAATAAGTTATGAGTCTAAATCAACTAATGGTGTTATAAAAGTTAAAATTATCGATAATGGCTCAACCAGAACTCTATCTCTAAAAAACAACAATAGACTAAAAGGAATAACCAAAAATTTGAATACAATAGTTAAAGTAATTGAGGAACAGAATATTAACTCACAAGATATTGAGTTGCTTAAATATATGGTAGCAAATGCTATTCTTGCGGAGGTTGATGAATATTCCTCATTAATCTTGCCCGATGAAATGGAAGAATTTTTGGTAGAAACTAAAGGTACATTTGGAGGGCTTGGCATTGTCATTGGTGTTAGGGAAAATAAATTAACTGTAATATCTCCTATCGATGATACTCCTGCATCAAGAGTTGGTATTAAAGCTAATGACATAATAAAAGGTATTGATTCAGTAGATGCTGGGGGTCTATCATTAAATCAGGCGATAAAATTATTAAGGGGAGAGAAAGGAACATCTGTAACCTTATATGTTCAAAGAGAAGGTGTTGATGAATTAATAAAATTCAAAATAATTCGTGACATAATAAAAGTTAAAAGTGTAACGTCAAAAAAAATTGATAATATTGGATATATTAAAATTAATTCATTCCAAATTAATAGCTACAAGGATTTTGTTGAAAATTTAGACAAATTAAGATTAGAAGGAATCAAAGGCCTTATACTTGACTTACGAGGTAACCCAGGCGGATTACTAGACCAAGCAATTAAAATTTCGAATGTTCTATTAAAAAATAAACTTATAGTTTCAACTCGTGGAAAGGACTCGAGGATGGATATGGATTTTTTCACACAAGCTGGTGTAATATCAAAATATTTTGGTCCACTCATCGTTTTGATAGATAGTGGTAGCGCCAGTGCTTCTGAAATTGTTGCGGGGGCATTAAAAAACAATCAAAGAGCAATAATTATTGGTGAGAATAGTTTTGGAAAAGGAACAGTTCAAGAAGTATATGAACAAAATGATGGGTCGGCGATAAAATTAACAATTGCAGAATATTTAAACCCCAATGAGTATAAAGTTCACAAAAACGGCGTTAAACCTGATGTAGAATTTATTAACGTTAAAGTGGAAAATAATGAAATTTTCTTCCTGGAAAAATTTGAGGAACAATTAAATTATAATGAAAATTATAAAATTTTTTCTGTGGAAAAAAATTCTGATTCAAGTAAAGAAATAAAGCTAGAAGATGATAAAAAAATTATACTTTCTAGAAAAATTCTACAATCAAATTTCATTAACAAAATAAGTTTTAATGAAAATATTAAAAATTTTTTGATCATTAGTGAGGACTTAATAAAAAATGAGGCTGAAGAATATCTTGAAAATCTTTATAATGAAATCGATAAATATGAAAAGGATACATATGAAGAGGTAATAAAAAATATTGAATTTACAAATAATGATAAAAGATCTCTAAGTTCTGGTACAAAAGAAGAAATTGTATTTAATATTGATAATAAAAATTCCAGTAAAATTAAAAATGTTTTTATAAAGCTAACCTCTGACAATAAGACGCTAAATAATCGTTTTTATTTTATAGATGATATAAAAAAATTTGAAAATAAAACCGTCAAAATAGAACTTAAAATACCTGAATGGATTGAATCAGGAAATGAGAAAATTAATTTTTCCCTAGTAAAGCTTAATTTTAATAATATTCTCAAACCTAAGTTAATGGAGCTTGGAAATGAGGTACTTGATTTAGAAATTAAGAAATCAAACTATGAATTTCCAGAGCTATTTTATAATATAGACCTAGATCCAAATCAAAAAGAGTTAACAATCAGTTTTGATCTAAATAAAACTGGGCAAAAATGTGACGAATGTTATTTAAAAATATTTTCAAGAGATAAGAATTTGGCTATATCCCAAAGGAATATTAAAATTGAGAACTTATCAATCCAGAACTTTAGTGGAATCTCAAAAATCAAAATCAGAGAAAAAAATATATCTGAACAAATAAAATTTACTCTTAGATTTCATGATGAAAATACAAATGATTATTTTGATAAAGATATAGAAATTAATAAAAGTGAATTATTATCATATGTTAATAATCAAAAACCAAAATTATTTATAATAAAAAAGCGAGATATGATTTATTCCGAACCCAGCTACTCAGAAACCATACTCAGCAATCTCAAAGAAGGCAATCTTGTTTATGCGCATGGTAATACAAAGAATTTTATATTAGTTAAGGAATCCAATAATAATTTTTGGATACCAAAAGATGTAATTGAAGAAATTAGTTCTAAAGAGGAGTCAAACTTTATTAAAGCAAAGATAATTAAAAAAAGTGATATTCCTCCTGAAATTAAACTTATAGATAATTCCAATGAGAAACTCATATACGAAATTAAGGACAATAATAAACTAAAAATTATTAATTATTATATTAACGACAAAAAAATTGGAGTTAAAGAAACTAATCTAATTACCGAAAAAATCTATATTGATTCAAAATTAGATATCGGCAGAAATAAAATTTCAATAATAGCAATTGATAAAAATGATTTTAAAACAGCTAAAAATTTTTACATAACGCGTGATGAAACTTAATTTTTTATTTTTGAAAATCGCATCTTTTCTTTCAGTTATATTTATAGTCTTAACTCTTACTTTTTTACTTTTAAGACTTCTCCCGGGTGGTCCTTTTGATAAAGATAAAAGATTACCTCCTCAGATTAAAGAAAATATAGAGAAAAAATATAATTTAGATAAGCCATTAATTGAGCAATATTTTAAATATATAAAAAATTCATTGAGTGCTGATTTTGGTATGTCATATTCATATCCAGATAGGTCAGTTAAAGAAATAATTATTGAATCGGCAAAAATATCATTAAAAATAGGTTTTTTATCTATTATATTTACATTTATATCCACAATTTTGATATCAATTTATTTATTTGATAATTCATCTTTCATATCTTTGCTGGTTAAAAATTCATTATATTTATTTGTTGGTGTACCCACCTTTTTGATAGGAGCTATCTTAATTATTCTATTTGCAGTTAAATTTAAATTCATTAGTTTTGGACTAATTTCAAAGCCTGTCGATTACATTTTACCAATAATTACGCTTTCATTACCCTCAATATCTTATCTTACTAATCTACTATTAGAGTCTATGAATGAAACAAAAAGTAAAATGTTTGCTAGAGTAGCAAGAATAAATAAAATTAACAAATATGATTACGTACTCAATTATATTCTGAGGAATTCATTGATTCCTTTGGTTACGGCATTTGGCCCTATTACAGCTTTCATGATTACCGGCTCATTTGTCGTTGAAAGTATTTTTGCAATACCTGGAACGGGTAAAGCGTTTATTTTGTCAGTGATAAATAGAGATTATACAGTCATATGTGGTCTAACACTATTTTATACAGTTGTTTTGTTAACAATTAATACAATTATAGATTTTTTATATCCAATCTTAGATAAAAGAGTAAAAATCGATGAATATTAAAATTGAACTAGAATATATAGGAACGAACTATTGCGGTTGGCAAAAACAAAGAAATTCATTAACTGTTCAGCAAGTATTAGAGGATATAATTTTCAAATTAACTAATGAAAAAGTAATATTGATAGGTTCAGGAAGAACTGACTCAGGTGTTCATGCGAAATCTCAAATTGCAAATTTTACAATTCAAAAAAAAATTAATTTAAGAGGTTTAAAAACAAATATCAATAAATTGTTGCCTAATGATATAAAAATAAAGAAATGTAATAAAGTATCTAACAATTTTCATTCCCAATTTTCATCATTACAAAAAACATATTTATACAAAATTAAATATAAAAATGATGTAAATGTTTTCGAAAAAGGTAGAATTTTTTTTTATAAAAGTGATCTTGATATCAAAAAATTAAAAAAAATTTCAACTTTTTTTTTGGGTGAAAAAAATTTTGTTAATTTTTGCAAAAAGGGTTACTCAGGAGAATCTACAATCAGAAAGATTGAAAGTATTAAAGTATTTAAAAAAGGTTTATATATTGATATTAGAATTACAGGAAATGGTTTTCTAAGGGGTATGGTTAGATTAATAGTCGGCTCAATGATAAATTTTTGCAAAGGGAATCTAAAAGAAGAAGAAATTATCAACGCTTTGAAATACAGTTCTAAGCCATTGCCAAGAAATTATTCAGTTCCAGCAGAGGGTTTAT
>ENA-OSEY01002729-OSEY01002729.1-marine-metagenome-genome-assembly--contig:-NODE-2729-length-11179-cov-33.005134_pt1 | contig 11179 bp, 9 predicted proteins | sample MGYA00248465_ERZ534230 | MGnify/ENA primary metagenome ERZ534230 (study PRJEB26409, sample SAMN06344110) | marine metagenome | isolation source: Sea water from surface | place: Atlantic Ocean:Southern... | reverse complement strand
AGATTTTTAGGTGTTGTAAGTTCAGAAAATATTAAAGAAACTTCCAAAATATTTAGATGGTTTAATTGCTTGGCATACTCGACGTTGGCAGCATTAATAGCTAGGATTGTAATTTTTCCATCAGGATTATTATCTGAAATAGATTACTTAGTAAGACTAATTGTAATAATTTTATCAATTGGGCTTTTTTTTATCACTAAAAAAAATTTAGTTTACCCAACAATTTTCTCTGCTATCATACTTACACTTTTTAGCAGTTATTTATGATTGAAAAAATTGACGGATTTGAAATTTATGAAAATAAGCAATCTCCAAGGATAATTAACATAGATATAGGAGATGAAATTTTAAATAAACTTATCTTTCCTTTTAATAAGTTTGATATTACTGCATTAGAATATAAACCGTTTACCAGATTTACTATCGCAAAAAGTTTAGATGATTTAAGTAATAATAAATTATCTAAATTAATTAATAAAATTATTAGAGATCGAAATACTGGTTGTTTTATTATTAAACCTAAAAATTTAATATCTAAAATTGATGATAGTTTTTTAGTAAAGCTTTCAACTGCTGTTGCGCATCTTATTGGGAACCCTAATCATGATGCAATGGCTGGTAAATACTATGCTAGATTTCATGTTAAGCATGAGGATAAAAGTGACTCTTATTTAAGAAAGGCTTATAAAAATATGGATCTACATACTGATGGAACCTATGTAAAAGAAAAAACTGACTGGTTGTTAATGTCAAAAATAGAGGAAAAAAATGTTGAGGGTGGAGAAACTGCCATGCTTCATCTCGATGATTGGGAACATTGTGATGAATTATTTAATGATCCTGTTGGAAAAGAAGATTTTCTTTGGGGTTCTCCGAAAAGTAAAAATATTGATTATAAAGTTGAACATCCAGTATTTTCATCTGATAAAGATGGAAGAGCTCAAATTTCATATATTGATCAATTTCCTGAACCTAAAAATATGAAACAAGGTACTTTTTTACAAAAATTATCTGATAGTTTAGAGGAAAGTAATAAGAAGATTATAACTAAACTTCCGGTGGGATCATCTGTAGTAGCAAATAATTATTTTTGGCTTCATGGCAGAAAAGCCTTTAAAGAACATAAAGATTTAAGTAGAGAGTTGTTGCGAATTAGAGGTTCTTTTTTTATTAATTAATATAAATTAATCACTATAAGATATTTATGAAATTAGGTTTTATAGGAACTGGAAAAATAACATCATCAGTTATATCTGGAATATGTTCTTCAAAAATTAATTATAAAAAGATATTTATTTCATCACGAAATAGTCTTATTGCAAAAGGACTAAAAAAAAAGTTTAAAAAGATATTTATTGAAAGGGATAATCAAAAAATTGTTGATAATTGTGATTGGATTTTTTTGGCAGTCACACCAACAGTTGGTCAGAAAATTATTAAAAATTTAAGATTTAGATCTAGTCAAACAATTATAAGTTTTATCTCAACTATAAATCTTTCAGAACTTCGAAAAATGATAAAAGTAAAAGCTGACTTAGTAAGAGCTATTCCACTTCCACCAATTTCTCTTAAAAAAGGACCAGTGCCTATCTGCCCACCAAATAGAAAGGTTAAAAATTTTTTTAATAAAATTGGATCTACTATTGAAATTAAAAATGAAAAATTATCAATTAATTTTTGGTCAACGTCAGGGATGATGGCATCTTATTATGAAATATTAAATGTGATGAGTACTTGGTTGATAAAAAAAGGTATTAAAAGATCTGATGCACAGAAATATATAACAACTTTATTTTTAGCCTTATCTGAAGATGCAGTTGTAAATTCAAAAAAAGATTTAAGACATTTAGTTAAAGAGTCTCAAACTCCGAAAGGTTTAAACGAACAAGGTTTAAGAGAAATGAGTAAAAGAGGGGCTTATAAATCTGTAGTAAATGCACTAAATAAAATTTACAAAAGACTTAACAAATAATTGATGTCAGAAAATATTTTAGAAATAAACAATCTATCAAAATATTTTGGTGGATTAGCAGCGGTATCAGATTGTTCACTCAAAGTTAAGAAGGGAACTATAACTGGAATAATTGGTCCTAATGGATCAGGAAAAACTACCTTATTTAATTTGATTGCTGGAAATCTAAAATGTTCAGCTGGTAGTGTCATGTTTAACAACGAAAATATAACTGATGTACCGGCATATGAATTATTTTCAAAAGGTTTACTTAGAACCTTTCAAATTGCACATGAATTTACAAATTTATCAGTTTTAGAAAATTTAATGATGGTTCCTGGTAATCAGTCAGGTGAACAATTGATAAATGCTATATTTAAACCTTCATTAATCATGAAAGAAGAAAATATTATTAAGCAAAAAGCCATTGAAGTTATAGAGTTTTTAAATTTAGGGCATTTAAGAAATGAGCTAGCAGGAAATTTATCTGGTGGTCAAAAAAAATTATTGGAGCTTGGTCGAACAATGATGGTAGATGCAAAGTTAGTTCTATTAGATGAAGTGGGTGCAGGTGTGAATAGAACACTACTGAAAGACCTTGGCACAGCTATTGAAAAACTAAATAAAGAAAAGGGATATACATTTTGTATGATTGAACACGACATGGATTTCATAGGAAGATTATGTGATCCTGTGATTGTAATGGCTGAAGGATCAGTATTATTTGAAGGTTCAGTGGAAGATGCAAAAAAAGACGAAAAAGTAATTGAAAGTTATTTGGGCAGGGGATCAAAAATTAAGGATAATTGATAATGGCATTTTTTGAGGGAAATAAGATGACTGGTGGATATGGAAATGGTCCAGATATTATTAATTCGTGCTCAGTGAATGTCGACAAAGGTGAAATTGTTTCAATCTTAGGTCCTAATGGTGCGGGAAAATCAACAGCAATGAAGGCAATGCTAGGTTTATTAAATTTAAAATCTGGCTCAGTCATCATTGATGGTAAAGATATTACACAATTATCTCCACAAGATAGAGTTAAGTCAGGAATTTCATTCGTTCCTCAAACAAAAAATGTTTTTGCAGGAATGACTGTTGAGGAAAATTTAGAAATGGGAGCCTTCTTAATTGATGAGAGTTATAATTCAGTAATCAATGAGATCTATGAATTGTTTCCAATATTAAGTGAAAAAAGAAATCAATTAGTTGGTGAATTATCAGGAGGGCAAAGACAACAGGTTGCACTAGGTAGGGCACTAATGATCAAACCATCAGTTTTAATGTTAGATGAACCAACCGCAGGAGTTTCACCAATTGTAATGGATGAATTGTTTGATCATATTGTAAAAGTTAAACGTACAAATGTTGCAATACTTATGGTGGAACAAAATGCCAAACAAGCACTAAGTATTTCAGACAGAGGTTATGTGTTAGTCACAGGAGAAAATCGTTATTCAGGATCAGGAAAAGAATTACTAAATGATCCAAGAGTAAGGAGTTCATTTTTAGGCGGTTGATATGGATTATATAAACGCGATTGTACTTTTATTAAATTATATTTTTGTACCAGCATTAGCCTATGGATCTCAATTAGCTTTAGGTGCAATTTTTGTAACTTTGATATATGGGATCTTAAGGTTCGCAAACTTTGCTACAGGAGATATGATGTCTTTTGGAACCATGGTTACAATTTTGTTTACATGGTATTTTCAATCTTTAGGAATAAGCTTAGGCATTTTACCAACTGCTCTCATCGCAATTCCTTTTGCTATTATATTTATGGTTGGTTATATGCTTTTGATAGATAAATTTGTTTTTAAATATTATAGAGTTAGTAAAAGCCCCCCTGTTCAATTAGCAATGGTGAGTATTGGAGTAATGTTCGTTACCCAAGCCGTTGTTCGAATAATCATTGGCCCATCTGATAGAAGATTTTTTGATGGTGAAAAATTTTTAATTAAAGCTGGTGAGTTTAAAGAAATGACAGGTCTTAACGAAGGCCTTGCAATCAAATCCACTCAAGTAATTACAATTGTTGTAACATTAATTTTAGTTTCAGCTCTTTTTTGGTTTTTAAATAAAACAAAAACAGGAAAAAGTATGAGAGCTTATTCTGATAATGAAGATCTTGCTTTATTGTCTGGAATTGACCCAAAAAAGATAGTTATGATTACTTGGATAATAGCAGGGGTGTTGGCAACCATCGGTGGAGCATTATATGGTTTAGATAAAAGTTTTAAACCATTTACTTATTTCAATAATATGCTTCCAATTTTTGCTGCAGCTATTGTTGGTGGTATAGGAAATCCTTTTGGTGCATTTTTAGGTGGATATGTAATCGCATTTTCTGAAATTCTTTTAACTTATGCTTATAAAAAATTTTTCATGTATCTATTGCCTGAAAGTTTAGAGCCAAATACTTTAGTACAATTACTATCAACAGATTATAAATTTGCAGTATCATTTTCAATTCTTGTCATTGTACTGCTTTACCGACCATCTGGAATTTTCAAAGGAAAAATATTGTGAGAAAAAATTTAAATGTAATTGCAGCTTATACTATAATGATGGGATTAATTATTCTTGTTGGAATTTTTCAATCTTGGAATATAGCTTTATCAATCTTCAACCTTTGTTTGATTTCAGCAGTCATGACAATGGGAGCTAATATTCAATGGGGTTATGCTGGTCTTATTAACTTTGGTATAATGGGCTATACTGCCCTTGGTGGTTTAGCTGCAGTTTTAATCTCTGTTGATCCCGTTCAAGAAGCATGGAGCGCAGGTGGATCTAATATTCTATTAAGTCTTTTACTAATAATAGGAATGGTATTAGCCGTTAGATACGTACTAAAAAAATATGAAAAATCAAAAGTTAGAACCTATATTATTGCAACTATTATAATTGCAGGAATAATAATCATTAGATTTGTATCTGAACCTGGGATTGAGGCTATAGAGGAAGTAGATCCTGCAAAAACAGGATTTCTTGGTGGATTTGGTCTGCCGATTATTTTTTCTTGGATCGTTGGCGCTCTGTTTGCAGGTGGGTTAGCATTTGTAATTGGTAAAGTTGCTTTAGGTTTAAGGGCAGATTATTTGGCGATAGCCACTTTATTAATATCAGAAATCGTTATAGCAATAATTAAACACGAAGATTGGCTCACCAGAGGTGTTAAAAATGTTATTGGATTGAAGCGCCCTGCACCTTATGAGGTTAATTTACAGCAAACAGATTGGTTTATAAATTTAGTTGAAAAATTTAACCTAAGTAAATTGAATTTAATAACAGATTTAACCGAGAGACAAGCTGCTTTAAATCAATTTGTCATTGAAGGATCATCAATTTTTGTAAAACTTTGTTATTCAGGTTTGTTTTTGATTGTTGTTATCATTCTATTAATTCTAACTCAAAAAGCTCTTTATTCTCCGTGGGGTAGAATGATGAGAGCAATAAGAGATAATGAAGAAGCAGCGAATGCAATGGGTAAAAATGTGGTGAAACAACATTTACTAATTTTTGTTTTAGGTTCTGCTATAGTGGGAATTGCTGGTGCTATGTTAGTAACCCAAGATGGATTATTTACACCAGGTAGCTACAGACCTATGCGATATACTTTTTTAATTTGGGTGATGGTCATTGTAGGTGGCAGCGGTAATAATTTTGGTGCAATTCTAGGAGGCTTTGTGGTTTGGTTTTTATGGATTGAGTCAGCACCTATTGGATTATATTTAGTTAATTTAACAACAGCTGGTTTAGCTGACACTCACTTTTTAAAAGTTCATTTAATTGAAAGTGTCCCATATTTTAGATTTTTGATGATGGGAATAGGCCTGTTATTGATAATGAGATATAGACCAAAAGGTATACTTCCAGAAAAAATAGAAATAAAATAAGAAAGATGAAATATATAATTTTAGGTGCAGCTTTTGCTTGGGCTTTATATATGGCTGATAAATATTTATTTTTTTAAAAAAAACCCCCAACATAAAAATGTCAGGGGTTTTAATTTTAAGATAAATTATCTTTGTTTTTTAGTTTTGAATTTTCCGCCTTTAACTTCTTGTTCTAAGAAAGAACCTTCAGCTTCACCGACGCTAGTAAAAGTAACTCCTGTTGCACCTTCGTAGTCAACTTTTTTACCTTTAGCTAATAAATCTAAACCTTTTTTAAGTTCACCTGGATAAATTTTTGTTCCAGGGCCGTTAGCAACATCCATTACATTTTTTGCAATTGACGCTCTGTCAGCTGAATTACCTGCTTGCATTGCTAAAACAATTAAAGCAGCTGCATCGTATGACTCACCAGTGTATGGACCAGAACTATCAATACCAGCAGCTTTTGCTACACCAGCAAAAACTCCAGCACCTTTTCCAGTTGAACCTGGCATTGAACCAAAAGACTTTCTTAAATCTTTTCCAAATGCATCAACTAATGATTGACCAATCATACCATCTGACAAAATAAATCTGTCAAATGCACCAGAGTCTAAAGAAGCTTGAATAATACCTTTTCCACCTTGGTCAAGATATCCAATAACAGCTACTGCATCACCACCTGCTGAAGCTAGTGTTGCAACCTCAGAAGAATAATCTGCTTTTCCATCTTCATGAGCATTTACTGTAGTTACTTTTATTCCGTGAGCTTCTACTGCTGCTTTATAAACATCAGCTAAACCTTTACCATAATCGTTGTTTGTATAAGTAATAGCTACGCTTTTTACTTTTCTATCCTTAGTAATATCTGCAAGAATTTGTCCACCTCTAGCATCTGATGGAGCAGTTCTAAAGAAATACCCTTTATCATCTAAAGTTGTTAATCCTGGAGATGTTGCAGAAGGTGAAATCATTACTACACCATTTGGTACAGCAACATTTGATGCAATAGCACCTGTTACACCTGAACAATCAGCACCCATGATTGCAGCAACACCTTGTGCAATAACACCTTCAGCTGCCGCTGTCGCTGCTGCTGAGTCAACACAAGTTGAGTCTGCTCTTACTACTGAAATTTTTTCTCCACCTAATAGTGAACCTGAGTCAGATGCTTCTTTAAAAGCAAGTTCTGCAGATGCAGCCATAGCAGGTGTAAGAGATTCTATAGGACCAGTGAATCCTAAAATTATTCCCATTTTTACTTCTGCAAAAACATTTGTTGTAAAACTTGATACAAATATAAATGCAGCAATAATTAATTTTCTCATTATATTCCTCTATTTGTTAACAATTTATAAAGACTAAATTAAATCCTATTTATATAGATTTTCAACCGCCAAATTATCTTATTTTATAATGTCTTTATTTAAACTAGACTGATTATTAAAGATTTTAAACGATTTTAATGAAGTCTAATAAAATTCAACCACAATTTATAAAAAAATATAATCCTAGAATAGGATTAATTGCTTTAGCTACAGATTTCATAATTGAAAAAGACTTTATCAAAATAATTAAAGATAAAGATATAGATTTTTTTGTAAATAGAATTGAATGTTATAATCCTTTATCAAAAGAAAATTTAATTAAAATGTCTGAAAAAGTTACAGATGTTACTAAAAATATTTTACCAGATGAAAACATAGATTGTGTTGTATACGGATGTACCTCTGGAACTATAGCTGTTGGACATGATACCATCGAAAGAAAAGTTAAAGAAGCGAAACCAAAAGCAAAAATTACAACACCAAGCACTGCAGCTATTAAAGCATTAAAAAAGTTAAATATAAAAAAACTAGCAATATTTACCCCTTATAGTAAAAAATTAAATGATGAGATTATAGATTATTTTTCAAGTCAAGGTTTTGATATTGTTGCTAATACTTATCTAGATATCGCAGCTGACTATGATATCGGAAAAGTAGATCAAAATTTTTTATTGGAAACTTTATCGCAAATAGAAATTAAAAATGCTGATGCCTTATTTATTTCGTGTACAGCTTTACCAGTTTTAAATATAATCGAAAGATTAGAGAAAAAATTAGGTAAACCTGTCATTACAAGTAATCAATCATTAATTTGGGATACTTTAGAAAGTATTGGAATGAATAAAGATATTCAAGGCTTTGGAAAATTATTTAGTTTAGATCAATGAGTCTTTTTACAAAAGAAGAATATAACAATAGATTAAAAAAAGTTCAAAAAATGATGCAAGATAAAGGCATCGAATTATTAATTTCTCACGATACAAATAACATAAATTACTTAACAGGTTATGATGCTTGGTCTTTTTATTATGCTCAATGTGCAATAGTTCATGTCAATGCTGATGAACCCTTATGTTTTGTTAGAGATCAAGATGCCGGGGGAGCTTATCTAAAAACATATTTAAAGAAGGAGAATATAATCGTATATGATGAACACTACATTCATACTTGGCCTAAGCATCCTTATGATTATTTAGTGGAGATAATTAAGAATAAAAAATGGGATAAGCTTTCTATTGGTTTAGAGATGGATGCACATTATTTTACCGCATTCTGTTATCAGAAAATTAGGGATGGTTTACCCGATGCCAAGATCAAAGACTCTGAAAGATTAGTTAATTGGGCTCGTCTAGTAAAATCAAATACTGAAATAAATTTTATGAAATCTGCTGCAAAAATTTCAGAGGTTGGAATGAAAAAAGCTTACGAAGTAATAAGTCCTGGGGTTAGACAATGTGATGCTGTTGGAGAAATTCAAAAAGCTTTGTTTTATGGAACCCCTGAATTTGGTGGAGAATACGCCAGTATTGCAACATTGCTTCCTACCGGAAAAGGAACATCTGCTTCACATCTAACCGCAACACAAGATAAATTTATTGATGGTGAGGCTACAATTGTTGAACTTTCTGGAGTGTATAAGCGTTATCATGCACCGATGGCCAGAACTATTTTGCTTGGAAAACCTGATCAACTTAAAATTGATACGATGAAAAAAACAATTGAGGCGCTTCAAGCTGGAATTGATGCAACGAAACCCGGAAATACTGTAGATCACGTTGCTCAAGCATTTTGGAAAATATTAGATAAATATGGAATAGAAAAAAAATCTAGGACAGGTTATTCGATTGGAATTGGTTATCCCCCAGATTGGGGAGAACATACTTTAAATATTTATAAAGGCGACATGACAATTTTGGAGCCTAATATTTGTTTTCATATGATAGCGGTTATGCAATTTGGTGAATGGGGTGTTGAAGCATCAGAAGCAATAAGAGTTACAGATCAAGGAGCAGAATTATTTTGTAATATGTCTAAAGAACTTCACGTTAAAAGCTAGTTATTAAAGGTTGAAATTTATTCTTACAAATGTTTAAAAGTTGATTAAAATTATGGCTCTTAAAAAAGATTTCGTCAAATTCGATAAAGTAGATAAAAGCTATGACGGCAAAGTTTTAGTCGTTAAGGATCTTCAATTAGATATTGAAGAAGGTGAGTTTGTAACTATGTTAGGACCCTCTGGTTCTGGAAAAACAACTTGCTTAATGATGCTGGCAGGATTTGAAACACCAACAAATGGTGAAATATATTTAGATGGTAAGGCTATCTCAAGTATACCTCCACATAAAAGAGGTATTGGAATGGTGTTTCAGAATTATGCGCTATTTCCTCATATGACAGTTTATGAGAACCTTGCCTTTCCGTTAAGAGTTAGAAAAATTCCAAAAGACGAGGCAGATAAAAAAATTGATAAGGCGTTATCAATGGTTTCACTTCAAGGTTTCGCATCAAGAATGCCAGGGCAATTATCAGGTGGTCAACAACAAAGAGTGGCTGTAGCGAGATCATTAGTATTTGATCCTCAACTAGTTTTAATGGACGAACCTCTGGGAGCTTTAGATAAAAATTTGAGAGAGAGTATGCAATATGAAATTAAACATATACATGAAAACATTGGTGTAACTGTTGTTTACGTAACTCATGATCAAAGTGAAGCATTAACCATGTCTAATCGTATTGCTGTTTTTAATGATGGAAAAGTTCAGCAGCTTTCAAGTCCGGATGAGCTTTATGAAAAACCTGTGAATTCTTTTGTTGCTGAATTTATTGGAGAAAATAATACCTTCGTGGGTGAGGTTTCAGATATTTCAGGTGGTAAGTGTAAGGTTAAAATAGCTAACACAGATATACTTGCAAATCCTATTTCTGTAAAAGGTAAAGGTGAGAAAACTAAGATTTCTTTAAGACCTGAAAGAGCGTTAATTAATCCAAGTGATCAAATGGACAATATACATTCTGGAAAGATTGAAGAAGTAATATATCACGGAGATCATACAAGAGTTAGAATAAATCTTTTAGGCAACAATCAATTTATCTTAAAGGTCCCTAATAGTTCAGCCAATTTGGATATCAAGCTTGGCAAAGATATCAAGATAGGTTGGAACAGTGAAGATGCTAGAGCGTTAGATCCTTCTTAGACCACCAATATATTGCTAAATTAACTAAAATGGGCTGTTGACTCTCATTATCGATCTTGTTGTAATTGATTTTTATAAAAAACGTTTAAACGGAGGAAAAATGAAAAAACTAAGTAAAGTATTACTAGCTATTTCTTTTGTACTTTCACTAACTACTTCAGCATTTGCAACAACAGTAACTGCAGTGTCATGGGGTGGGGCTTATACTGAGTCTCAAAAGTTAGGTTATGGTGATCCTACAGCTAAAAAACTTGGCATAAATATTGCCTGGGTTGACTATTCTGGTGGATTATCTGAGATTAAAGCACAAAAAGAAGCTGGTAAAATCACGTGGGATATAATCGACGTGTTTGCAATGGATACTATTACTGGATGTGATGAAGGATTATTTGTTGAATTTGATTTCGATAAAGACTTCCCACCAGCTCCAGATGGAACTCCAGCAAGTAAAGATTTCTTTACTGCAATGCCTAGTAAGTGTGCTGTAGGAAATATTTTATATTCTTGGAATTATGCTTATAACACTAATAATGTTAAAGGTACTCCAAAGACTATCAAAGATTTCTTTAACACTAAAAAATTCCCTGGAAAAAGAGCTATCTACAAAAGCGCTTTAACAAACTTAGAGATCGCTTTAGCAGCAGATGGTATTAAACCAGGAAAAGGTGGAGCAAAAATCTACAAAGCTTTAGAAACAGAAAAAGGTGTTGAAAGAGCAATGAATAAGATCAAAGAACTATGCACAGACCCTAAAGGTGGATGTGTATTTTGGTCTGCAGGTGCTCAACCACCAGAACTGTTAGTATCAGGTGAAGTAGTAATGGCTAC
>ENA-OSEY01002728-OSEY01002728.1-marine-metagenome-genome-assembly--contig:-NODE-2728-length-11182-cov-3.528681_pt1 | contig 11182 bp, 12 predicted proteins | sample MGYA00248465_ERZ534230 | MGnify/ENA primary metagenome ERZ534230 (study PRJEB26409, sample SAMN06344110) | marine metagenome | isolation source: Sea water from surface | place: Atlantic Ocean:Southern... | reverse complement strand
GAAGAATTGTTTAAGTCTTACAAGAATCAGCGTATTTACCTGTTTAGAATGCAGGGGTTTCAATTGAAAAATCACATGAAAAGGAGGGCGGCTTGAATCAGTACAGCGCCATGGTAAATGAATTTTTGGTCAATTGCGGTGATGCAGAAAAGGAAACGGTCAGCGAGCAGGAATGGTGGATCATCAATGGTTCCGTCAAGGTCCAGATCTTCCTGACTACCCTCGAAGACAATGCGGAACTGGTGGTAGCAGCAAACCTTTTCCGTTATGAGCAAACCGATGCAGAGTTGAACCAGTATGTACTTCAGCTCAACGGGACCTTCAAGCTCAAGGGAGTTTGTTTCGGTATCAGGAACAAACACCTGGTTCTGAGCTACATCCGTCCGGTTCAGGGACTGGATCCCGAAGAACTGGAATGGATCATCGCCTCGATCGCGGTGATTGCGGATGAGTACGATGATTTCCTGATCAACAAGTTCCGGATCTCATATTAGATGAGCGAATCCACTGACACAGGAAGCTATTTTTTCTTCAAAAGCCCACTGGGGCCTCTCCTGGTTGCGGAAAAAGACGGTTATCTGGTCAGAATAGATTTCACGGAACGGTCGAACACTCGGATCTCTTCATCCCTGACAGAGGGTTTTAGGGAGGCAGAAACCCCAATTCTTACGGAAGCACGCCGGCAATTGGAAGAATATTTCCAGGGAAAAAGAACAGGTTTTAACCTGCCTTATCAATTGAAGGGGACCTTTTTTCAGAAACAAGCCTGGGAAACGCTATTGAAGATTGGTTATGGAGAAATCTGGAGTTACGCCAAACAGGCTTCAAGTATGGGAAGACCCAAGGCGGTTAGGGCGGTTGGACAGGCGAATGGCAGGAACCCCCTGACCATCGTCATTCCCTGCCATCGGGTCACCGGAAAAAATGGATCGTTAACCGGTTATGGCAGCGGACTGGACCGGAAACAGCAGTTGTTGGATCTGGAAGAGAAATTCAACCCCGGACAAAGGCGTTGGTCCTGATTTCCCTGCCGATGGTGGTGGACGCCCCGTGTCCTGTTATCACCGTTGTTGCTTCATCAAGTTTGTAAAGGACTTCCCGGATTGATGTTTCAATCGTATTGAAGTCACCTCCCCATAAATCGGTTCTTCCGATTGAACCTTGAAAGAGCGTATCACCCGCAACAAGCAGCTTTTCTTCTTCAAAGAGAAAGCTCATTGAACCCGGAGTGTGCCCAGGGGTGTGCAGGCAGCATCCCTGAAGCAGGGTTTCCTCCTCATGCTCAAGCCAGTGATCAGGCGGGGGCGCGGGTTCATAGGGAATACCAAACATCCTGCATTGATCTTCCAGCATGTCCCAGAGAAACGAATCCTCTTGATGCAGTGAAAGTTTGGCTCCGGTAGCTTCCTTGATCTTTCCTGAGGCCAGGAAGTGATCGAGGTGGGCATGAGTGTGGAGGATTTCCACCAACTGTAGTTGATGTTCTGATAATTCCTGTAACAACATCTCAGAATCACCTCCGGGGTCAATCAGGATCGCCTGACCGCTTTGGGGGTTGCCTATGAGTGTGCAGTTACATTGAAGAGGTCCAACCGGGAAAGTTTTAACAATGAGGCTGGATTGAACTTGGTCCTCCATCAGGAACCTTTTTTTGCTCTTCCTCTTCGCTTTCCGGTGGGAGGGTTATCTTTGATGATCTGGAGACAGGTTTCCTCATCAAGGCTTTCCGCATCAGTTCCTTTTGGAATGCGGTAGTTGTCTTTGCCCTTTTTGATATAAGGTCCGTAACGTCCATTTAAAACCTGGATCTCCCCAAACTGATGAAGGGTTTTCTTTGCCTTGGCTTCGCGTCCTTCACGAATGATTTCCAGAGCCTGATCCAGTTCGACATCCATGGGTCCCAAGTCTTTGGGCAGGGAAAAGAATTCCTTGCCGATCCGAACATAGGGTCCGAAACGGCCGATATTCGCCTGAATCTCTTCACCCTCTTCATTCTCTCCAAGGGTTCTGGGAAGTTTGAAGCATTCAAGGGCTTCTTCCAGAGTGATTTCGGTCAGGCTTGAGCCTTTTGGAAGTGATGCGAATCTTGGTTTCTCGACGTCTTCCCTTGTCCCGATCTGAACCATCGGGCCATAACGGCCGATGCTTACGCTAACCGGCTTTCCACTGTCCGGATCACTTCCGAGTACTCTTCGTTTTACCGCTTCATCGCGGGTGACCGTTTCTTTTTTTTCTTCAATCCGTCCATGAAAGGGATGATAGAATCCTTCCATCATATCCATCCATCCCTCTTCACCACGGGCGATGCGGTCGAAATTTCTTTCAATCTTGGCGGTAAAACCGAGGTTGACGATTTCGTTAAAGTGGTTGGTGAGAAAATCGGTTACCACCTCTCCCATATCAGTCGGTTTCAGCCGCTTGTCTTCCAGAAGTTCAACATAGCCTCTGTTCTGAATGGTGGAAATCGTCGGGGCGAAGGTGGAAGGTCTGCCGATACCCTGAGATTCTAATTTTTTTACCAGGCTCGCTTCGCTGTAACGAGGTGGTGGTTTGGTAAAAAGCTGTTCCGCATTCAGATCTTTCAGAGGAAGTCGTTGACCCTGCTCAACCCGGGGCAGAAGAAGATCCTTTTCTCCCAAGACGGATTGGGCATCGCTGGACGAATCCATGTAGACTTTGAGAAATCCTGGAAAGAGAATCTGCTGACCTTTGGCTTCAAACTGATATTCAGATTTTTCTCCGGCATTGATACGAAAAGTCGTACGCGCGATTTTGGCGGCTTTCATCTGGGTTGCCAGGGTCCTTTTCCAGATCAAGCCGTAAAGCCTCCCCTGGTCCCGTTCAAGATGAGGGATCACCTGATCTGGCAGGATTTCGAGGTTGACTGGACGGATCGCTTCGTGAGCTTCCTGAGCATTTTTGGTGCGGTTTCGGAAAGATCTTGGTTTCTCCAAAGTGAATTCATTTCCGAAGCGTTTTTCGATCACTTCGTTGGCCATCGCCAATGCTTCTTTCGAAAGAGTCACTGAATCGGTCCGCATGTAGGTGATCAGACCGCCGCTGTAATCCGGAATTTCAAAATTACCCTCATAAAGCTGCTGTGCGATGAGCATCGTCTTCTTGACCGAAAAACCAAGTTTGTTGGATGCTTCCTGTTGCAGTGTTGAAGTGGTGAAGGGTGCTGCAGGATTTCGTGAGGCTTCTCTTTCATCGATTTCCTTGAGCACACATTCCCCGGCCCTGATGGACTGGGTCACCCGGTTTGCTTCTTCCTCGTTTTGGATTTTGACTGCTTTCCCATCAACCTTACTCAGTTCTGCATGAAAGCCTTCAAAATCGGCCCGTACTTTCCAGTATTCTTCCGGTTCGAATTCCCGGATTTCCCGTTCTCGGTCAACCAGGATCCTGACGGCAACACTTTGGACCCGACCTGCAGAAAGGCCTGGTTTGATCTTTCTCCAGAGGAGTGGGGAAAGTTCGTATCCCACCGCCCGATCAAGAATCCTTCTGGCTTGCTGGGCATCCACCAGATGCTGGTCCAATTCCCTTGGATGTTCCAGAGCCTGTTGGATGGCTCCGGGGGTTACTTCATGAAAGACAATGCGCTGAATCGGTTTCTTTTCCAAACCCAGTGCAGAAATCAAATGCCATGATATGGACTCACCTTCACGGTCTTCGTCAGTTGCGAGGTAAATGCTGGTATCCTTGGAAATCGCTTTTTTCAGTTCAGTGATGGTCTTTTTCTTGTCCTTCGGAATTTCATACTGGGGCATGAAATGATTCTCAGGATCAAATCCCAATTTCTTTGAAGGAAGATCCCGAACATGACCCATGGAGGCCATCACTTTGTAATCATCATTTAAGAATTTTTGGATTGTTCTGGCTTTCGCCGGAGATTCAACAATGATCAGATGCTTCGTCATTTTACTTAAGCCTCGGCACTTAGGGCTGTTTTATGGTGTTGTGTTTGGATTGTTATTGAGTTTAGAGATTCCGGAACTCTAAATATTTCGAAATTCTCCTGACTTTGAATTTTGCCATATCCAGAATGATTTTCCAAAATCTTACGGGAGGCAATGCGTCCCAGTTCATTAGAGGATTTCGCTGAAAGTCCGCATCCCGCACAGGCCGTGTAAAGCCCGGAATCAAGCTCATCAATGAAAGGATATCCGCTTCGGGTATAAGTAGTTACGCAGGGTTTGTGGTGAAACTCCGAGTCCGACAATTCCGGCATCAGATCCAGAAGAATTTCTTTCAGTCCTCGGGCGTGGTCTTCTGAACCTCCCTGCTGAAACCATTCGTTCAATTTAGAATCATCGTCCATGGTAAGGCTATTGGGAGCATCCCCGCCGATTTTGATGAAGTGATGTCCATCTGGATATAGGATTGGTGGCATCAGATACATGTCAGAAAACTCGAACCCCGGATCCAGGTCCCAGATGATACAAGGCATGTTTTGGAAACGCTCTAATTGGTTTTTATCAACCCTCGCAAAAAGAACGGTCCTTGGGTAAATCATGAATGGTAGCGGTTCATTAAGCAGGGCATTTGTAAATGCACCGGTGCAGAGGAGGACCTTTTCGGCAACATACCGGTTTCCATGATCCGTTTGGACCTCCCAGGCCAAGTCATTTTGCTTCAAATCTAAAGCAGTTTCAGGGATCACCTCCGCACCCCGGTTTTGCGCTATCCTGATCTGGGCCTGAACCAGTTTTCTCGGATTGATGTATCCTGCGGTTTCTTTTTCCAGAAAAGCGTTATCCTCACCAAAACGAAAGTACGGAAACTGTTTTTCGAGTTCCTCTTTTCCCAGGATTTCCGCATGAGTGTTATGTCGGGCAGCCTCATTTTGGAGTGAATTCCATTGATTTCCAGGCATCCTTGTTTGAGGACCCTGAAGACACCCCACAGGATGGAAAAAGCGAATTCCCGATTCTTTCTCAATATTCGGATATTCATCAATCGACCGATGAGCAAATTCAGCCCAATGGGGATTTGAATCCATGATCCTTGTGATTCTGCCCTCGTCATAATGACTGGAAAAGACTCCATCGTGATTTTCCCAGTCACTAGGTTCCGGGGGACCAAGTAAGGCGACTGCATCGGATTCGCCTGCGAGGTAACGGGCCGCAGCAGATCCGATCAATCCGTTGCCGATGACGATGATGGAGAATTGGGTTTCCAAATGGATTTAAAGTTCTGAGCGGTTTTTCACAATTCGGTCGAGCAGTCCAAATTCCATGGCTTCCTCAGAAGTGAACCAGTTGTCACGATCAATCGCCTGCTTGATTTCTTCATAATCCTTTCCGGTCTGTTCGGAATAGAGGTTGATCAGGTGATCGCGTGTTTTGAGAATTTCCTTGGCCTGGATTTCACAATCTGCCGCCCGTCCCTGATAGCCCATCAGCATCGGCTGATGGATCATGATCTTCGCTTGGGGCATGGCAAACCTGCGGCCTTCATCGGCTGCAAGGCTTAGCACCGAACCCATGCTTGCCGCGAATCCCGTCACCACCGTCGTGATTGGGCATTCAATGAATTTCAACATGTCAAAAATTGCAAACCCGGAAAAGATTTCTCCTCCTGGAGAATTGATGAAAACGGTGATGCCCTGTTTCGGATCCTCCTGTTCCAGCAAAACCAACTGGTTCAAAACCTTGGCGGAAAGCTCACTGTTCACCTGTTGGGAAATGATGACGGTGCGGGATTTCAGCAGCTTGGCTGACATCCCGTTCATGTCGCCATTGTCATCTTTTTGCTTGGAATCATTGGACGGAGAAACCTTTTCTGAATAAAAGGCATGTGAGATGTTAGAAGGAGTCATTTTATTCCTTGATGGGTTAACTATGCTTAATTGATTAACATTTCACGTTAGAAACCCTTTTTTTTGGATGCAAGTTTTTTGTCGGGAACCAGACAGGGTGAATGTTTCCTAACTGCTGGAACACCTATCATTCAACTCCTGAGTATCCTCTTTAAGGTTGAAGATCCGTTCCGTGATGATTCTGGCTGAAGGATGTTCCTGGTTTGACACACCTCCAACGGGAGGTTCAAGAAACAAAGTTTCATGATGTTTCTGAAGTGCTGCGGAGAACAGAACCGTTGCGTCTGAACACCCGCTCATGCCTGCCAGTGCTTCAAGATGAGGCCCTTTTCCACGAACCGATTCTTCCAACACCATTTGATGATTCTGCTCGATGAAATACTCGACTTCCGCTTTGCTGGGCCGGTAGAAATTGGATGAAGGATGCCCTCGGTCACATCCGGAAGTATTCAGTGACCGGGCGGCCGCCATGAACGTTCCTGAAGGTAACGAAAGCGGACTTGTAGTGAGGCCCAACATGCCTGGAGGAGATGGAACCTTAGGACATTTGTGACGGGCGTTTGTCTCCAACGGGATAATAATGATAATCGTTATTACCCAAAGTAAGTTCCTGAAACGCAACATTTCTCCTGAATTGAACATAAAAGTTCCTGCTCAATCACCTTTTTTTCTTTATAGATTATGATGGCTGAAGAATGAGAATCATGCAATTTCGGGACATCATTCCTCAAACCTCGGAAGGATTGAGGGTTAAATCAGTCTTTAGGATGTCAGAAAAGGGACTGACAGAATAATTCCTGCTAAAGAACAAATAAGAATTTCAAGCAGGTCCGGTTTCAGTGTTGGAGGATTTGACTGAGGAACAGTTTGGTTCGATCGTTCTGAGGATTATTGAAAAAATTGTCCGGGTCATTTGCTTCGATGATTTCTCCGCCATCCATAAAGATCACTCGGTGTGCTACAGCAGTCGCAAATCCCATCTCATGGGTGACAACAAGCATCGTCATTCCACTCTCTGCCAACTCAATCATCACGTCCAGGACCTCCTTGATCATCTCAGGGTCCAATGCGGAAGTTGGTTCATCAAATAGCATGATCCTCGGATTCATGCATAGTGACCGAGCAATGGCAACCCTTTGTTGCTGACCCCCCGAAAGCTGACCTGGGTACTTTTTGGACTGTTCAGGAATTTTAACCCTTTCCAGGTACTGCATTGCCATTTCTTCGGCTTCTGCCTTAGGAGTTTTGCGAACCCATATCGGTGCAAGGGTCAGATTTTCCAGGACGGTAAGATGAGGAAACAGATTGAATTGTTGAAAAACCATGCCGACTTCCGAACGGATGATTTCTATATTTTTCAAATCCTGAGTCAACTCCGTTCCATCCACAACAATTGTTCCCTGTTGATGCTCCTCCAAACGATTGATGCACCTGATCAAGGTTGATTTTCCCGATCCGGAAGGTCCGCAGATGACAATCCTCTCTCCCTGCTTTACTTCGAGGTCGATGTCCTTCAGAACGTGAAAATCACCAAACCATTTGTGCATCCCAGTAATTGAAATGATGGTCTCAGCGTTTGCAGTGGAGAGATTATTTTCTGGCATGATTCCCTTAAAAATTTTCTTTTCTGTTAAATTATCAATCTCTTCGTCCGGTACTTAATTTATTCTCAAGATTAATCGAATATCTGGACATACTAAAACAACAAATAAAAAAGAAAATGGCTATGAATAAATACAGTTCACCGGCAAGTCCTAACCAATATGGATCATTTAATCTTGCTCTTCCAAGTCCCACGATGTCCATCATTCCAATGATCAATACCAATGTCGTATCTTTGAACAATCCGATAAAGGTATTCACAATTCCAGGGATGGATATTTTTAAGGCTTGGGGAAGAATGATCAGTCGGTGAGCTTTCCAATAGGTTAATCCTAAAGAATCTGCGGCCTCATATTGACCTGGCGGAAGTCCCTGTAAACCTCCACGGACGACCTCTGCAATGTATGCTGATGAGAATAATGTCACCATAATGAGAACTCGCATCAACAAATCGAATGTCGATCCAGGAGGAAGAAAATAAGTCAACATTGTCGAAGCAACAAACAGCAGGGTAATCAATGGTACTCCGCGGATGAATTCGATGAACAACACACATACGGTTTTTAATGCAGGCATGTTGGAGCGCCGGCCTAGAGCCAGGACAATGCCGATGGGCAATGAAAATGAAATTCCTGTCACACCAATGATGATGGTTAACAAAATTCCACCCAGTTTACTGGTTTCTACTGGCTGAAGGCCCAGCCCCCCTAAAAGTAACCAGGCGGCAATAAACGGAAAAGCAGCAGCAAACCAAAGCCAGTATTTTTTCCCAGGCAGTGTTTCTTTCAGTACACCAACGATTGCAAAGATGAGAAGAATGAAAGATAGATTAACCCTCCATTTTTCGGTATCCGGGTACCATCCGTAGACGAAAAATTCAAAACTGCCGAGGATGAATGCCCAACAGGCTCCCTCCCGGGGGTTTGGCATTTTGGACCAACATTCTTTGCGGTCTGAAGCAGTCCAGATGGATTCAATTAAGACCCAATCCAGGAGAGGTGGAACAATGGACCATAAAATCCATAACGATAAAATAGTTAGTGCTGAATTAAGAGGAGATGAAAAAAGATTGATTCTAATCCAGGCTAGTGGCCCTGTTGTACTTAAAGGAGGAGGAAGGTCTGGATGCGCCCCAACGGGGTATTTTCTTGCTGAATCTGCGCTCATTAGCTTAACACTAACGTTCTGTAAGTTTTATGCGTTGATTAAACCAGTTCATGAAGGCTGAAATAATCAACGAGATGACCAAGTAAAAGGCCATCACAATCAGCATCGTTTCCATTTCTTTTCCCGTCTGCATCAAACTGATACCTCCCAATGTAGCGGTAATATCCATGTATCCGATTGCGATCGCGAGAGAAGAATTTTTTGTTAAGTTCAGGTACTGGCTGCACAACGGTGGAACAATGACTCTCAATGCTTGGGGAACTATCACTAAATGCAATGTTCTGTTGGGCTTGAGCCCGAGTGCATAGGATGCTTCAGTTTGACCCTTACTGACGGAAAGGATTCCTGCCCTTACGATTTCTGCAATAAAGCATGCCGTGTAATAAGAGAGAGCCAACCACAATGCGAGGAACTCAGGTTTAATCGACATCCCGCCTTTAAAATTAAAACCTTTCAAAACAGGTATATCCCAAGAAAGAGGAATTCCTGTGAGTAAAAATGTTATGCCTGTGGAACCAATGATGAATGCTGAGGTAATCCAGAAAACCGGATAAATCTTTCCTGTATCGTTTTGTATTTTTTTTGCCCATTTAATGAAAATGTATGAAGCAACTACAGATATAATGAAAACGATACCCACCAAACCTGCACCAGCTTCGAATACAGGAGCAGGTGCATAAAGGCCACGGTTCGAAATAAAAAAATTACCTGCACCAACATCAATGGCTTTTCTGGCTGGAGGAAGTAAAACAACAATTAATGAGTAAAGAGCCAGAATATGAATCAAAATTGGGACATTACGCATAAATTCTAGAAATACATAAACAATTCTGTTGATTAGCCAGTTGTTTGAGAGTCTTAAGACACCCATTATAAATCCCAGAATGGAAGCGAGGATGATTCCACAAATCGCAACCAGCAAGGTATTGAGTGCACCGACAATTCCTGCTTCAAGATGAGAAGACTTGTTGGTGTAATCAATGAATGGAGAAAATGAAATGTCGTAGGCCGCCGGCCAAGTCATGAAACCGAAACTGAAATCTTTTCCAACCGCAGAAAGATTAATAACGATGTTTCTTCCTATCAACCCGATCAAAGAAAATAGAACCATCATCGTTACTATTTGAATGATGACAGCTCGGGATTCTTTATTGCGCCAAAGCCTAAGAAGAAAAAATGTTTGTGAAGGAGGTGTATTTTGACTCACGGCCGTTTTTTTCGGCTGACCACCTTAATTAGGAGAGAATCTAAGGGGTGGTAGAGCCGGGAGGCGTTTGACTCCCGGCAAAAACTAAACTGATGAACAGTTTTTAGCGGAATGGAGGTGAATACATAAGTCCTCCTTTGGTCCACAGAGCATTCAGCCCACGTGCAATTCCAAGTGGAGTATTGACTCCAATATTTCTTTCAAAAATTTCGCCGTAATTTCCAACCTGTTTAATGATCTGGTAAGCCCAATCATTTGAAAGTCCAAGTTCTGCACCTTGGCTTCCATCGGTTCCAAGCATTCTGCGAATCTCAGGATTGTTTGAATTCTTCATCTGATCGACATTAGAGCTAGTGACGCCTAATTCCTCAGCAGTGATGGTTGCAGCAAGCACCCAGGTAATGATGTCTGCCCATGCGTCATCACCTTGTCGAACAGCTGGTCCCAGTGGCTCCTTGGAAATGATTTCAGGAAGAACCATATGATCATTCGGATTTGGAAGAGATGAACGTGTTGATGCGAGACCAGATGCGTCAGTCGTGTAAATGTCACATCGTCCTGCTTCGTAGTTTTGTCTGGCTTCATCATTGGTTTCGATGGTGACGGCCTCATAACTCATGTTGTTGGATGAGAAATAATCCGCCAGATTCAATTCTGTGGTTGTTCCTGTTTGGATACAAACGGATGCACCGTCAAGTTCTTTGGCACTGCTGACACCGAGGGATTTATTTACCATAAATCCTTGTCCATCGTAATAGTTTACGCCCAAAAATCGGAGTTTCACACTAACATCACGTGAAAATGTGATGGTTGTGTTTCTCCAAAGTACATCACCTTCACCAGCATTAAGCTTGGTGAAACGGGTTTTACCAGTTGAAGTAATGGGATCAACAGCATTGGCGTCGCCAAGAACGGCAGCAGCTGTTGCTCTACAGAAATCCCAGTCGAATCCACGCCATACTCCGTTTGCGTCTGGCGCAGCAAACCCTGGAAGTCCGGTTGTAACAACACATCGCAGTTTCCCTCGAGCTTTAACATCTTGCAGTGTACTGGAATGGCCACCAGCAAAGAGTTCCGACCCGAAGAAAATCATGGTCAGTGATAAAATTAATATTGCTCTCATAATAATCTCCTCTGAAAGCGTTATTGAATTAAATTAAACAAATAGCCTATCTATAGTATTTTTGTTTCAATGAATGTCAAGCCTGATGGAGCAAAAATTTAGATTAAACCGTTAAATTAACAACTGAAATTATTTCTTTATTAAGAGAAACTATAATTGAGTTGAAAAAAAGGATGGATTTTCAAAAGGCATGCGGGCAAGCATTGCGTTCTCACCCGCAAGGAGAAAATTATGTCTAAGGCGGAGGGTTACTTGATAC
>ENA-OSEY01002727-OSEY01002727.1-marine-metagenome-genome-assembly--contig:-NODE-2727-length-11183-cov-4.375203_pt1 | contig 11183 bp, 5 predicted proteins | sample MGYA00248465_ERZ534230 | MGnify/ENA primary metagenome ERZ534230 (study PRJEB26409, sample SAMN06344110) | marine metagenome | isolation source: Sea water from surface | place: Atlantic Ocean:Southern... | reverse complement strand
TTCAGGTCTAGTTCCAAGAATAGTTGCTACTTTCATTCTGTGTTATTCTCTAAATCTATAGTACGAAGAAGTTTTATAGTTTGATTGATGTTTAGTAACTTTTGGCTATTAGATGAATACTCCTTAAACTTGTATTTTTTTCCCTTTGTGAAATATTTGTTATAATCAAATTTTACATCAAAAGGATTTATGACAAAATAATCCCTCATTTCAATTGACCTTGTCATTTCTTCTTCATTTATCAGAGTTTCATCTACTTTACCTTCGATTATCAGCTCTTTCAAAAACCGCCTATATGCGCCACTCATCATATCCATATCAATACCTGAATTAATAGCTAATTCTGCTGCATGTTTTTCATTTTCAGCATATCCATGATTTACTAACTCATTAATAGCTGTGTAATCTGTAACTACGAATCCATTGAATCCCCATTCATCCCTGAGTATATCCTTAAATATATATTGATTTGCTGTTGCAGGTACACCATTTAGCTCATTAAAAGCAGTCATAAATGTTTCAACACCCGAATCTATCGCAGCTTTAAACGGTGGCATATATACATTTCTTAGCTCATTATCCCCCATATTAACAGTATGATAATCTCTTCCTGCTTGAGCAGCACCATATCCAACAAAATGTTTTGCACAAGCAAGCACAGAATTTTTATTTAATGTCTTCCCTTGAAAACCTATTGTGGATGCCACTCCAAGCTCAGTTACAATATCTGAATCCTCAGAGTAGCTTTCATAGGTCCTGCCCCATCTTTCATCTTGAGCTACAGCGACGCAAGGAGCAAACGTCCAATCCAAGCCGGTTGCTTTTACTTCCTCAGCCGTAGCCGCTGCTATATCTTGAACCAAAGTCTTATCATTCATACAACCAAGGCCAATATTATGCGGAAACATGGTTGCCCCTAAAACATTGTTGTGTCCATGTACAGCATCTATACCGTATATCAATGGAATTTTAAGTCTAGTCTTAAGAGCCTCCTTTTGGAAACCATTGTATAAATCAACCCATGAGGATGGCTGATTTGTTGGAGGGGTCGATCCACCACCGCTCAATATCGAACCTAAAAAATATTTTTTGATATCAGACTTATCAGCTAAATAGCGATAATCAACTTGTGTCATTTGGCCAATTTTTTCTTCGAGGGTCATAGATGAAACTAACTCACTTACTTCACCATCAATAGAACTACATGATATTATATGAAATAAAAAAATGGGTATAATTGATTTAGTTATCTTATTACTTAATAAGCATAATTTTTTCATACGAGCTTTCTCCATTAATTAGTGAGTGAATCAAATAAATTCCAGATGAGGCCTTGTTTGCATTCCACTGAAAATCTTTTTTGCCTGGTTGTATTTGTCCATTAAATATTGTTTCGATTTTTCTACCACTTATGTCAAAAATTTCAATAACCACATCACTTTTTATGCCACTGGTAATTGGTATCGAGATAGTATTATTAAATGGATTTGGGTATGGCTTATGTAATGAAAATTCTCTTGGCACATCTAGATCGGCTGAAAGTGAGTTTTCTAACATTACTTCGATAGCATTTATAAATGTTCCTGCAGCGGAATAACCAACACCATATATATCAGCTGATAAGTGGATATCTAGTATTCCATCCAAAACTTCAATGTTATTGAAATTGATTGTATACAAAGAAAAAGCGCTGGCATTATCAAAAACATCTAGCCCCTCGACAACTTGATTCCCTTCAATAAAAATATCAAAAACCCTATCTCCTATATTATCATAATGATTTTCAGAAAAAGATAAAGCCAAAGAATATGTACCTGGTTTTACTCTAATCTTATAAAGAGCAACACGATTTAAAGAAGACCGATAAATATCGTCATTATCTGTATTTTGAATATCTATAGCATCAGTAACAAATTGAAAATTTCCTGCAAGGTGTCCATATTCTTTATCCGATCCCCAAACTTGATCTTGTAAAAATTCTCCAATTTGCCCACCACCTGTGTTTATTTTAATCGTATCCCCTAAAGGCTGTGGAATATCAATCCATACAATATTTGTACTAGCAATGTTATCGCTGTCATCTTGAGCGTTGAAAATGCCCATAGCTGTAGAGCTCAAATTAAATTGATCCATGGTAAGCTGTACTGTCCTTTGATCATCGTGCATAAATGCATCAATAAATGAAACTCCCGATAAACTATAATTGCTTAAATTCACTCCGCTTGATATATCAACTTCTTCACTATATCTAACTGTCAAGGTGTTTTCATTTTGCCTCGCCCATAATACTTTAGGAGGATTAATGTCAATATAACCAATATCATCTTCATTGGTTAAACACAATATAAGATTACCATTTTCAAAAAAAATATTATCATCAATAAATAGAGACTGATTTCCTCCCCATGTATGATCATCGCTTTTTTCCCATCTGTTATTATCAAATGAATCAAAGTCATCTTTCCAGGAAAATGTAAAGTTAGAATCCGTACCACTATCTCCCTCTCCAGGGGTATATTCTGAATAAATAACATAATCATAATAGGAAAACCTTGGAATTATGTCTGGGTTCCAAGTCCCAACCCAATCTGCGTAGACAGGATTCCATATGTTCATCATTATTTTTTGAGATAAATAAAGAGAATCAACATGAGACCCTGTTTGCCTGTATACTTCGATGTCATCAATAAACCAAGCAACGTACTCTGGGGTCCACTCAAAGCTATAAGTGTGAAAATCTAAATGAGGATTGAAATCTACATAGTGCTGCCTAATGTGTGATGTTTGCCCTCTGGTAATAGTATTAAAATCTACCACATTACTATACACGCCAAGAACTTCTACATCTATTTCTGCCCATGGTGTATTAGGATTATCATCGTTATAAGTGAAGAAAGATGACACCAACCCATCGCCCTGAGCCGGCTTAAATCGAGCATCAAATCTGCCATATAAAAAAGAGTCTACAGTTCTAAGCTCAGCACCCCTGTATTGTCTCGAATGAACTAGATTAAATAATATTGTAATAATAAAAATAATCTTCATGCTTAATTCATTTTTGAACCATAGTCTAACTTATCATCGGTAGTAATAATTGGAAAGGAGGGGACGATAAATGGGTATGGAAGCCCCCTTTCTGTTACTAACATGTCAGTTGATGTGATTTCTATTTTTTCAAACATATCAGTGTTTATTTTAATAATATTAGAATATTTATTCTGCAAAGAATCTATCATTCCATTATTCATGCTGTATTTCTTTTCTTTTTCAAGATTATTTTCATTTATTACATGAGACAAATATCTTTTACTGGCATATGCATCATTCCACATATCAACATTCGTTGAAACTCTTACATCAGTATGCAAATTTTGCCCATAACATTTTTTATTTATTTCGAGATCCCTCATTAAATCAGCAATAGCAAATTTTAATTCTTGTCTAAATTTTCCTTCGCTTATTTTTCTTTTTCTAAATACTAAAGGATGAGATTTTATTAGGCGATTTAACTTCCCAACTGTTATAGGTTCTCCATTATAATTCAGAATGATATCATCAGGACCCACGTTTGCATCATTTTGAAAGCTTATTGTTTTGGGATTCTCTATTTCTTCCCATAAAAGTTTGTTTATTGCTTCTTTTTTCTCTAGCGGATCTTGTAAGTACGTTTTAGATGCTCTATATGCATACTTCTCAAAAATATCAGAGTTAAATTCCATTTGATGACCTGACATTATCTGCTCAACAAATTTAATGTAAGAACTTTTTGCCTTGTCTTCTTTTATCAAATCTTTTACATCATTCCAGGTTTTTTCTTGGTCAACTGCAGAAATTAGTTTTTTATCAGACCAGCCATTTACCCTCATAAGTAAAAAACTACCATCTTCATTTTTAAATGGACCTATGATTTGATCTTTATAGATAGGCGCATCAAATAATTTTGAAAGTATAGCTTTATGTTCTTTATCAAAAAAATTTATTTTTTTGTTAGGCAGGTCCTCACCCCAAATAGAATCATAAATTTCTTCTAAAGAAACATTTTTTAATAATAGGTCATTTACTTTTTGCACAAAAATAAGATCTGGCAAGCTAATGTAACTAATGTCTACAGTTCTTCCAGCTACTTTGAACCTCTTTTTTATTAAGCTATCTGGAACACTAACTTTATTATAAAAGTTATCATAATAATATAATTTCCTCATTGCTTGCTCTTTTCTACCCTGCAAGAAATATTGGAAATTTTTACTTTTTAAGAGCTCATCATCTTTATCTTCCATTTCTAGAGCTGTTAGTTTTTCTGCAATCAAAGAATTCAAAATAATTTTTTTGTGTATATAGTTTGACTGTCTACAATAATCTGGCCTAATAGTGTATTCAGCTCGTCGTATAAAATCCTGCTTAGTAATAATTTTGTTTCCTACTTGCGCAAGAACATCAAGATCAAATTGAGAAATAGTGTTCTTGTTAGAACAGTTTTTTAATAGTAGAGTAGTAAGAACTCCAAATAAGATCCGGAGCATCATAAATGATTAGAATGAAAAACCTAGAGTATATACATTAACATTGCCAAGAAGACCAATTGATTTATATGCATAATCAATAGAAATAAATTTATTCCCAACATAAAACAATTTAAACCCTAATCCTGCTGTATATCCATACTCAGGTTTATCCATAAAAAGTGCTTTCATACCTGTTCTTAAACTAAATGTTCCTACACCTGGAATAGTATTGTCTAGTGCGGCACCCACATTAATAGATTCTGAATTGTTATTTGGATGCAACGCATCAGCAGAAACCGTTAATTGTGTTATATTGTTTTTTATTGGTTTTAATGCAACACCAATTCTAAAAATTAATGGTAGCTCCCAATCAGAGGGTCTAAACTGTCCAGGAACATCGCCATAATTCCCCTCTTCATATTCTGATATGTCTATAGGCTGATATATATCAATACCATCAAACCTCATTCTACTTCCGTAGTTTGAAATGCTCATGCCAATATTTAAACCATCTTCTTTTTCCCCGGTAAAAGAAAAGAACTCTGTATTTACAAGCACCCCAAGATCAACAGCAACAGCACTTGCTGAACTATGCCATATATTTGACCGTACATACTTTATGGTTGAACCAAAAGAAAACCATGAGACTAATTTACGAGAAAAAGTTAAAGAGGCAGCAATATCTGAAGCTGTAAAACTTTCACCAGTACCCTCTTGATATTCCAATGTAGTAACATCCATTTCTCCATAATTCATTTGTGTTAATCCAAAGCCAATATTACCAACCCGAGGAATGATAAGAGCTCCAGCCGTAAAAGACATGTTGATCCCAGCTATCCAAGGCTGACTCATAAAAGCTAATTTAGGCATATTTAAACTTGCAAGCCCTGCAGGATTCCAATAAATAGATGAAATATCATCAGACACTGCAACAAAAGCGTCTCCCATTGCACTGCCTTCACTATCTACACCTATTTCTAAAAAATTCCCAGTCGTTGTTCCATACCTATGAATCATTTGTGCATGCAGAAAACCTATAATTAAAAATATTGTGATAATCGTTTGGTTAAAATATCTCATCATTTTATTACAGCAAATTTTCCTATTTTAGTATCACCTGTCTCAGATGCTTCAACGTGATAAATATACATGCCCGCTGCTATCTCTAAGCTTTCTCTAGTTAACATATCCCAATGAATAAGCCCATTCTCTGGCGAATTGTTAACCTTTATTTCATCCACAAGTACGCCACTTACCGTAAAAATTTTAATATTACATTGTGCTGGTATATTTGTAAAAATAATCTTCCTTCTTTGATTCAAATAAGGGTTGGTCACAGCCTCTTCCATCATATTAGACATCACATATGGGTTTGGTACTACACGTATATCATCCATTGAACTTGATAACGCCTCCGTATCTAGGTCTTCAATGAAATTGACAGAAAAACGTATTGAGTCTGTTTTGAAAAATGGACGCTTCCAATCTACTTGGTACACATCACCAGAATTTGGAATAGTTGTTTCGGTTGACAATTGAAAGTCCAAAACGAACGCAGTTGCTCGCCACCTCGTGCCAACAGTAGCGCCAACAAATATCCTGTCTTCATATAGATCGAAGACATCATTATTATTAACATCATGTATTATAATATCCATAAGATCATAATCACCTGATTCATTAACAAATGATGTGTTTTGAATATAAAAATTAACAGCTTGGTTATTTATTTTTAAAGAACCAATTGAAGAACCATTTTCATCCCTCACTGTACCAGATGTAGCAATACCTACATACTCATTATCATTATCAGTAAAAACAATTCTGTACGTCCAAGGCATTTTAATTCCTTCTGACATTGAAGGAGTAACTCTCATTATGCCACTACCATTTATCCAACCAGAATTTTCATAACTATACTCAGGGATTTCAACATAATCGCTTACTTCATATTGCAAACCAGCAAAAACATCAGAGGAAATATTTGTGTTTGGATTAAGAGTCCAATAATCAACAGTATCTCTATAAACTAAATTGTTACCAATATATTTTGTAGCATTTTCACTATATACTAGTTCACCAAGAGTTAGGTCATGTACATTAATTCCACTAGTTGTATACTGAATCCCATTATCATATCCACTAATGGTAGCTACAGTATCTATATCAAATGATATGACATAATCATGTCCTTTATTAAGACTACCTTGTGCTCTAATTAAAGGCGCCACTGTTCCAGTACCTATGGTATTACTTTCCTCAATTTCAACTTCAGGTGGTATGTATCCAGCTGCCTTTTGGTGTGGAGTAACAATAGCAATATTTTTACCTATTGATCTAATGTTTTCATATTCATCAAGCTCTATTACCGTATTGTTTTCAGATGGCGATATGCCAGGTCCAATATCAGGCGCTCCAAAATCATAAGCAACGATAGCGTAATAATAAGTTCTACCATTCTGAACGGTGTTATCTACAAATATATGAGTTATACCTGAATTATTACCCAGATTGTAACCAGTACCATTAACTAAACCAAAATCCGTAAACCCGCTATATTCATCTATCAAATCACACTGATAAATTGGCTTTTTAAACGTAGGCGTACCATAACCATCGGTAATAATCTCTGGATCTGCCATATATTTATCTGTCGCACGATATACTTTATAACCCTCGAAGTCATTAATATTTCCAACAAATGGATCTCTAGTCCTTGTATCTGCAATATCATCCCAAGTGAGAATTACTTCTCCATCTCCTGCTGTAGCAGAAATCGTCGGCATTTTAGGTGGTTGGGCAAACCTATAATCTTTTTCATAAATGACCTGTACGATTCTTTTCAGTTCATACAAAGCGGGTGATTCGTGTTCAGGACTATTTAAACCAGCTAGAGGGTCATATGAATGAAGCTCAGCCATTGAAACTCTTTCGACACGACCTTGGAATAATGGAAAGGGACCTGAAGCAAAAACCTCAACTAAATTTGAGATATTTCCCTCAAACTCTTCTAGAGTGTCACCACCTACGATATCCCACATAACTTGATCATTTTTAAACCACGCCGTCTCATTTGATGCTGCATGGCTTGGAATAGGAAACATTCGAAAAGAAGTAAGACCAACCATATCAGATTCGGAAACATCTGTGGTGTTAAAATTTGGCTCACAACCAACACCTTCAAGAAAATCGGGCTTATGGTTACACTCTGACCCATCTGGATCGGGGCCAGTATAATTTAATTCACCAGGAGCAACACCATCTATCCCAATGTCATCTCCAAAATACTCAGAAAGTTGATATATACCATCGCCATTTAAGTCCTCACCATCTTCCCAATCCTGATCCTCATCAGCATCCCAGTGCGGCTTAAGATCATCAGCCGTTAATTTATAATATTCTAAAAACGCATTAAGATCTGTTATGCCATCAGTAGCGCCTACTATAGCTGTCGCTTCATTATCTCTTTTTTCATCGATCAACCCATCTAGATCATTATCGATCATATCATATGCAAGCCCTGGACTTTCTAAATATGCAAATCCCATAACACCAGTAGGAAGTCCACCAGAACCAACTCCATTGATATCCCAAGAATATGACATGTCAATTTCAATATCAAAAAAACCTATATCATCGGAAGCATCATTACCAATACCGTTATCAACCCAATACCCAAAAGCAACATCTCTGAGGTCATACTGTGAAACGTTTGCAATAGAATACTCCCAAAAGATAGCATCCCGGGCCTGAGGATTATTCCACTGAAAACCTCTAACTGAAACCCTAAGTCCTAATCCTCCCCAAGGTTCACCTCGCTGTTTAGTAACATCTGGTTTAATATCACCTATGTTATAACCTGGTCGAGGATAATATTTTACAAAATCTTCAGGGCCTAGGTTCTCAAGATCTTGCGCATCATTTACTACATAATAACTTTCTTGGTCTGCATACTTAACCCCTCTACCAAATCGACCATTCCATTCTCCGGGCCACTTTTTTTCTAGACCCGTAGAAGGCCAACCACTTGTAGGCCACGAATCTTCAATATTTGAAACAGCTGGGTATTCACCAGATTCATTAAAATATCCAAAAACAGGATAGAACCCCCATTCGACGGTTCCAGTAGGATCACGATCCATTTCTTCTCTGTAACTAGTCTGTAGGTAGTGAAGTGTGTGCTTATCTTGCATGAAAATATCTATTGGCTCTGTAAGTGGAATTGTATCAACGGTAGAGGGGTCCCCATCATCTTTAATATATACCTTTGCACCAACTAACAAACCAATTCCATCAACCATTTTTACACCATCATTATTATTAGGCCATCTTGAGGCATTGGTAGCTGGCCAATCTGAAAGCTCTGTCGTGTTTTTAAAATATAAAAGTACTCTATTGCCAGTCATATACCCTTCTCTTTCAGCAGATGGGTCTCCAGCAGGATCTTCTGGGCCAGCATACGGTTTGCCCTGAGAAAAAAGGAAAGTAAATATAAATGGCACTATTAAAGCGAATGATTTATTCACTAGAAATTTACCCCTATGCCAATTTTAACCATTCTAGGAGAAGAATACATAGAGGGGTTTTTTACACGGTCCTCGTAATCATTAAAGTCACTACGGTGAGATGCAATATCTGTTTCTTTTATAACCGCTGTATATGCTCTTCCTGTCTGATCGTTTACCCACTCTTCATTTAATCTATCAAACAAATTGTAAATATTAATATCTAGGTTAGCATTGTAACCACCTAGCAGTTTGAAACGATAATAAAATGAACAATCCACTGAATATTTCTCGGGACGATAATCGTTATTAGGATAGAGATTAATCCTTGAAAGCACACTTTCACTCTGGGGCGTAAAAGTATAAGGCGAACCAGAATTGTAATACGCTGTCATAGACCCACCATATTTATCTGTGCCATAAATTAAAGATCCATTTAAGGTGTGCCTTTGATCCCAACTCATAGGGATAAATCTATTAACAGGGTCTTGATTATTACCCGCCCTATCAAAAGTTTGACCAGGCGAATCGGCATTACCTCTCGTATATTGTAATGTGTAGTTCACCATACCTTTTAGTTGACCAAAGGCCATATCTAACTTTAATTCTAATCCGCGAACGTTACCATAATCCTTATTCGAATATAATCCGTATCTAACCTGGTTATAAGTTGAAATTGTTTTTGTTGTTAAAAGGTTATAGATGTCTCTATAAAATAAAGCCACATCTAAGGCCATCATTTGATTCAACTCTTGCCAAAGACCAATCTCATAGGTAATCGTTTTTTCTGGCTCAAGCAATGTGTTACCCATTCTGGTAACAAAATTATTTGGATCAACCAAGAAACTATTATTTTGGTACATTGCATACATGGGTGGCATTTGAAAAAAATGCCCGTAACTAAAATGAAGCACTGCTTGCCCGCCTAATTGATAGGCAAAGCCAAGTCTAGGACTTAATTGAGAAATAATAGGAGCATTTGGATAAAGGCTCATCATGGAATCTGGCAAAATAAGCTGATTAGCAGGGTTCCTTCTATCAGAAGGATAAACGCTTTGAGGGTCAAATTGATCATACCGAAGACCAATATTAATAACCATATCATCAAATTCCATTTTATCTTGTACATAAAATGCTAATTCTTGTGGTGTAATGCTATACACATCTGCATATGCAGAAGAATCACCAAAAATTTCAGGAACATAAACAGAATCATTATTAGTATTGTAATATTTATTCCTGATCTCATACCACTCGTTCTTCAGATCGTGACCAAAATAATGAAGACCAGCTTTAATGCTATGTGTATGATTCGCTTGCCAGTTAATATCTAGCTTAAGTGTCTGATCAACCATCGATCTTGTAGTGTGGTTTTTTGATTGACCTCCAGTTAAAAATCCAGGTCCATAACTATCAAAATAACGATCGTGAACATATCTACTATCAAGAGGATCTTCATATACATAGCTACCATAATCGTTATCAACAACAGAATACTTTAATTCATAGAATAATTTCTGAGAAAACATCTGATTCAATTGAAAGGCAAAATAGTTTGTTACTTTGTGATCAGTTGATCTTCCATCTGGGTTGTATTTAAATGAGTGATCGTACCCTTGCCAACTATCATTACTATGTGAATATAAAGTTGAAAAACGAATACCATTAAAAAGATTAAAACTCAATTTAAATAACGCAGATAAATTATTGCTAGAATTCATGGATACGTACGAGCTATCCCCAGTTTTTTCAGAAAACCAGGTAGTTGAATCGTCACTGTAAAAATTAGAGAAATTATCAACCTCAAATAATCTTAATCCGTTTAGATGACCATTGTTAGTTTGAACGCGAACATTACTAAAAAACGTAACCTTATCCCCAATCACAGGGCCGCCTAAACTAAACTTTATATCTTGGCTAGTATTTACAGATGGGTCCAAACCAACAAATATATCCGTATTATCAGTATAGTAAGAAGATCCACCCAAGGACACCGAGCCCTCAAATTTGGAGCCACCATCTCTTGTTACTACATTAACTACACCACTCATTGCTCTACCGTATTCTGCATTAAATGTGCCAGTAACAACCTCTAAATCTTGTACCGCTTCAGGCTGGATATCAACTGTAGCACTAGAACCACCAAAGGTCTCATCAACCTGGATACCATCAACCA
>ENA-OSEY01002726-OSEY01002726.1-marine-metagenome-genome-assembly--contig:-NODE-2726-length-11190-cov-4.425898_pt1 | contig 11190 bp, 31 predicted proteins | sample MGYA00248465_ERZ534230 | MGnify/ENA primary metagenome ERZ534230 (study PRJEB26409, sample SAMN06344110) | marine metagenome | isolation source: Sea water from surface | place: Atlantic Ocean:Southern... | reverse complement strand
ACAATGAAAGATGAGTTGGTTAATCTCAATGAGAATCAACTTAATGCACTCAGAGAGTTTTATGTTGAAAGATTTGTTGACAATATGGAAACAAAAGACTTAGTTCAATATGTAACTGACGATATGTTTCAGTATATGGAAAGTTTACCTGACGCAGAAATGATTGATGAGTGTGTCAATTATTGGGATGATATGTTTGAAGAAGTAGTTGAAGACATTATGGAGTTTGAACAATGTGATTTCAAAAAAACACTAGCGGACAAGAAAGAAGATTACCTTGATAGTTTATCTGAAGGTAAAGACCTTGATGACTATGGTAGCAAAGTTGATGCACTTGTAGATAGTATGAGTGTGACAGATGAAGAGGTGTCCACAAAGCACAGACGTAGAGACTTAGATACTCTATAATAGATACATACAAAGGAGACACCCCTATGAGCATTTTCAAAAAAAGACGAGGAACATTCACATCCCCTGTTGATGGTTGTACATTTGAATATATGGTATTCGGAGGTACTTTATCATACAAAATTGACGGATGTGATTGGCAGGATTTCATTGTTGCTGATAAAAGAGCATACGATGACTACCAGTACAACGAACTAATGACACTATTAAACGCAGACTAATTATGACAGTTCCAACTTATGATCTACCCCAAAGTCCAATACTTATTGTTGGTTTCTTTGGTATTCTATTCACTCTTGTTTTACTATACTTTGTAAACAGAGCATACTTTGAAAGTCCACTCAACAGAGACAGAAAATGATTGATGAATTAAAAATTTCAGTTGCCTTTACAGGCGATGAACTTTATGAGACAATCAAACTCTATGACATATTGAGGGATATGGACTTTGAGTTATCAGAAACACAGGTACAGGTGTTTGAGAAACTACAAGACGCAGAAGTCAACGGAGGATTTTTCTAATGAAAGTAAAAGAACTAATCGAAGCACTATCATACTATGATGGCGATGATAACATCACATTTTACTTCTTGAAGAATGATACACTAACCAACTGTCAGGTAGAGGACATAAGTTTCTATACTGATACTATGGGTGTAGAGTTGACTATTCAAGACACAAGTGAAGTTATGGAGGAAGTTGATGTCTAAAAGACAGTACAATCGAACCCATTACTACAGTATTGGTAGTATGCTTACTGATGAAGAAGTACATCAAGTATGGGAGATAGTTGGTAATGCACTTGACCGCAATGGATTCAAAGATGCAGATGGAGAGCTATCAATCAGAGTCTATGATGAGACTCTCAAGAAAAACGTAGTCAATGTAATTGACAAATCACTAGAGGTAAACTAATGAGTGCAATTTCAACAGATGGTATGGACAAATGGTTAGATGATGCCTACCCTGACCTTGATAGACGCAAGGCAAATATGATATATGAAATCGCATCACTCATCAAAGATGACCCTGACACAGCACCAGTACTCATTGAGGAACTGGTGGAGATAATGTTTGATGAACAGATTGACCACATTGAAGATGTCATTGTAAATCATTTTGGTGTGGAAGTCTATCCCGAATAGACAGTTGAATTAGTGTCACATCCTATATACAATTCACACCATTATCCTTTATAATAAGTATATACAAACAAAGGTATTATGAACTCAGGAACATCAAGCACAGAACTCAATGACATGTTCACACAATTTGTTGATTATGTTGATTCATTCTATGGTGTCAATGACCCACTTTATCCATTGGTCGATTGTGCGGGTCAATCACTCACTAAGATGGACATCTATGGTGCGACTCACATATACCTCGGTCAATGTGCTGACGAAAAACTTGAGTATGTAACGTGGGGAGACGGAGACTCACTTGACAGAGAAAGAGTCAGAGACATTCTAATCGACCAGTTCAATTACAAATTTAAGGAGGAATCATGATCGGACTTGTTTTTATTCTCATCATAATGTTCATTTTTGCGATTTTGCTCTATTATGACCCACATCGCTAAGAATGTATCAAATGATACACTACTACTCCACTCAGATTCGCCTGTAGCACCTCTGAAAAAAGTCTCAGGTATGATTGTATCCCCCTAAATTCATGAAATCACTATTTACAGCAGAACAAATCGAAGATCTCAAAGAAGAGTTTGTTGAGGTCTATATCAATGATATGAACATTGAACAACTCAAAGATTGGATTCGCACAGTTTATCTTGGCGAATTGAACAAATGTACAGAGGATGAGATCAGAGAAGAGATTGATAGGTATGATGAAAACTTGTATGAGGTACTAGCACCATATGTACTTGACATGGAAGGATCATACGAAGAACTACAAGAGTTCATACACGACAGACATTCACTTGATTGGGTAAACAACTAATGAATTTAAACGACCAACTTAAACTTGAAAAAACTGGTATGACACAGAACCAGTTAAATGAACTTAAATCATTCTTAGTTGAGAGAATGGTGGACAATATGTCAACCGAGGACTTGGTTGCCTATGTAATGGATGACCTTGACAAATACTATGATGATATGTCAGATGTTGAGTTCATTGATGAAGCAAAAAACTACTGGGATGATGGTTATGATGAAGTAGTCGAAGAGATCAAAGAGTACACAGATTGTGATTTCAAAAAGAACAGGAGGGAAGATGTCTAAGTTAGTTCACAACACAAAGACCAGTTTGGCAGAGGAAGCAAAACAGTATGTACCAAAGATCAGGGAATTGTATCCAAATCTTGATAATATGCTAGTTGATCGCATTTCCAAGTATTGTGTGGTATACTCAGATGGTACGGATGATGGTAGTATCCGAAATGCCATACTACGTTTTGAACAAATATTTGAACAAGAACTGGATGAATACATAGTATGACGATGAGGTTATCATTATGAGTGACGAAGAAGTCAATGAGTTCATGAAACTTTTTAAATCTTTCATGAGTCGGGCAGATGTAGAGATCGCTAATTACTTTCGTAGGGAATCTCAGATCATCTATAATAAAACCTATTTTCATAAATGTGCGGAGGATGTGGGTGTATCCGTAGATTATTATTTGGAGGAATTTGTATGAAACAGCAACAGGCACTTGTACTTACCGATCAACTTATATCACTTGTATCGGACAACTCAGAGAAACAGAAATTATTGTTATCTCTTAAATCAATCAAGGAAATCTTAGAGAGACAGGTAGCATCCTCGCAAGGTGTTAAACTCTATCGAATTGAAAATAACTCAACGATGGGATGGGAACAAGTTGAAAACTATAAGGGTCTTTCAAAATCTGTCTGTTCCGAGCGGCTAAACGCTCTTATAAATGAGGGTTGGAATCCAAATGACCTAAGAGTTGTGAGGGATGTATAAACCAAAAGTCAATGATTATGTCGTATGGAATCGACATGGATTGAGTGATGAGGGGTGGATTTATTTCATATCAGAACCCCCAGAAAATAAAAGAGGATTTCGAGAGACACAACAGTATCTTACTATCGAAGTTGGTGTGAAGAAGAAACCAGAGTGTCAATATAATAAAAATAATCATCATAAGTACATACATATACTTCTGTTATGTTATGAAAGTCAATGGAAAGAGTTGAGATTTGTAAAGAAAAGAAAGAGTAAGTATGATGACTCAATCGTACTGGAATCAAAAGAGAGTGAGTATGGAACTACCGCACATCAGAATACTCACAGAGGACAATGACCACTCATGACCACACATGTTAACTGAGGGGTATTTGGTATACTATGATACAGAAAAACATTTAATTTAGATTTTAAATATCTTTTTAAATATAAAAGTGTTAATTATATTGAAAGAAGAATCTGTTTAGAATCTATGTGTAATCTGTAAGTATTCTGTACTGATTAAAGGTCTCAGAGACTTGTGAGTTTAGCGAGCGTAGCATAAGGAAGACGCTTTGTCAACCCCAGAGGGCGAAAAATTCTCATATCCACACATAAAAATCTCGACTAGATTATAAATATTTTGTTGTGAAATCTAGACGAGACTTATACACATAGTTGACATCTCGACTAGATTCATGTATAATAACAATATACAACATAATCTCGACTAGAATCATGTACGAAGAGGATCTAGATTCTATAAACAATCTCGACGAGGAATATGCAGATACATATGATCTCGACGAGGAATATGCACGTAAGCAAACTAGCTTTCAAGAACTAGCATATATGCATTATGCATAACAACATAATGTACGAGATAGCACACAGGTATAATATAACATAACCTTGGGAAAGTTATGTGATGTTGGTGTGTGGAAAGTTGTCTAGGCATGAAATTTTATATACAAGAATTTAAAATCTAACATTAAAAATTTAATATTTCAAGTTATGTTGTGACACTTTCTAGATTGGCACATATTATGGGTTGGTATTGTGACAGTTGGGAAAGTGGTACAATGAGACTTGACAGAATTTGATGCGATTGTTATAATATCCTGACCATATTATAATTGAGCTGCTTGAGTGACGAAGAGTTTAAAGTTCGTACCCTCGAACTGTTTGACTGATTTCCTTTATTATAATCCAAGCTGACTTGATTGTGTGAGATGATGTGCCACTTATATTTCTGGCACACTAGTGGTTCTTTTTGACTCAAAATCGATTAATATACTTATATAAACCTTATCCCAAGATTTATGATTAAAACTTTCACCTCTCCCGTTGATGGTCTAACGTTTGAATATCAGATCCTAAATGGTCAACTTGAATACAAGATTGAGGGAACTGATTGGCAAGACTTCATCCCAGAGGACAGAAGAGCGTATTCAGAGTATGAATACAGAGAATTTCTTTCACTACTGGATGAGTAATATGCCAGATCTCTACAACAGCGAAATTCTAGGTTATTCTTTTTGGATCGATGAGAATAACATTTTTATGTCAGCACCAACTTTCAGAGATGGTACAGCGGATCTAAACAATGCGATTCCCGTTTCAGATTGGGAATCGTTTAATGAACTTAATGAATTTCATTTCGCTCATCTATTTGGAACCGTGTTTACAATGTGTGTATACAAGCGGGAACTAGTCAGAGTTGACTACTACGCAAACAAATTTCTCCCCAAGGTAAAATGAAAGGAATTAACATCGAACTCACAGCGGGTCAATATGAATACTTGTATGATCTGGTCATGATGGCATATGAACTGGATGTACCAGAGCAAAAAGGATGGGATCTCCAGACGTATGATAATTTGGTTGACAATGTATGTAATGGTAAATCTACCATATTAAGCAACGATGTGAGAGGTATCATGCCAATTAAATAAGTGTCACATGCAAACCCCATTCGTGAGAGTGGGGTTTTATAATAAGTACATACCAAACAAATTAAAAACCTATGCCAAACTGGTGCAGAAACAGAGTTACCGCATACGCAAGAAACGGTAACGAGCAAGACATTGCTAAGATCATAGAAATTTTTGAGTCTAAGGATTCAGTATTTGGTAAAATCATACCGTCACCTGATTGGGATAACATACCAAATAAGAATGGTGAACTACCCATCAGAAAAGAAATTAAAAATCCAAATGGGGAGGTTTCATTCGTGACTAAGGAGTTTCCTGATGGTACGCAAGATTCCAGATGGTACGACTGGAACATAGCAAACTGGGATACCAAGTGGGATATTAATGGAAGTGTAGAAGTAGAGCACTATGATTCAGAGCAAGTTGAGCTCAATTTTAGTACTGCTTGGAGTCCACCCGAAGCAATCTGTCGCAAACTTCGTGACATGTTCCCAGATGTTGGATTCAGTTGGTTCTATGATGAGCCAGGAATGGAATTTGCGGGGTATCTATAAATGGAATATTCAGAAATTCGCAGAGCATCTAACGCTAAACTGCTTAGACTTCTAAAAGAAGATCTTGATGATGATCTATATGATACCATTGCTTATGAACTCTTTGAGTATAGAGAAGCAGGTAAAGGAGAGGACATATATGCGTGACAGTTTAATTAGTGTCACACAGTTTCCCTATTCTGTCAAAATAGGGTTTATTATTAAAGTATGGAAATTTTATTTTTATGTCTACTCTACATCACGAAGACCTCTTACTAACAATCTTTGAAGAGGTACAGGAAGCGTTCCCTTATCTTGATGAGGATCAGCAAATTGAAATCGCTAACAATCGTTTTCAGGAGGTGTGCCAATGAACTACGAAGAAATTTTGAAATGCTATGAGGGTGAAACCGAAGAGCATGCATCAACTTCGTTTGAATTTGGTATCATGAACGAACTTTATTATCAACTATTCAGAGAGGATTTCTAATGAACAAAAAGACAAAAGCACTACTTGATTCAAAAGTGGATCTCATGGAATACTTCTTAGGACCTGATCCAAAGAAGACAAACTATTATAAAAGTACAGTTCGTAGAAAGTCAATCCTAAATGATTTTTAGTGTGCCAATTTAATTACTGTCCATTTTGCACCCACAAAACGTTTACCTATCGTTTATAATAGGTACATAAGCAATTCACCCCCTTTACAACATGCGTAAAATTGAAATGATGATGAACTCTGCAATCAGATACAGAAAGAACTTCTCATCTGGTAACACTTCAGTTCGTTGCTTCAAGACTAACGGCATTACAACCGACGTTGATGTTTACCTACACGGGAACCACATTGCATCACTTGATACTGCAACAAATGCACTTACAATCAAAGATGGCGGTTGGCAATCAGTTACAACCAAATCAAGATTGAATGCACTACTTGATGAGTTCGTGCCAAGCATGGGAATCTTTCAAAAAGATTGGGTTTGGTATCTTCGTGACAGTTTAGACAATTCCGTAGTTCCTTTTATCTCAGGTATGACAGTATAAACTCTGTCCACTCATCCCCCTTTTTTGGGGGATTTTCTTATATAATTGTAGTATACAAACGAAAAACTTTTATGACTGAACTTTCAAAAAGAATCTCTGACAGAATCCTATCAAGCGACAACTTTGAAAACGTTGCCTATGTTTGTTGTGATTGGGAAGAGTTCGTATTTGAGGTGGCAGAGTGGGGAGTGGATCACATTGCCCAAGTTGATTTCGATGAACTCTCAGAACTTGACGTGAAAGCACTTGATAGGTTTATCGCCTCTTTCGGTTGCTCACCATCTCAACCCCACCCTTGTTCTAAGTACGCTGATCCAATATTTGCTTAATGAACTTTATTTACTTTTTATTATTACTTTTTATGCCTTTAACTCACATTGAACACCCCGAAGACACAATCCTTACAGGGGATCTATCTGCTCTTGATTGTATGGGCAGCAGTGGTAACTTATCCGCTAAGATTGACGGATCGCCCGCTGTCGTGTGGGGTAATGATCCGAAAGATGGTCGTTTTTTCGTGGGTACAAAGTCAGTTTTTAATAAGCGTAATCCAAAGTTGATGAAGTCGTATGATGACATAGACGCAAATTATAAGGGTGAGTTGAATGATATTCTTACAGCGTGTTTCCGTTGGTTGCCGTCCAGAGATAAAAGCATATATCAAGGGGACTTCATCGGATTCGGTGGGTCTAACACATGGACACCCAACACGCTAACTTATACACTTCCTACCGTAGCAGATGAGCAAATCATAATCGCACCGCATACAGAATACTATGAGAACAGACCGTATCCGCTACATAATAATCTATCAGACCGTAACGGATATGTCAAGTTCATACGTCCAGAGGTAGCAGAAGGGGATCTATGTGAACTTAATAATTATATCAAGTTCGCCCGTATCGTGGCAAAGGGTGTTGACTTTCTTACGAATGATCGTGAGGTTGCCGAACTTAAGAAGGAACTTAATGCGTATATTCGTGAGGGCAGAGAGATCAACCCCAAAGAATGGGAGAATAGTAAGATTGTTTTCCTTTGGAAGTTGGTACAATCACTTAAGGAAGATTACATGGACACTTGCGAAACGTTCGGGGAGTTGGAAACAACCTTGAATGGGGAGCAACATGAGGGCGAAGGATACGTTAAGTTCAATGAGTACGGACACATTAAGTTAGTCCGCAGACGTTCGTTTAGTCACGCAAACTTTAATAACCCACGGTTCGTTCGTTCGTGATACAGCAGTTCGCCCCCTTTGATGGGGGTTTGTTTATATTTGCGTGATCGCCCCCGTATATAAAAAAGGGTAACTTCCCTAATCTATAAAGTGTTACGGAAGCGAGCTAAATTATCAGCGAATACAAATTTTTTTTTTCGCTATATAAAAACAACTGGTAGGTTCAAATGAATGAAAAAAAATCCCGCTGAAAATTTTACGACCATAGAGATTGACCCAGTAACTGGAAACTACTTTACAATAATTCCAGAGTGGATGGTAAACGAAAAAGGTTGGTACGAAGGTACAGAAATTAATCTAAAAATGGAGGACGATGAAATCTTTATCACCGAAAGAGATGACTAAAAACAAATCATATCACATCTATCTTGAAGATAAATGTTTGTTCAAGAATTTAAATCAAAGCGAGTTTGATATTATTTGGGATAAAATTTACCGATCTTATTTTAAGGAAGATCTGACATACAGTGAAGTTGAAGATGCTGATAACAATACAGAACACTCTTATTGACATAATCTATATAATATTGTATTATATAATTGTAGTTGCAAATTATTATGGCTAAAGGATTTACAGTAAAAGCAAATACTCCAACAAAGAGTAAAAAGAAGGATACACCAGAGTGGGATTATAATAAAGCAAGAGAAATGATAAAGGGTAAGACAATTGTATTTTGTCTACCAGGTCGAGGAGTATCATACGTATTCTTAAAAGCATTTGTACAACTATGTTTTGATCTTGTACAATCAGGAGCAAGTATACAGATATCACAAGATTATTCATCAATGGTAAATTTCGCCCGTTGTAAGTGTTTGGGTGCTAACGTTCTTCGAGGACCTGATCAACTTCCTTGGGATGGAAACTTAAAATATGATTATCAGTTATGGATTGACAGTGATATTGTCTTTGGTACTGAGAAGTTTTACCAGTTAGTACTAATGGATAAGGATATTGCCTCTGGTTGGTACTGTACTGAGGACGGACGTACAACTTCTGTTGCTCACTGGTTAGAAGAAGAAGACTTCTCAAAGAATGGTGGAGTCATGAATCACGAAAACTTAGATAGTATTTCAAAGAGAAGAAAGCCTTTTACTGTTGATTATGCTGGTTTTGGTTGGTTATTAATAAAGCACGGTGTATTTGAGCATCCAGAAATGAAATATCCTTGGTTCGCACCTAAAATGCAGGTTTTTGAGTCTGGAGCAGTACAGGACATGTGTGGTGAAGACGTTTCTTTCTGTCTTGATGCGATTAATGCTGGTTTTCAAATATGGTGCGATCCTCGAATTCGAGTCGGACATGAGAAAATGAGGGTTATTTAATGTCTGATCGCTATACAATCTTAATCAAAGGTAAAGAAACCTATAGTGACCTTACACAATTTGAATATATGGAGCGAATGGAAGACCTCGCTATCGAATTTTACAAAACAGGATCGCCAGATCCGACTGATATCACTACAAAAGTGACAAAAGATACATAAATTTACTTAAAATACCAAAATATGGCAAAATCATCAACAGGTTCATGGGCAATCGGTGGAGGAATTGAGGCAAAACCGAAAAAAACTCGTCAAGGAACTGGAAAACACAGCAAATTCTCGGCAACCTCTCGTAACTCGGCTCGTAAGAAGTACCGAGGACAAGGAAAATGATATTTTTTAGTACTTTTTTACTAAATAACATTAACAAAACCAAAATTCATCTAAAACAATGGTAGTTCGTGTCGATAGGGTTACAAAAATCATGAAAGAAACCTGTAATACCACCAAATTAATTACCGATTATCCAGTCGGAAGTGATAAAAAGGTCATTCGTGAGGTCATGCACGACGATGACAACTTTGAAGAGAAAGATATTAATCTAAACGAATAGTATTCTCTAGAATTAGGTATAAATAAAGAAGAAAACTCATGACCAATGGCAATTGAAGGGATATCAAGAGCATTTAAGGACATTAATTTGTCTTTTAATGCCCATCCAGTAACAAAAGACATTACAGTACTAAAGAATGAGAATGCGATTAAGAGATCTGTAAGAAATATCGTGAATACAATACCTAGAGAGAGGTTTTTTAACCCAACTTTAGGTTCAGATGTTCGTTCGAGTCTTTTTAACTTCGTTGATTATGGTACAGCATCAGTAATTCAGAAACAAATTCAAATTGCGATTGAAAATTTTGAGCCTAGAGTTGATAATTTACAAGTAAATGTCTTTCCAAGACCAGATTCTAACGAATTTGAGGTAAATGTCATATTTGATATTATTGGTCAACAGTTTCCCACCCAAGAGTTCACATTTTTACTAGAGGCAACTAGATAACATGCCTTTTACGCAATTTTCCAACCTTGATTTCGATCAAATAAAGACCCAAATCAAAAATTATCTTCGTGCAAACAGCACATTTACAGATTTTGACTTTGAGGGGTCTAATTTTTCTGTCTTAATCGATACTCTCGCATATAATACGTATATAACTTCATTTAACGCAAATATGGTTGTTAATGAGTCATTTTTAGACTCGGCAACACTGCGTGAAAACGTTGTTTCACTCGCAAGAAACATTGGTTATGTACCACGCTCCAGAACGGCAGCAACAGCGGGTATAACCTTTGAAGTTACAAGTGCTACACCAACACCTACAATGACTTTGAAGGCGGGTTTGGTGTGTGTTGGTAATTATGATGACACCTCATATGTGTTCTCAATACCCGAAGATATTACAACAACCACTACATCTAGTGGTACTGGTAGTAAGGCAACATTTGGTACATCTGATGCTCCAATCAAGATTTATGAAGGGACATTTTTAACAAAACGATTCACATATGATGGTTCAATAGATTTTAAATTTATTTTAAACAATTCCTTTATTGATACTTCAACAATAGTTGTATTTGTTGGGGATAGAGAGTATAAAAAGGTAGATAATATACTAAGAGTTGATAAAGACTCAGAAATCTTCTTACTTCAGGAAGTTCAGGACGAAAAATATGAAATTTTGTTCGGTGATGGGTTAATTGGTCGAAAACTTGAAAATGACGCAAATATTACCGTAAGTTATATCACAACGAATGGCACATCAGGTAACGGACCTGCATT
>ENA-OSEY01002724-OSEY01002724.1-marine-metagenome-genome-assembly--contig:-NODE-2724-length-11194-cov-5.117298_pt1 | contig 11194 bp, 13 predicted proteins | sample MGYA00248465_ERZ534230 | MGnify/ENA primary metagenome ERZ534230 (study PRJEB26409, sample SAMN06344110) | marine metagenome | isolation source: Sea water from surface | place: Atlantic Ocean:Southern... | reverse complement strand
TTCAAGAATAACTTGCGGGAGTTCGTATTGTTTAGCGAGTTCTTGCAAAACAGATTCCGCTGTTGAGGGCTGACCGCCTGGGGTCTTTTCAATCACCGGAATGTTCATCTCATCAAACAGAATCTCTTGAAGCTGTTTGGGGGAGGATAAATTAAATTCTTTGCCGGCCATCGAGAAGGCTTGTTCTTCAAGGCCGTTGATGCGTTGACCTAAATTTTTAGACTGAAGATTTAAAATATCGGAATCGATAACTGTACCTTTTTGTTCCATGTCCGATAGAACTGGAATGAGAGGCAGTTCAATATCTTTGAGGACTTTTTGTAGCGTTTTTTGTTTCTTTAAGTGCTCACCAATCGTGTCGTACATTTGCAACGTGATATCTGCATCCTCGGCAGCGTAATCGCTTGCGACATCAAGGTTTACTTTATTAAAGGTAAGCTGCTTAACTCCTTTTCCTGCGACTTCTTCAAAAGTTGTAGTTTTTAAATTGAGATAATGATTGGCCATATCGTCAAGGTTATGACGAGTGGCAGTTGAATCCAGAACATAGGACATCATCATGGTGTCGTTTTCGATACTATTTATATGAATGTCGTAATTGACCAAAACGTTTCGATCAAATTTTATGTGTTGTCCGATAATCGGCTTCTCTTCCAAAATGGGTTTGAGTTTTTTTAAACAAGCATCGCGATCTAATTGCGACGGAGCGTTATCGTAATTGTGAGTAAAAGGCAGGTAAGCTGCTTCGCCAGCGTCAACAGCAAAAGAAAGACCCACCAGATCTGCTGTGGTGAAATCCAATCGATCGGTTTCACAATCTAAAACAATTTGTTTTGCCTGGGCTAGTTTTTTTAACCAAGCATTAAAGGTTTTGTCATCCAAGATACAAGTGTACTTGCTGGAGCTTTTTGGCTTAGAGGCTTTAGGCGCCTCTTTTAATAATGTTTTGAATTCAAGTTCCGTGAAAAGCTCGTGCAACCTTTTTTCATCGCGCTCCCCAACGGCTAAATCTTCGATCCCAAAGTCCAATTTCACATCTTTCTTAATTTCGGTGAGTTGGCGAGAAAGTTTTAATTGCTCAATGCCGGCACGTAAATATTCTCCAACCTTGCCTTTGAATTCATCTGCTTTTTCAATAATTGTATCGATGTCGTTATGTTCGGTTAACCAATTGACCGCAGTCTTCGGACCCACTTTTTCTACGCCAGGAATGTTATCCGAGGTATCACCAACTAAAGCCAAATAATCAACGATTTGTTCCGGCTTCACGCCAAATTTTTTTTCCACTCCTTCAATGTCGAGGACCTCGTTTTTCATCGTATTCACCAACTTAATGTTTTTGGTGACCAATTGTGCTAAATCCTTATCGCCGGTAGAGATAATTGTAGAGATACCTTTTTGTTCTGCTTCAGTAGCTAAAGTGCCGATCACATCATCCGCTTCAACGCCTTCGACCACAAAAATTTTAATGCCTAACGCTTTGATCACTTCGTGAATCGGTTCAATTTGCGGAATCAAATCATCGGGCATCGCCGCTCTGTTGGCTTTGTAGTCTTCATACATTTCATGACGAAACGTATCGCCTTTGGCATCAAAGACCATGCCAACCGGAGCGTTAGGATGATCTTGCAAGATGCGCATCACCATCGTGACCACCCCTCGCACAGCACCCGTAGGCTGACCAGTGGATGTCGTTAACGGCGGTAACGCATGATAAGCACGGTACACATAAGACGATCCGTCGACCAATATGACAGAATTGTTATCGTCTAAATTTTCAGGTTTGGCCATGCATTCAATATTGTTTTGATGGTTTATACTTCGATACTCAAGTTTAGAGTAGCAATGAAAAAAGTTCTATTACTGATTTTTGGTTTTTGTGTGGTGCTCATCGCAGTGGCTTACTTCATGGAGTACCAAATGGGATTGGAGCCTTGCCCCATGTGTATCATTCAAAGAATCGCCATTGCGTTGACGGGTTTAGCGGCCCTCATTGGTTACTTTCACGATCGCTGGTTTAAATTTTATTTTTCCTTAACCACTGTATTTAGTATTGCCGGAGCAGCATCCGCGATTCGTCATTTGTACTTGCAGTCTTTACCGGAAGACCAAGTACCCTTTTGCGGACCCGATTTAGGCTATCTACTTGATAACGCTTATTTTTCCGATGCTTTGCGCATGCTTTTTATCGGTGACGGTAATTGCGCTGAAGTTGTCTGGAGTTTGTTTGGCGTATCCATTCCAGGCTGGGTACTTATTTGGTGTATCATCAATATTTGCTTATCTGTATCGCAACTGAACCCCAAAACTGCTCTTTCACAGAGTAATTAAAAGTAACTTTTTAAGGCTCCTCTAAGATGAGACAATAAGCTCAAATGAGCTTAAACGTTATCGCTATTGTACTCTCGGCTGTCACTCTGGGTCTCGTGACTTACTTGCTATTAAAACTGAGAGATCAAAACACCTTGGAGAAAGGCAACTCCGATCATTTACAAACTAAATTAGATTCGGTTTCAAAAGATATCAACGACATAGAAAATCAATTGGCATCCGTGACAACGCCCATCAATGAACTTAATCGCTTTCTTGGTGGGAATGTTACAACCGGAAGGTTGGGTGAATGGAACCTAGAATCCATCGTTAAAGAGATCTTGCCGGATGGCAGTTATAACTTTCAGGCACAAATTAATCCTGAGACTCAAGATAGAGTTGATTGTGCAGTCAACACCGCCGATGGTCTCATTATCCCTATTGATTCAAAGTTTTATGCCGGTCAATACAAACAATACCAAGAAGCCAGTCGAGACAATGAACGAAGCACTGTGCTGAGAGATCTACGCACAGCGATCTTACGCGATGCCGACGACATAGCGAGCAAGTACATTCGCCAAAATTCAACTTCCAACTATGCAGTGCTTTATATAGCATCCGAAAAATTAATTGATCTAGTCGATGACATCGAAAACTTAAGACAAGACTGTTTGGCAGAGAAAAAAGTTCTCATACAAGGTCCCAACACTTTGGCTGCTTTTCTAGACACCATCAGGATCGGTCACCATTATCTGCAACTCAATGAGACGGCAGGAAAAGTTGCAGAAGTAGTGAGACGAATTAAAACTCAGTTTGATAGTTTCGATAAAAGCACTGAAGCGGTGACCAAAAAATTAGAGGCATCAATTAAAGAGGTCTCTTCGCTACAAACCAGGATTAATGTTTTAGGAAGAGAGCTTAATAAAGGTGCTGAGGATCTTAAAAAAGATTAACTTAAATCATAGCCATATCTTTCTTTTTGTACTTTAAAGTATTCATCGTCGTCTTCAATTTTGCCGTCTTCAATCCAAGCTTCTGGGCCGTCCTCATCGTAAACTCTGATGTTATCTCTGGCATCTTGTTCGAGTAAATAATGCATCTTGGGATTTTCTGAAACGACTATTTCCTCCATGCACTTAGCTATATCGATTGGATCGCAACCTGTTTCCATTAAACCTTTAGTTATCATGCGCACTGTTCTCGATTGCAGCATTTCATAATGTTCCTTGTCCTCATCAGGTAGAGCGTTTTTACCAAAGATAGGGGTTCTTACGACTCCGGGCTCTACTAAGACTACTCGAATACCAAACTTAGCTACTTCGTGAGCCAAGGTTTCTGAGAGTCCGTTAAGGGCATATTTACTGGCGCAATACGGGCCTTGTAGAAAAAACGGACGCCTGCCTGCTTGTGAAGAAATGTTGATAATAGTGCCTGACCTTTTTGCTCGCATAGTTGGAATCACTGCTTTCATCATACGATAAGCACCGAAGTAATTGGTTTCCATGATCTCTCTGGCTTTATCGATGGACGTGTTTTCGACTGACATTCCGTGACCGATACCAGCGTTATTTATCAGCACATCGATAGCTCCTACCTCGTCTGTTACTTTTTTGATTGTAGTATCAACTGAAGCTTGGTCGGTTACATCAAGAGGCAGAACCATGGTGGAATCATTTTTTTGGTTTAAAGACTGAAGTCCTTCAGATGACTTTGGGTTTCTTGCCGTTGCGATGACTTGATAACCTTTGGCAGTAAAATGCTCCGCTGCTGCCAATCCAATGCCTGTGCTACATCCGGTTATAAATACGTTCATGATTAACCTCTTGAAATTTTTTAATTTAATTGTGTGTTGGGTTTAGAATACTCCTCATGTTGGGAATATATCAATCATCTTTAATCGGTTTATGGTTTGTCTTGGCTACAATCGTAGTTCAGGCAATGGTATTAATAAGAGTTCATCGCAGACAGCCTGGGTATAAGGTTGGGGTCATCGATCCATCCTTAGGACAAGAGTCTTTGTTCTTCAGAGCGTATCGAACGTTTTGGAATTCGATGGAAAACATCGTGCCGCTTTTCGGTATGGCGATCCTTGCGTTGGTCTCCGGTTACAGTGCAACCAAACTATCGATTGTGGTTTGGACGTATGCGATTGCGAGAGTCTTTCATATGATTTTGTACTACATGGTCGCTACCGATAAGAATCCGAGTGTGCGCAGTATCTTTTTCGGCATTGGCTTTTTGGCTACCTTTTATTTGATAATTGATTTAGGTCTGTATTTAATTTTCTAACCTCTTTCTTTTTTTATTTTTTAGAGGTTTAATAACGCCCATGAAATTTAAGCTGTTTGCAATTCTTTTTGCGCTCGTCTTTTCCGCGGGAATCATCTCGCACGAGACATCGCATTTTGAATTGGATCACGGTGAGCACGTTCATAACGAGCATGCAGTTGAACTAACTGAAGATTGTTCAACTTGTTTAGCTGAACAAATTGAGTACGTGCAAGACGATACCGTTGTTAATCCAACAGCCATTTCCTTTGATTTCCTTGATGCTTATCAGACAAGTGAAATCACCCTCTCTTATAATCAACTTTCTATTCGCGCACCACCAAGAAATTAAATTTTAATTTTTTTTAATTTTTAATTTTTTTGGAGGTTTTTGTGAAACATTTTATTTATTTATTTTTATTTTTATTTACTGCACCATTTCTGCTTGCTCAAGATGAAGAAGAGGTGACAGTTACCGCTTCATTAATAGATCAGAATTTAAGTGACTTAGGTGATCCAGTTCATGTTTTATCTGGAGTTGACTTAGATGATCAAGGAAGAGCTAGTCTTGGTGAATCTATTGATGATTTACTTGGTGTATCCAATGCTGACTATGGCTTTGCAACCGGTCAACCTGTCATCAGAGGGTTATCTGGTAGCAGAGTTAAAATTCTTAAGAACGGTATGGTTAGTAGGGATGTTGCTGGTATCGGAGCAGATCATCCGATTGAGATCGATATGAACAACGTACAACAAATCGAAGTAGTTCGAGGCCCTTCGTCCTTGCTTTACGCTAACGGTGGCGTCGGAGGAATTATCAACATTGTTGATAACATCATAGCAAGACAGGATTTTGATGGGTTAAACGCAAACGTAGATTTTGAAAAGCAATCAGTAAATAGGGGATCGGTTAAAGCTTTTGGAATTACCAACAACGTTAAAGGAATAAATTTTAACTACTCTTATGAAAATACCGATTTTGAAAATTTTGATGTTCCAGACGGAGCAGTCATGCACTCTGAAGAGGAGCATGATGAACACGAAGGTGAAGAAGATCATGATGAGCATGAGGAAGAAGAACATCACGATGAAGAGCTTGGATACTTAGAAAATTCTGATTACGAGCGTGAGTCTCATAAATTTGGATTTTCAGTGGTTGAAGATTGGGGATACATTGGTGCATCTGCAAATATTTTAGAGACTCATTTCGGTATTCCTTATCACGGAGAAGGTCACGGTGGTCATGGAGGCCATGGCGATGAAGAAGAGCATGATGAACACGAAGGTGAAGAAGATCATGATGAGCATGAGGACGAAGGAGGTCATGATGCTCATGAAGGTGAAAGAATATTTTCTGTGACTGATTCAAACGAAGTAAACGTTCAAGGAGCTTATAACTTTGATACAGGAGCAGTTAAGTCAATAAATTACTTCATAAGGGGAACTAATTACTCCCTTACTGAAGGCCATGCGGAAGAAGGTCATGATGAACACGAAGGTGAAGAAGATCATGATGAACACGAAGGTGAAGAAGATCATGATGAGCACGAGGACGAACACGGACACGGTGAAGAGGGACCAACCACTTTCTCGAATGACTCTTATGAGATCGGAACTATTCTTGATCTTTCAACATCAAACTTAGGTCAAAAAATTTCTTTTAATCTTGCCAAAGAAGATCAATCCATCATTGGTAATGAAGCTTTTATGAATCCTACAAAATCGGATGAATATACGGTTGGTTACTTCATCTCAAAAGACTTTTCTGATCATCACCTTGATTTTGGTGTTCGTTACGACTCTGTGAGCAGAAATGGATCCATTACTGAGAAAGAAGAGCATGATGAGCACGAAGGTGAAGAAGATCATGATGAGCACGAAGAAGAAGAACATCACGATGAACATGAGGAAGAGCACGGTGAACAGACTTTCTATAATGTTGATATGTCTAGTGCGAGTCTTGCATTAACTTACACGTACGATATTGATGAAAACGTAAAGTTTCTTATTGGTGCAGCTTCTGTAGAAAGAGCGCCTTCAGCATTAGAACTTTTCATGAACGGTCCGCATTTAGCTACCGGCAGGCTTGAAACCGGTAACGTCAACCTAAATGCTGAGAGATCAAATAACATTGATCTAACGCTAGAATTTGACATTGACAGTTGGTATGGGAACGTTTCCGTTTACGCCAATAACATCACCGATTACATCTACTTACAAGATGAGACTGAAGAAGATCATGAAGAAGAAGGTCACGATGATCACGGCGGATTAATAAAATCTGACTATCTCCAGAAAGACGCTGAATTTACTGGTTATGAACTTCAATTCGGTACCATAATTGATGTAGATAATGGAGAAGTCGAAGTTTCCTTCGGTAGAGATTCAGTGGAGGGTAAATTTGCATCAGGCGGTTACATTCCCAGAATGACGCCTGCTAGAAATTTCTTTGATGTTTCTTTCAGTAATGATGATTTGAAAACAACTTTGTCTCTCAAGGACGTAGAAGAGCAAACAAAACTTGCTGTAAATGAAACAGCAACGGAAGGATATCAAATGGTGGACTTTACTATTTCAGGCACAGTTCCTTTGGATCCAAACGTTGATTTGAAATTATCTTTCTTTGCTTCAAACCTGCTGGATGAAGCGGCTAGGAATCATAATTCGTTTGTAAAAGACCAGGTCCCCCTACCTGGCAGAAACGTAGGTTTACGCTTTAGCTTACGATTCTAAAAATGTGATGCAACCACCCGATTAACTTCGGGTGGTTTGTCACATCCAAGATGTATTCTTGACCGCGACCTTTGCAATGGGTAATACATTCTTTCTTATCTACCCACTTGAGTCTGTTTAAAAAAGGATTTGAATTAGAAAAGTATTTTTTTGGTAATTGCCAAACAGAACGGGTTGCTTGATCTTTTGTCAGGATTAAATCTTTGTGAGTTTTTTTAAAATGGCCAAAACCTTTAAGAGGAGTTTCTTTATTACCTATAGTTAGGTTTTTGGTCCCAAGGTAAAGACAATTGTTGCTAAATTTATAAAAAGCATGGGGATGCATCTTTTTTTTGTTTTTAAAATAATTTTGAATTGCTTCATTACCATCAATAACTTTATCTATTTGAAGCCAGCCAAAAATATGATGTAAGTCTCTTCCGTTTTCAGAGTAATTTTTAAACCATCCGAAAAATAGAAAAAGATCCCCAGGTCCAACTTGATTGTTTCGTAACTCGGATTGCGAACTGCTTGCTTGCCCAAACAATCCTGTATCTAGATTCGGGTCGTAATGACAATTATCGCCTGGCTTACTTTTTGCCTTGGATTCTTTGAGGGCATCGATACATCGAATGCCGTTCACACTGACGTCTTTAAACTTATCCGGCGCCGGCCCTGAGAAAGGAATGGGCAAAGAACATAACCTCCCATCTGAAAAAATAGGTGATGCAACACCGCCAGAAGACGAATCAAAGCCTTTTCTACTTAAAATTATTCTTCTCATAGACCAATGATATGATTTTAAAGTGGATTTTTTTATCTACAATATTAAAAGCAATTATGGAGAATTTATGAGAATAATTTTAATTTTATCAATGTTTTTGCTTGTGGCATGCAATATGGAAGTTGATGTTCAAATTAACGGTGAGAAAAATGAAGAGTTAGCTCAATCCTGGATGGATCATTTATTGATTTCTGGCGATCTTGATGCAGCATCAGAACTAATGCATGAGGATTTTACCTTCATGTGGATGGGGATCGTTTACCCAGGTAGTGAAATCCATGGAAAAGAAAGCTTTTTTGATAATTATTGGCCGGTCGTTGGAGAGCTTTTACCGAACGGAATCGTTCTGACCACGATTGATGCTATTTCAGATAATGATGGAGTAGCTTTAATTCAAGTCGGTGATGCAGAAGGTATCAACGGAGAATACGATAATAAATACGTTTGGATATTCAAAATGAAGGATGGCTTGATCCATTCTGTTCGTGAGTACAATAGCGATTTATTGGTAGCGACTCGATTATTTAAAAATGAACTAAAGCCCGTCGATTGATATATTTTATCTACAATGCCGATGGATCTTTTTTTGGAGAGATCAGCTACTTTCTAAAAAAATTATCCGGTCGCGATAAGTGCAAACTATGCGATCTTAGTCATAATTTAATCTTTCAAAGAAAGTCTTGGGATGCTTTCCTTAAAGAATTAGATCGTCCTCATCGAGTTTTACACACAAACGAGTTGCCCGAGTCAATAAAACAGCTGAACCTCACTTATCCTTCAATATTATTGGAAAAAGATAATTTCTTTAAAGAGCTAATCTCAAGAAAAGATTTTGAATACATCGATAATTTATCTCAACTGAAAAAAACTCTCCAAGCTAAAATTAATTAAAAAATAATTTTCAGTTCATACTCCAAAGAACATTGCCTGATCGAGGATCGGTTACCCCCAGCTCAGGAGAAATTTCTTCAAGGTAGTCTCTGATGGTGTCCAAGAAAGCTATCATTTCAGGTCTAGCTGCTACCAAGGCATCCTCGCTCTCAAACACGCCAAACGACACAAATTCCCTGTCGCCACTTTGAAACATTTCGCTCACTAACATTCCAGCCGGTTGAAAGTTAGAATCTGTAAAGCCTGCAATAAAATCATCGACGCAGTCTTCTTTAACAACAAAGCGGACACAATTTGCAAATTTACTCATGGTAATCTCCTTATTAGTTTATTAGTTATGTTAATGTTTTAACTCAAAGTTTATAAGTCTGATGAGTGAAATAAATCAAAACAATTGGAATCAACATCCAAACCAAGTTTGGAGCTTCCAGAACATGAAAGACCTGTTCTCAACACAAACACTTTCAAAATCTAATGATCCATCGTCGTTTGATACGAAATTAAATCATGACATTGAAAATTTTGAATTCGATACGTTGGAAGGCAAATCAAAATCAATAAAAGATTCATTTAGTGAAACGCATGCAGATGCTTTTTTAGTCATTAAGAATGAGAAAATTATCTATGAAAAATACTTTAACAAGATGTCTGCTCAGAGCCCTCACCTGATGAATTCAATTTCAAAGTCTTTCTTAGGAATGTTAGCTGGAGTTTTGGTTGGAAAAGGTATCGTTGATCCGGAAGATAAAATCTCAAACTTAATACCTGAGTTCAAAGACAGTGCCTTCGTTGAAACAACTCTACAAAATGCTTTGGATATGGCGGGAGCAGTCAAATTTGGTGAAGATTATGCTCAGCCCGATGCAGACTTTTGGCATGAAACTGCGATGGTTGGCTGGCGTCCTGACCTTAAAGCAAATCTTAAAGCAAATAACTTAAAGGAGTTTGCTCAATCCTTAAAAGACACTGAACAGATTGATGGAGAAAAATATCACTACAGAACCGTCTTAACCGATGTTGCCGCTATGGCTTTGGAACAAGCAGCCAACAAAAGTATTTTTGAATTAATGGACGAACATATTTGGCAAAAACTTAAACCCGAAAACGATGCTCACGTTGTATTGGATTCTAATGATTTTCCTTACTTTGGTGCGGGTATGAATGCCAGCGCTAGAGATTTAGGCAGATTTGGGTTAATGCTTCTTAACAATGGAATGCATGCTGGGGAACAAATCGTTCCTGCTTCTTGGATATCAGATACCATTGCTGGAGATTCTGGATACAAACAGCGTTTCGCAGCATCCGAACACGGGCCGATGATGCCAGACGGTCACTACAAAAATAAAATGTGGGTTGTCGATGAAAACATCATGTTGTGTATTGGCATTCATGGTCAGTTCATATGTACCAACAAAGCTACAAACTCTGTCATTGTTAGGTTTTCATCTCAACCTGAACCCTTGGATCTCATGATGTTTGCCAATACTCTGGCAGGTATTCAATCCGTATCCTCAAAAATTTAATGGAGTTTTAAATGTCTTATCAAAACGATGTTGCTGATTTTATGAAAGCTGGCGAACAACCTGTTCGCTCAGAGCTATCCCTAGAGGGAGATCAGGCAACTCTGTACATGAATCTTATCTCCGAGGAATATCAAGAAACTTTATCGGCTTTCAAAAACAATGACATGATTGAAGTAGCCGATGGTCTTGCCGATATGGTTTGGGTCATTATGGGGATGTGTAACAGTTGTGGGATTGATTTTGATTCAGTTTGGCAAGAAGTAAAAGCATCCAACATGAGTAAGTTTCCCGATGGGAAAGCCATCAAAAACGATCACGGCAAAATTATGAAGCCGGATAGCTATTTCAAACCAAACATTAAAAAGGTTTTGGACCTCGAGGAGTGACAGATGAAAAAAGGATATTGGGTTGCAAAAGCAAACGTAATTGATGGCGATAAGCAAGGAGCCTACGGTAAATTAGCTGAAGTTGTCATAGCAAAATTTAACGGTAAATTTTTAGTTAGAGGCGGTGAGCAAATCACAAAAGAAGGTGCAGAATTCATGCGCAATGTGGTTGTTGAATTCCCTTCCTTTGAAATTGCTTTGCAAGCCTACGAAAGTGATGACTATCAACAAGCGCTTGCAGTTCTAGATGGCGGAGCTGAGAGAGCTTATGCCATTGTCGAGGGTTATGAATAAATCGCTTCTTCTTTTTATATTTCTTT
>ENA-OSEY01002723-OSEY01002723.1-marine-metagenome-genome-assembly--contig:-NODE-2723-length-11204-cov-2.151613_pt1 | contig 11204 bp, 11 predicted proteins | sample MGYA00248465_ERZ534230 | MGnify/ENA primary metagenome ERZ534230 (study PRJEB26409, sample SAMN06344110) | marine metagenome | isolation source: Sea water from surface | place: Atlantic Ocean:Southern... | reverse complement strand
GCAAAAAATTTCACCATCTGTGCTGACAAGTTTAGCTTTTTCTGCGCCCAATTGGAGCGTGTGAATCTCCGTAGTTGTGAAACGGATGCAGGATAGGGTTTTAGCCTTGGCTACCAAACAGTCCATCACATCTTGTCTGCTGACAGCCGCATGCAGATGCTTCGGATCATGAATGATCTCTGTCAGGTGACGGTTTGTTGATAATGCCTTGATAACAACTGCATTCAGGCGGTCAGCCTTATCCAGAATAGCTTTGTCAAGGCCAAGGCTGCTCAACGCCCTAAACCCATTTGGTGATAGCTGCAGACCGCCAGGTGTAGCTAGGCGGCGACCAATGAGGTGTACCGGATAGCCAGCACTGCCCAGCGCAATAGCCGGGCTGAGTGCGGCTATTCCTTGTCCTAGAACAACAATCGGGGATGTGACTGTATTTGTCATGACAGGCAAATCCTTACTTAACGCAGTGTTATCTTGACGCCACAATGCAGGTCCGCCGGCTGTTTATCAAGGCTTTTAAGCTTCAGTGCACGCCTGGTTAAATTGGGTCTGGTCAAACTATGATCATATTTGTATTAAAAGAAGGCGTGGACGGGCAGGTGGTGCGGAGAAGATGCATTCCGCTTTTCCATATGAAATCAAGATATGTAAGGATTGCTAGAGAAATGAATCTGGAAAAGCTGTCGGTTGGGAAAAACCCGCCTGAAGAAATTAATGTGGCCATCGAAATTCCAGCTGGCGCAGCCCCTGTGAAATACGAGCTGGATAAAGACTCAGGGGCATTGGTAGTTGACCGGTTTCTGCATACGCCCATGCATTATCCTGTCAATTATGGGTTTGTACCACATACCCTGTCTGATGATGGTGACCCGATTGATGCCTGTGTACTGACACCGATTCCCATTGTCCATGGCTGTGTTATTGCGGCCCGCCCCATTGGCGTATTGATGATGGAAGATGAAAGCGGCATTGATGAAAAGCTGCTTTGTGTACCTGTTGATAAGCTGCACCCCTATTATAAGGATGTGAAGTCAACGGCTGATTTGCAGCCCATCATTCTGGAACAGATTGCCCATTTCTTTGAACATTACAAAGACCTTGAAAAAACCAAATGGGTGAAGGTTCAGGGCTGGGAGGGTCCGGAAAAAGCAGCGGAAATGATCGGGGCTGCGATTGCGCGGGCCGCCAACAGCTGATAAGGCGGTGATAGGAGGCTGACCAGAGACAGCATGACAACCAAATTGCAGATAACCACCCCTGATGACTGGCATCTTCACCTGCGTGACGGGCCGGTCATGCAATCGGTTTTATCGCATACAAGTTTCTGGTGCAAACGGGCAATTGTGATGCCCAATCTGGTGCCGCCGGTGGTCACTGCTGCTGCTGCTGCTGCCTATCGTGACCGAATTACAGATGCTCTTGAAGAGGGCGTGGATTTTACGCCCCTGATGACACTGTATCTGACTGAACAGACAAATGCTGATGATCTGGCTGCTGCTGTGAAAGGCGGCATCGCCACAGCGGTCAAGCTGTATCCGGCTGGAGCAACGACAAATTCTGCAAGCGGCGTGAAGGATATCAAGAAAGTCATGCCTGTGCTAGAGGTTTTGGCTGAGACAGGGGCTCCGTTACTGGTGCATGGGGAGGTGACTGAACCTAATATTGATATTTTTGACCGTGAAGCAATATTTATCGAACGAGTGCTTGCGCCCCTGCATGAACGCTTGCCGCAGCTAAAGGTCGTGTTTGAGCATATCACGACGAGACAGGCCGTCGAATTTGTCATGGCAGCAAATGATCAGATAGCAGCAACGGTTACGCCGCATCATCTGATCATTAACCGGAATGCCTATTTGGCAGGCGGGATTAAGCCGCATTATTATTGTCTGCCGGTTGCCAAGCGAGAAACCCATCGTCTTGCTCTGCTGGATGCTGTGTTTACCGGAACCGACAAATTTTTCCTTGGCACTGACAGTGCGCCGCATGTTGATATGGCCAAGCTTCAGCCATGCGGGTGCGCAGGTATTTTTAACGCACCGAACACGCTTGCCTGTCTTGCACAGCTGTTTGATGACGCAGGTTGCCTTGACCGTCTGGAAGGGTTTACATCTGTCTATGGTCCACAATTTTATGGTTTGGATGTGAATACCGACAAGCTGACCCTTGTGAAACATGATACGCCTCAGCCTGTACCGCAGCCTGTGCAGACAACAGAAGGGGCAATAACAGTATTTGATCCGCAGATGGATGTGTTCTGGTCAGTCAGGCCGGCCTGAGGCATTTTGATGTTTGCTGACATAAGAGGGACAAACGCATAAGGGAGTGAAAGAGATGCTCAGCCTGCCTGTAATGGATAAATTAAAAATGGCAAAGGCCACTGCGGCTATGCTGCTGGAAATAGAAGCTGTACATGTGAATGCACGTGACCCATTCATTCTAACGTCCGGTGCGGCCAGCCCGGTTTACATTGACTGCCGTAAGCTGATTTCTTTTGTGCGTATCCGTTCAGCATTAATGGGATTTGCTGCCTCCGTGCTGTCTGAGGATGCTGGATTTGAGGCCTTTGACAGCGTTGCCGGTGGCGAGACAGCAGGCATTCCTTTTGCAGCGTTTCTGGCAGAGCGTTTGGCCCTGCCCATGCAATATGTCCGCAAAAAACCAAAAGGGTTTGGCCGCAATGCGCAAATCGAGGGAGATTTGCCAGAGGGTTCTCATGTATTGCTAGTGGAGGATTTGGCAACAGATGGCGGTAGCAAGCTATTGTTTGCCGATGCCCTGCGTGAGGCGGGGGCGATATGTAATCATGCGTTTGTAGTTTTCTATTATGATATTTTTGATCATGCCAGAGACCAGCTAAAAGACGCTGGCCTCACCCTTCACTATCTGTCAACATGGTGGGATGTTCTGGATGAAATTAAACAGAGTGATAAGTTTGACAGCTTCACCGCAGAGACGGTTGAAACTTTTTTAAGTGATCCGAAAGGATGGTCTTCAGCAAATGGTGGCAAGACCGCCAATGATTGAGCATCTGTCCTTTCAGAAACTCCAGAAACAGGACTGCAGATGAGCATATTCAATCTTGGCTCAATTAATATTGATTACATTTATACGCTGCCGCGCCTGTTAGCGGCAGGAGAAACGCTGGCTTCAACATCTTTTTCAGCAGCTCTGGGGGGCAAGGGGGCAAACCAGTCTATTGCCCTGGCCCGAGCCGGGGCAGATGTGCGCCATGCCGGACAACTCCATGAAGCTGATACAGCATGGCTAGATGGCCTGCAGGAAGCTGGCGTGGATTGCACCCATATTCTAGCTGCAGATATATCCTCCGGCCATGCGGTTGTTGCTGTTGATGAGCAGACAGCAGAAAACCAGATCATCTTAAGCCCGGGCAGCAATCAGGCGCTACCATCGGAATTGATTGCTCCATTTCTGGCTTCAGCCCAGCCAGGTGACTGGGCACTGGCACAGAATGAGGTAAATCTGACAGAGGCTTTTTTGCGAGCGGCAAAGCAAAAAAACCTTTATATTTGTTATAGTGCAGCTCCTTTTGTAGCGGATATAACAGCTGGCCTTTTGCCTATTGTTGATCTGCTGATTGTAAATCATCTTGAAGCTGAGGCATTGACAAGCTTTACAGGCAAACCGATTGACCGGCATGGAATCCGCCATGTCATTATTACCCAAGGTGCAAAAGGGGCCAGTTACAGAGGCAGTGCGGCGGCGGCATTTGATCTGCCAGCGGTTCCGGTAAAAGCTGTTGACACAACCGGGGCAGGGGATACCTATCTGGGGTATGTTCTGGCGGTCCTGGATGAAGGTCAGACAATTGAACAGGCTATGCAGATAGCAGCAACGGCCTCTGCCCTTCAGGTCACAAGACAGGGCGCCAGTGCGGCAATACCAACACGTGCTGAAGTGGAAGCGTTTCAAAAGTGAAAAACAAACAGATGCAGCAGAAACTGATTATAGATACAGACCCTGGCATTGATGATGCCATGGCCATCCATTATGCGTTTGCGCATCCCGGCCTTGAAGTTCTGGGCCTGACAACCATCTTCGGCAATGTGTTTGTCCCGCAGGCTACACGGAATGCGCTGCTGTTGTCCGAACAGGCTCATTACTGCGTCGATGTGGCGGAAGGGGCAGCCCAGCCACTGGTGCAGTCTTTGAACCCGCCATCGCATCATGTGCATGGCGCAGAGGGGTTTGGTGATGTTCCGGTCAAGCAGCCCTATGGCATGCAGGTTGAGATTAGCGCAGCTGATTATATTGTGAAGACATGTCGGCAACATAGTGGTGAGGTAATTCTGTGTCCTGTCGGCCCCCTTACCAATATTGCTGCTGCCCTCAAGGCTGATCCTGAACTTGTCAATCATGTTCAGAAAGTTGTGATTATGGGTGGCGCGGTCTGGTCCCCTGGCAATGTTTCTGCCTATGCAGAAGCTAATATTTGGAATGACCCTCATGCAGCAGATGAAGTATTTGCAGCTGATTGGGACATTGATCTTATTGGTTTGGACGTAACCCAGAAAATTTCATGTGATGATGCTGATTTTGCCCACCTCCGGAAGGCTGCTCCAGACATCGGCGGGTTCCTGCATGAGATTTCTGCGTTTTATATCAAATATTATCATTCCATCATCCAGGAGCATGTCTGTCTTATGCATGACCCCTCTGCACTGGTGGCGATTACGGATGAACTGTTATTTGGGTTCAAGGAAACGCCGTTGTCTGTTGTGTGTGAAGGCGAGGCCGTTGGCCAGACCATGCCAGATGAGCGTTCGTCCCGGCGGCCTGTGCGGGTTGCAGTATCTGCCGATGTGCAGAGAGTAAAGAGCTGTTTTCTGGACATTTGCGCAACAGCTGACAAAATGAAGAGAAACCGTATGGCCAGTCATGCTGGGTCATAGTCCCATAAGTTAGAAAGAGGGAACACAGCTATGAAGATTGAAACAGTTGATTACACCGCTTCTGATGCTGGTGAAAGACTTGCGCGATCTTTACGAGAAACCGGCTTTGCTGTTTTGGCCAATCACCCGATTCGGGCAGACCGCATTGATGAGGCTTATGCGTTGTGGGGTGGGTTTTTTGCCAGCGACAGTAAATTAAATTATTTGCGCGACTATGAAAAGCAGGATGGATATTTTCCGTTTAAGTCCGAACATGCCAAAGACGCACAGAAAAAAGACTTAAAAGAGTTTTATCATGTTTATCCATGGGGGCGCGTGCCTGAAGATCTGGAAGCGTTTACGCGCCAGCTTTACGCTGACCTAACTGCAATTGGCATTGAGCTGCTGTCCTGGCTTGACCAGCTGATGCCAGACGAAATCAGCGCCAGTTTGAGTATGCCTCTGCAGGAGATGATGCAGGCCAGCCAGCAGAGTTTGCTCCGGATTCTGCACTATCCGCCTGTCAGTGCTGAAGAGGATGCAGCTGCGATTCGTGCCGCCGCACATGAGGATATCAACCTGATTACATTGCTGCTTGCCGGATCACAGCCTGGTTTGCAGGCGCGTGACAAACAGGGCCAGTGGCATGATGTACCATGTGATCCGGGAATGATTACAATAAATAACGGGGATATGTTGTCACTAGCAACGAACGGTTATTTCCCATCAACTACACATAGGGTAATTAATCCTGATGATAAATTGAATCTTTCACGTTATTCTATGCCTATGTTTTTGCACCCACATCCGGATGTGAAGCTTAGGCAAGATTTTACAGCAGAAGCGTTTCTGCAGGAGCGGCTCAAAGAAATTGGGCTTAAATCATAAAGGGAGAACCAGACATGAAAATTTTGACTACAGCAGTGGTTGCTGGCGTTGTGGCGTTGTCAGTGATGTTCACAGGTCCACAACTGATGACGACATCGACAGCAGCAGCTGCAGATTTTAAACCGGCTGTCATTTATGACATGGGTGGTAAGTTTGACAAATCCTTTAATGAGGGCGTGTGGAACGGGGTAGAGAAATTCACCAAGGAAACAGGTGTTGAGGTGATGGAATTTGAAGTCACCAACGAAACCCAGCGGGAACAGGCAATGCGACGTATGGCCGAGCGTGGGGCAACCATTGTCCTAGGCGTGGGCTTTGCTCAAGCTGATGCAATCGCAAAGGTTGCAGCTGATTATCCGGATAAGCAGTTCTCTATCATTGATGTGGGGTGGCTGGATGCCCCGAATCTTCGCCAATATGTGTTCAAAGAACATGAAGGCAGCTATCTAGTTGGCGTTGCTGCAGCTTTGGCTAGTAAGACTGATAAAGTAGGGTTTGTTGGTGGTATGGATATTCCGCTTATCCGCAAATTCGCCTGTGGTTATGTTGGCGGTGTAAAATCTGTGAACGGATCTGCAGCAGTGTATCAGAATATGACCGGGACCACGCCATCAGCATGGAATGACCCTGCTAAGGGTGCCGAGCTGACAAGAAGCCAAATTGATCGGGGCGCCGATGTTGTTTATCATGCTGCTGGCGGAACTGGCGTCGGCGTTATTCAGGCTGCAGCTGATGCTGGAAAGTTGGCAATTGGTGTTGATTCAAACCAGAATGGCATGGCCCCAGGTTCAGTTTTGACCTCCATGCTCAAGCGAGTGGATGTGGCAGCTTACGAGACCTTTAAAGACGCAATGAGCGGTTCTTTTTCTTCAGGCGTCAAAGTTCTTGGTGTCGCTGAAGGTGGTGTCGATTGGGCACTTGACGAAAATAATGCGTCCCTGGTCACAGCCAGCATTAAATCAGCCGTTGAAAAAGCTCGGAGCGATATTCTGTCAGGTAAAGTTGTTGTTCATGATTTTATGAGCGATTCAAACTGTCCATACTAAATCAGGCTGATTTGACCAGTCGGAAGTCATAGGATGGCTGACAAAACAATTTCAAAAGCAAGAGGCGATGATTCATCGCCTCTTGCTATTTCTTTGGAGAATATAAATAAAACATTTGGTTCTGTGCAGGCAAATAAGGATGTTTGCCTGTCTGTTGTGCCGGGAACCATTCACGGCATTGTCGGCGAGAATGGCGCAGGTAAATCAACGCTTGTGTCTATCTTGTATGGGTTCTACAGCGCTGATTCTGGCACTGTAGCCATATCTGGTGAGCCAGTCAGGTTGCGCAGTTCCGCTGATGCGATCGCAGCAGGGATCGGGATGGTGCATCAGCATTTCATGCTGGTGCCAAATTTCACTGTATTAGAGAATATTATTCTGGGGCATGAGGGTGGTTCTGATCTGAAAGCTGGTGCGCGGCAGGCAGAAGCTTCTTTGAAGAGCATAACTGAGCGTTATGGGTTAAGCGTAGACCTTCAGGCAGCTGTGCAGGACTTGCCTGTTGGCCTACAGCAACGCGTTGAAATTCTGAAAGCCTTGTATCGTGGGGCACGGATATTAATTCTTGATGAGCCAACAGGCGTGCTGACACCTCAGGAAACAGAACAGCTTTTTGATATTTTGGGCACCCTTAAAGCGCAAGGGGTGACGATTTTGCTGATCACGCATAAGCTGAAGGAAATCATGGCAGTGACGGATTTTGTGTCTGTCATGCGGTCTGGTGAGATGGTGGATCATCTGCAGACAGCACAGACAAACCCCCAGCAACTTGCGCAAATGATGGTTGGCCGGCCAGTATTGCTGGATGTGGGGTATCAAGCAGCGCAGGCTGGGCAGGCTATGTTAAATGCAGAGCATCTGACGGTAACTGAAACATCTGGCGTCACCAGCCTGTCTGATATCAGTTTTTCAGTCCATCAGGGTGAAATACTGGGCATTGCTGGGGTTTCTGGGAATGGACAGTCCGAATTGCTTGAGGTGCTGGCAGGGATCCGGAAGATAACGTCTGGAACGGTTCAGATTGGTGACAGAAAAATTACTGCGGAGCAGCCGGCATCTCCTTCAGAAGTCAAACGTCTTGGATTGGCCCATGTGCCTGAAGATAGACATGCTATGGGCTTGATTCTGCCTTTTACAGCAGCTGAGTCGGCTGTGCTGGGATATGAATATGCTGATTTGATGGGAGGACGTTCACCTATTTTGTCGCCAGCTGTAATGGCGGCACATTGTAAGACCCTGATGTCTTCTTATGATGTTAGGCCTGCAGAACCCAGCCTAAAGAGCAATCTGTTTTCGGGAGGCAATCAGCAAAAGATTGTACTGGCCCGCGAGTTGTCTTCTCAGCCAGATATTCTGCTTGTTGGCCAGCCGACCAGAGGCGTTGATATCGGCGCAATTGAGTTTATTCATAAACAGTTATTTGCGATGCGTGATAAGGGTTGTGCTGTGATTTTGGTCTCTGTTGAGCTGGATGAAATCATGAGTCTGTCAGACCGGGTCATGGTGATGAATGAAGGGAAGAGCATGGGTATTGTCCGCAAGGCAGATACAGATATTCAGGAAATTGGTCTGATGATGGCCGGTGTAACTGCCGCGTCGCCTCGTCAACAGAAAGCCAGATAGTTTATGAACGCTTCATCGCTTCCCCGCTGGATTGATATTGGTTTGCTGCCCGTGCTGAACCTCATCGCGGCCCTTACCGTAGCAGGTGTCATTATTGCCATTATCGGCGAGAATCCATTTGTAGCTATGGGAGTCATGATCAAGGGTGCCTTTGTATATGACGGCGCACTTGGCTACACGCTGTTTTATACCACGAATTTTATCTTTACAGGCCTTGCTGTGGCTGTCGCATTTCATGCAATGCTGTTTAATATTGGCGGTGAAGGGCAAGCGATGATTGGCGGGCTAGGTGTGGGTCTTGTTGTGCTGTTTCTGGATTCAGTATTGCCGCCTCTGCTGGTCGTGATGCTGGCTGTTCCCGCTGCGGCAGCCTTTGGGGCTGTCTGGGGGGTGATCCCAGGCTGGCTTCAGGCCAGACGCGGCAGTCATATCGTGATCACGACCATTATGTTTAACTTCATTGCCTCATCTATCATGGTCTGGCTTCTGGCAGGCATGTTGATGGCCCCTGGCCAGATGTCACCGGAAACAAGAAGCTTTGCAGACGGCATTAATTTGCCCCTGGTTTATGAAGTGCTGCAGATGGCTGGATTTTCAGTATCGCGTTCACCTTTAAATCTGTCTTTTGTGATTGCGCTACTAGCCTGTTTTGGGGTCTGGTATCTAATCTGGCGGACAAAGCTGGGCTATATTATCAGGGCAACAGGCCACAGCGAGCGGGCAACCATATATGCAGGCCATGATCCGGCAAAGATTATCATGCTCGTGATGGCTATCTCTGGCGCGCTTGCCGGCATGATGTCGCTGAACGAAATTCTGGGCGTGCAGCAACGTGTAATTTTGAATTTCACCTCAGGATATGGGTTTACGGGCATTGCGGTGGCATTGATGGGTCGTAATCATCCCATTGGAATTGTGCTGGCCAGCCTGCTGTTCGGGGCTTTATATCAGGGCGGGGCAGAACTTGATTTTGAATTCCAGACCATAACGCGTGAAATGGTCCTTATGATCCAGGGCCTCATTATTCTGTTTTCAGGGGCGCTTGCTTATTTGTTCATGCCTGCCGTTGTGCGGATCTACAGCAGTCTGCGCAAACCAACAGGGAGCGGATAATGGCTGACCTCTGGCTACAATTTGTGCTGACGATTGATGCAACCCTGCGGGTTGCCACACCTCTTATTCTGTGTGCGATGGCCGGACTGTTTTCAGAACGCTCAGGTATCATTGATATTTCTCTTGAAGGCAAGATGCTGATGTCGGCTTTTGCGGCCGCCAGCATGGCCACTCTGACAGGTTCACCTTTTCTTAGTCTTGCCGGCGGCATCCTTGTCTCTGTTGCGCTGAGCCTAATTCATGGCTTTGCTTGTATCACTCATAAAGGCAACCAGGTTATTTCTGGGTTGGCCATTAATATTCTGGCATCGGGCCTCACAGTGACATTGGGCATAGCCTTATTTGCGCAGGGTGGGCAGACACCGTTTCTGAATAAATCTGAGCGCTTCACAGATATTGTACTGCCTTTTGCCGAACAAGCTGAGCATGTTCCCGTGCTGGGGACAATTTATAAGGAGATCATTTCTGGTCATAATCTTCTGGTCTGGGTCGCTTTGTTCTCCGTGATTGTCACAGGTTATGTTGTGTTCAGAACCACATTTGGCCTGCGTCTACGGGCGGTTGGTGAAAAACCGGAAGCTGTTGATAGTGCAGGGGTCAGCGTATCTGGACTGCGGTTTCAGGCTGTGATTATTGCAGGTGTTTTATGCGGGATTGCTGGCACCTATCTGTCGACGGCGCATGGTGCAGGCTTTATCCGTGAGATGGCTGCAGGCAAAGGCTATATCGCGCTGGCGGCGCTGATTTTTGGAAAATGGCGCCCTGTGCCTGCTTTACTGGCTTGTCTTATGTTCGGTTTTATGGATGCGCTGGCGGCCAGACTGCAGGGTGTGGAAATACCCGTGATTGGTCATATATCGACAGACTTGATCCTTGTTTTGCCGTATCTTTTGACGGTGATTTTGTTGGCAGGCTTTATTGGCAAAGCCTCACCACCACGGTCAATCGGGGTGCCTTATATCAAAGAAAGATAATTTATGTGTGACAAATTGATAAAAACAGCAATCGCTGCGATGGAAAAGGCCTATGCCCCATACAGCGGCTTTGCTGTCGGAGCCGCGATATTGGATGAAAAGGGAAATATCCACAGCGGCGCTAATATTGAAAATGCTGCTTATCCGCAAGGCTGCTGTGCTGAGGCCAGTGCCATTTCGGTTTTGATTATGGCAGGCGGACGTCAGATACGGAAAATTGCTGTAGCAGGCAGAGGTGGGTCCTTATGCACACCCTGTGGGGGCTGTCGTCAGAAAATTCGTGAATTTGGAACAGCAGATACACAAATTGTGATTTGTGATGAGGCAGGCCCGCGCCAGACTTTTACGCTTGATGCACTTCTGCCTTATAGTTTTGGGCCAGATAATTTGGATAAGTCATCTGAATAGATCCCCTTTGCATCATTTCTGTTTAAAACCAACAGGCCGGTGGGAACGGCCTAAACCCAATTATAAATCCTGTCACCCGCGTCGCCGAGGCCAGGTAGAATATAGCAGTTTTTGTCTAGCTGTCGGTCAAAGGCGGCAGTGATTATTGGTATGTCTGGATGCGCATGCTGACAGCGCGTCAAGCAACCCGTTTCCTGCACGTAAAATGGATAAAAGGCAAGGAACAGGGCTTTGCAGATATTGTCCGGTCGTCGTTTCAAGCGGTG
>ENA-OSEY01002721-OSEY01002721.1-marine-metagenome-genome-assembly--contig:-NODE-2721-length-11205-cov-8.530823_pt1 | contig 11205 bp, 11 predicted proteins | sample MGYA00248465_ERZ534230 | MGnify/ENA primary metagenome ERZ534230 (study PRJEB26409, sample SAMN06344110) | marine metagenome | isolation source: Sea water from surface | place: Atlantic Ocean:Southern... | reverse complement strand
CTAATAAAATTGATATTTTTTGCAACAATGGCATTTTCTAAATTCAATGTATAGGGTAATTTATTATTATTTAAGCATAAAATAGAATATGCCGCTTCAACGCCTCCGGCTGCACCTAATAAATGTCCAATTTGAGATTTTGTCGAAGAAACATTTATTTTTCTTTTACAGCCATCAAATATTCGGTCAATAGCCAAAGCTTCAACTTTGTCCCCTGATGGCGTTGAGGTACCATGCGCATTAATATAATCTACTTTTTCTGAATTAATTTTTGCATCATTTAATGCATTTTGCATTGCTCTATATGCTCCATCTCCTGAAGGTTCTGGCAGTGTATAATGATAGGCATCAGAAGACATCCCGTATCCTACCATTTCAGCTAATATATTTGCATTACGACGAAGTGCATGCTCCATTTCCTCTAAAATAAGTATTGCTGACCCCTCACCCATTACAAAACCATCGCGCTCAACATCAAATGGTCGAGATGCTTTTTGCGGATTTTCATTATACTTAGTGCTTAGTGCCTTACATGCTGTAAAACCTTCAATTCCGATTGGACTAATTGTTGCCTCGGTTCCACCAGTCATCATTATATCAGCTTGACCATGTTGAATTAATCTAAAGGACTCTCCTATAGCATGAGCAGATGAGGCGCATGCAGAAACGGTTGAGTAGTTTGGACCTTTAAGATTATATTTAATAGATAAATAACCTGCCGACATGTTTATAATTCTACCGGTTATAAAAAAAGGACTTATTTTTTTTCCATCATTAAAAGACAAAGAAGTTTCTTCAATCCCAGGTAGTCCACCCATGCCCGAACCGATTATACAACCAGAGCGGAATGAATCAGGATCTTCAATGCTCATTAATTTACTTTGCTGGAAAGCTTCTTCACCTGCAGCTAGAGAATATTTTATGAATTCGTCTAACTTTTTTAATTCTTTTTTATCTATCCAATCCTCAGCAACAAATGAACCTGCTGTTTTGCCGTCAGAAGGAACCTCACAAGCAACCTGACACTTATAATTACTGGCATCAAATTTACTAATTTTTTTTGCACCTGATACTCCTGAAATTAAGTTTTTCCAATTTATGTCAGTTCCACAGCCAAGAGGAGTCACTAACCCTATGCCAGTAACTACAACTCTTTTCATCCTTGTAAATTAATTTGACTCTAAGTGTGAAATTGCATCACCTACTGTAAGTATTGTCTCAGCCTTCTCATCAGGAATTTCTACGTCAAAAGCTTCCTCAAATGCCATAACCAGCTCTACAGTATCCAGGCTATCTGCACCAAGGTCATCAATAAATTTTGCATCCTCAGTAATCTTCTCCATATCATCTATGCCAAGATGCTCAGCAATAATTTTTTTTACTTTTTCGGCAACGTCACTCATATGTACTCCTAGGTAAATTTATTCATGTTTATTACGATATGCATCACATTGTCAAGCCACCATTAACATGAAGCACTTGACCGGTAATATACGATGATTCTTCTGAGGAAAGATAATAAACTGCTGACGCTATTTCATCAACATTGCCAATTCTTCCTAGTGGTATTTTTTCCTCCATCATGCCCAGTCTTTTTTTATCCACTGAGTCGAGAATCTCAGTCTTAATAAACCCTGGGGCCACGCAATTTACAGTTATTCCTCTTGAAGCTACTTCATTTGCTATGGTCCTTGTTAAGCCTTCAATTGCCGACTTTGAAGCTACGTAATTAGATTGTCCAGGATTTCCTATTTTAGCTGCATCAGACGAGATATTTACTATTCTGCCCCACTTTGCTTTGATCATATCTTTAATAACTATCTTGGTAAGTTTATAATTTGAATTTAAATTTATATTTATTACATCGTTCCATTCATCATCTTTCATCCTGAGAAAAAGGTTGTCTTTAGTTATTCCTGCATTGTTAATTAAGATATTTGTGCTTCCGTAATATTTATTTGATTCCTCTGCTAGTTTCTTAAGTTGATCATCATCTGAAAGATCACATTGTATACCTTTGAAGCGAGCTTCATATTTTTTTTCAAGAAAACTAAGTTTTTCAACATTCGTTCCGGTTGCACAAACATTATACCCATTAACATGGAAGACTTTCACTAGGGATTGCCCTATTCCTCCTGTTGCTCCAGTAATTAATACATTTTTCATAGTTTTATATTATCAAGTTTATCAAAATCTTCTATCTTGCTTATTGAAATAGCAACTAGATCTTTAGATGCTCTTTTGACTAAATTGGTAAGTACATTACCTGGGCCTATTTCAATAAAATTTTGAACACCATCTTTTATCATATTCTCAACTATTTCTCGCCATCTAACTTTTGATATTATTTGTTCAACTAGTAAATTAGCAATCTCTTTCTCGTTACATACTTTACTAGTCACATTAGAATATAATGGTACAGTAAAGGGATTGAATGAATAATTAGGTATTTCTTCCTTCATTGCTATTGAAGCCTTATTAATTAATTGACAATGGAATGGTGCACTCACTGGCAACTTTATAGCTCTTTTTACTCCTAACTCTTTTGCATTTGATGATATGTAATCCACAGCTGAAATTTCACCACTTAATACAATTTGACCTTTAGAATTATCATTTGCAATAAATATCTTTCCATATTTTTCTGCGTTCAACATTACATTTTCAACATCTTCTTCGGCACAGCCAATCAAAGCGATCATCCCCCCAGTTCCAAGGGGCATACTTTCTTGCATTGCTTTAGATCTGAATTTGAGAAGCTTTACAGAATCTTCAAATCTCAAACCTTGATTAACAACTAATGAACTATATTCACCAAGAGAATGTCCAGCAACGCAACCGTATGATTTTATATCTAAAAGATTTTCATATTTTAATGCCTCAAATATACAAATGCTTGTGGCCATAATTGCGGGCTGAGAATTTTGGGTTTGAAGAAGTTCTTCTTCCTCACCTGAAAAAATTAATTTGGATAAGTTTCTGCCAATGGACTCATTTAGCCGTTCGTAAATATCACGTGATACATCATATTTTGAATAGAAATCATGACCCATTTTAACATATTGTGAGCCTTGACCTGGAAAAATTAATGCCGTTTTCATTAAAAAAGAATGCTTGCTTAAAAGATGATTATAGAATATTTATTCCATTTTTAACACCAAATACAAATTATAAATGGCTTTATTTGAACACATTATTATGCTTAGACAAGACCTAAGCTCTTCTGACCTTGAGGAAGCAATAAAAGTTCACGAACAAACTCTTGGTGAGCTTGATGGAAATGTTGTCTATAAAGAAAGCTGGGGACTAAGAAGTCTTGCATATCCAATAAAAGAAAACAAAAAAGCATTTTATGAGTTCATGAATATTGAATTACCACAAGATAAAATTGACACACTTAATTCTAAGTTAAACTTGAATGATAAGATTATTCGCTACTTATCAATTAAGGTAAAAGATTTTTGTGATACACCAACCATAATGGTAAAAAGTAAGGATTAATATTGAGTTATGGATAAATTTTCAAAAAGTTCGGAAGTGGTTTTTGACTATAAAGATGTATCAAGTCTTAAAAGGTTTATTTCAGAAAAGGGAAAAATTACACCAAGAAGAATAAGCTATATTTCCATTAAAAAACAAAAAGACCTTTCTAATGCAATAAAGAGAGCTAGATATCTTGCCCTTTTACCCTATACCGGAAAATAATATGCAAATAATTTTGTTAGAAACACTCAATAAACTTGGTAAAGCAGGTGAAGTTGTTAGCGTTAAAGATGGATTTGCAAAAAATTTTTTAATTCCTCAAAAAAAAGCAATTATAGCTAATAAGAAAAATTTGAATGACCTCAATTCAAAAATGAGTCAAATCAATGAAAATAATATGAAAAAGATTTCTGAGGCAAATGAGCTAAAAGCTAAGTTGGATGGTAAAGAAATTAATATCCAGATGGAAGCAAATGAAGACGGCAATCTTTATGGCAATCTTGGTCCGAGGCAAATCCGTGACAGGCTGATTAATGATTTTTCTATAGATATTGAGCCTGGAAATATTGTTTTAGATAATATAAGTGCAATAGGAAGTCACGATGTCACCTTAAGAATTTATGATGATATAAGCGCTACACTCAAACTAGAGATAACAAAAAAAATCTAAGATTAATTTCGCAATATTTCAATTATTTAAAAGGCATATTTACAGATATACCTTATCCTCTATTAATATTAACAATATTATATATCTGTTAATATCTTTTTAATTAATTCTGCTGACAGACTAACCAATTTAATATTATGTAAGCAGAATTATGTCTACATCATTTCAATTACAGAATAATGCTCTAAAAGAGTTACCTCATAATATCGAAGCTGAGCAAGGTATACTTGGAGCAATATTATTAAATAACGAAATTTTCTTCGATATATCAGAAACTATCAATGTTGAGCATTTTTATGAGCCAGTTCATAAATTAATTTTTGATGTAATTGGCAAAATGATCTCCAAAGGACAAATTGCCACGCCAATTACTCTAAAAAGTTTTTTTGAAGTTGAAAAGAATTTGGAAGAAATTGGAGGTTCAAATTATTTAGTAAGACTTGCAAATTCAGCTGTATCGCTTGATTATGCTAAAAACTATGCTCATATTATTTATAATCTTGCTGTCAGAAGAGGTCTATACGAATTGGGTGGTAAAGTTCAGCATGATGCAATTGAAAGTGAAATTGAAATAAAACCGGAAGACCTCATTGAGGAAGCAGAAAAAAATTTATATCAAATTTCTGAAAAAGGAACCTCCCAAAACCAAATTCAAACATTTCAAACTTCAGTTGAAGAAGCGATTGAATTAGCAAAAAAAGCATTTGAAAAAGATAGTAGCGTTGTTGGAATTTCATCTGATTTCACTGACCTTGATGCAAAACTTGGAGGGTTTCACCCCTCAGATTTAATAATAATTGCAGGAAGACCTTCAATGGGAAAAACCTCACTAGCTACAAACATCGCATTTAATATTGCTAGAAACGCTCACATCTCAAAAGATATGGATGCAAGTGTACTTTTTTTTTCATTAGAAATGTCATCTGAACAATTAGCCAGAAGAATTTTATCAGAACAAGCAAGAATTAGTTCAAACGATATAAGAAGAGGAAATTTATCAGAAAATGATCTTGATAATTTAGTTTCTGTATCAAAAGATATATTAGAAATTCCCCTTTTTATTGATGATACTCCGGCAGTAAACATCGGAACACTGTCATCGAGGGCTAGAAGGTTAAAAAGAAAAAATGGTTTGGGTGCAATAGTTATAGACTATTTACAACTTTTAAGACCGAGCAAAACATCTAGAAATGAATCTAGAGTTTTAGAAATTTCAGAAATAACTCAAGGATTAAAAGCGCTTGCAAAAGAATTAAACATACCAATCATTGCTTTATCTCAGTTATCAAGACAAGTAGAGCAAAGAGAAGACAAGAAACCACAGTTATCTGATTTAAGGGAGTCAGGGTCAATTGAACAAGACTCAGATGTTGTAATGTTTATATACAGAGAAGAATATTATCTTGAAAAAAACGCCCCATCGCCTGGAACTGCTGAATTCATAGAATGGCAACAAAAAATGGACGAGATACATGGTCAAGCTGATTTACTTATAATGAAACAAAGACATGGACCAACGGGTAATATAAAATTAAGCTTTGATGCAAAGTATACTAGATTTGGAAATTTTATTAGCAAAGATCACACCAACAACTACGAATAATTTTCAAGAATGATTAATGTTGATAAAAATACATTTCTAGACATTAACTTAAAAGCAATTAATAAAAACTATAAGATCATTAAGCAAATCGTTGGTAGAAAATGTATAATTGCAGCTACAGTGAAAGCTAATGCCTATGGATTAGGTGCCGATCAGGTCGTTAATAGCCTAATAAAAAAGGGCTGCAAGTATTTTTTTGTTGCCACTACAAACGAAGCAATCTATTTACGTAAATTAAATAAAAAAATATTTATTTTTATTTTAAATGGATTGGTAACAAAAGAATTAAAAAATATTCGTAAGTTTAATTTAATTCCTGTTATTAATAACCTTGCACAATTAAAAAAAATAGAAAACTATCAAAAAGAAAATAATTGTTTTCTTAATATCGCTATTCACTTTGATACTGGAATGTCACGTCTTGGTCTTGATCAAAATGAAACAGAAAATCTGATAAAAAATAAAGCATTATTGATCAAAAAATCTAAACTTCGATTAATAATGAGTCATCTTTCTTGCGCTGATGATAAAAAGTCAAAATTGAATAAAATACAATTAAATAAATTTAATTTTATTAAATCTCATTTTCCTAATTGTTTATGTAGTTTGTCTAATTCTGCAGGAATATTACTGGGTAAAAAATATCATTTTGATATGGTTAGGCCTGGAATCTCACTTTATGGAGGTCAATGTCAAATAAACGAAAAAATTATTTATAAAAATGTTGTCTCTATAAAAGCAAAACTAATCCAAATAAGAGAAATATATAAAGGGGATACAATAGGATATGGGGCAACTTTTAAGGCAAAATCAAAAATGAAAATTGGTACTCTTGGCTTTGGTTATGCAGACGGTTTTAATCGTCTTTTTTCAAATAACTATAAAATATTACTGGGAGATAAAAAAATTAATTTGGTGGGCAGGGTATCAATGGATCTGATAACAATCGACTTAACAAATATAAAAACAAAAAAAAATATAATGAATGAAGAATTTGAAGTAATCGGAAGCAAGTTTTCAATAAATACCATTGCAAAGACAATAAATACTATTCCTTATGAAATACTAACTAATCTAGGCAAAAGATATGAAAGAAGATATATTTCATAACTAATGGAAAAATTTTATTTATCCCTATTCAATAAATACACAAATACCTCTCTAGTCGTTTTATTATTAATAATTTCATTTTTTGCCTATAGTGCAAAAGATTTTCAGCTTGATGCATCATCAGATACTTTAATCTTGGAACAAGACGAAGACCTTAAAAAATATAGATTAGTTATTGATGATTATGGGTCAAATGATTTTTTAATTGTTACTTTTACAGATGAAAAAAGGATCCTAACAAAAGATAATTTAAATCAAATAAACTTATTTGTTAAAAGAGTTGGTAAATTAAATTGGGTTGAAAGTATTCAGTCTATTTTTGATGTTCCATTATTAGAAGTAAATGATCAAAGCCTAACAGACTTAATTAATGAAGTTCTGACAATTGAATCACCGGGCGTTGATTTGATTGATGCTGAAAAAGAATTATTAAATAGTCCTATTTTTAAAAACCTTATAATCAGTGAAGATGCATCAAGTACTGCTGTACTAATTAACTTTAAAAAAGATGAAAAACATGAACTCTTAATTCAAGAAAGAGAAAGGCTTAGAAATTTAGATGAACCCTCAAAAGAGGATATAGATAATTTAAAAAAAATTAATTTAGATTATCAGATAAGTAAAAAAAATTTTGATGAAAAGCGTCATAATAATATTAGCGAAATAAGGGAGATAATAAATACATTTGAAAATAAACTAGATATGCATCTCGGTGGGGTGTCCATGATTGCAGACGATACAATAACATACGTTAAAAATGATATAATCGTATTTGGATTTGGTGCTCTTGTTTTTATCTTAGCAGTCCTCTTCATAGTCTTTAAAAATCCACTATGGATGCTTGCATGTATATCTAATTGCTTAGCTTCATTAATTGTGATGATAGGCACTGTATCTTTGATGGATTGGAAAGTAACTGTTATTTCGTCAAACTTCATAATGTTGATTTTAATTTTATCACTATCAATGACTGTACATATCGTAGTTAGATATAGACAATTCATAATGCAAGATAATGAAAAATCTATTAAGCATGCTCTTTTGCTGACGATTAAAAACATGTATAAGCCATGTCTATTTGCAGCATTGACAACTACATTTGCATTTGCGACTCTCTATACAAGCGGAATAAAGCCAGTTATGGATTTTGGCTTAATGATGTGTGTTGGCTTAATAATAACTTACATTACAAGTTTTTCATTTTTGCCAGTTGTTATATTTCTTCTTAATCTTAATACAACAAACCATACTTACCTTAATCAAAAAGAAAGTATATTCGCATCTTTAGCAATAAAATCTCCTAATATTTTATTAACTCTATTTATATTTATTTTTTGCTTAGGAATATACGGCGCCACTAAATTAAAGGTTGAAAACAGTTTTGTTGATTATTTTAAAAAAGAAACTGAAATCTATAAAGGCATGAAATTAATTGATGATAAACTGGGCGGAACAACTCCCTTGGATGTAGTAATAAACTTTAATTCAGTAGCGAACGATACAATTGAGGAAGATTTTGAAGAAGATTTCCTTGATTTTGGTATTGAATATGATCCTGCGGATTATTGGTTTACTGAAGAAAAGGTTAATGTTATTAAAAAAATTCATGATCACCTAGAGCAATATTCTTTTGCTGGCAAGGTTTTATCTCTTGCTTCAATAGTTAGGACGGCTGAAAAACTTAATGCAAATAAAGAATTTGATACTCTTGAACTTTCCGTTCTCTATAAAAAATTGCCAAATGACCTTAAAGATCAGATTATCAAACCGTATGTATTACTAGATAAAAATCAAGCAAGAATTACTATGAGAATTATTGATACACATCCTCAACTAAATAGGTCGCTTTTTATCAAAGATCTTAATGACTATATAAACACTAATTACTCTAAAACAAATATCGATGTTTCAACTACGGGAATCTTGATTCTATATAATAATATGCTTCAAAGTCTGTTTGACTCCCAAATAAAAACATTATCTATAGTTCTCTTGGGTATCTTTTTAATGCTATTTTTTTTATTTAAATCTTTAAAGACTGCTTTAGCGGCCATTACACCTAATCTGATTGCGTGCTTTGTAATACTTGGAACAATGGGACTACTGTCTATTCCTCTAGATCTAATGACTATCACAATTGCTGCAATTACTATCGGAATTGCTGTAGATAATTGCATACACTATATTTACAGGTATCGAGAGTATATATCGTTAAACAGCGGCAATCACGATGAAGCTTTAATCAAGTGCAATGAAACTGTTGGTGTGGCAATTAAAAACACTTCATATACTATAATTGCTGGTTTTTCTATTTTGATATTTTCAAACTTCTACCCAACTATTTATTTTGGTATATTTACTGCGCTTGCAATGCTTGTTGCACTTTTTGGAAGTCTTACACTATTGCCAGTTCTACTAAAAAAACTTAATTGAATAAAATAATGAATTTAGATCTTGCTCAGTTATTGAATCCTTATGATCTTATTTTTTTATTAGTTATCTTAGTTTCTTTTATATTTGGAGTAAAAAATGGATTAATAAAAAGCTTATTAAATCTTATAAAATGGATAGTTATCTTTTATTTAATAAAAAATTGTTTTGATATTTTAAGGCCGTTCTTTGACCAATATATACTTAATCAAACTCTTTCTGATATACTAATATTTTTCTTCACTTTAATTACAGCCTATATCTTAATATCATTTATTAATCGTATGATTATTGGAATATTACAACCTAGGAAATCTTTATTTATTGACATGTCCTTCGGTGGTGTTCTTGGAATTTTACGGGGATATATAATTTTTATTCTTATAATTTTTTTCATAAATAGCAATTTTTCCTCTAATTTAATACCAGAGATTATTAAATCAGGTACTTTTCAAGAGATAGTAAATTACGGGGTTGATCTACTTGATCAAATGCCAAGGAATATTAATGAAATTTAATTTAATACATTAAACCATGAAAAAACTTAACTGCCTTGTAACAGGTGCGTCCTCAGGAATAGGAAAAGAGATTTCAATAGAGTTATCTACCTATGCTAAACATATATACATATGTTCTCGAAACGTACAAAAACTTGAAATTGTTCATGATAAAATAATTGAAAATAATTGTGAGTGTACAATTGTTCCTTTAAATTTATGTGATGAAAATGTAATTGAGAATTTGGCTAAACAAATACAGGTCAAAGATACTTCCTTGGATATATTAGTTCTTTCAGCAGGAATTATTAACGAACTTTCTCCTGTTGAGTCAATTGATCTAGAGAATTTTAAGAATATTATAAACTTGAATTTCTTATCAAATTTTAGAATGGTTAAGAGTTTTCATTCATTGCTCAAAAGTTCAAATAATGCCTATATAGCTGCAGTGTCTTCACTAAAAGACCCTTCAAAAGAATATTACTGGGGCATTTATCAGCCTATTATGACAGCGTTAAATGAGCTTTTATTAACCTATTCAAAAGAAAACAAAGGCACAAATATAAAAACAAATATTTTTTGTCCACTTGCCGTTAATACAAAACTAAGAGATGTCATAATGCCTGGCGAGGATAAATCTAAGATAAGTGATCCAAAAGAAGTAGCTGCTAAAATTGTAAATTATATTTTAGAGGAAGCTGGTACAGGAGAAATAATCGAAATCACCTGATATAAGGATTCTTTGAAGTTTTGAAATCATACAAAATTGGTACACCATCAAGTTTGAAATAGCTTCTAAAAGAATTATCAAAAAATTTTTGAAATAATTGTGGTGGTTTTTTCTGAATATTTATAAATATTTTAAACTTTGGAATTTTATTTTCTAATTGAACAATATATTTAGGTTTTATTTCTATTTTATTAAATCGTGGTAACGTTGATTTTTTGTTCAAATAGTTAATAAATTTGTTTAGTTTTTGTTTATTAATTTTTATTGATATCAATTCTTTTTTTAGAATAATTTCTTTTAAAACATTTGATATTCTTGTGTTATTTTTTGCAGAAATAAAATCAATATTAATTAATTTGTGTTTACTATAATTATTGCGTAAATGTTTTTTGATATTTAACTGGTATTTTCTTTTATCATCAAGAATATCGACCTTATTAAATAAAAAAAATAGAATTTTATGTTTGCTTAATGCTAAATCTGCAAGACGAAAATCTTGTCTTGTAATACCTTCTAGTGAGTCGATTAAAAGCACTGTGACATCAACATTATTTATTATTTTAATAACTTCTGAATTGCGAGCCAATTCATGCTCTTCTTTTACTTTACTTCTTCTACGCAGCCCAGGTGTATCAACAATAATAAATTCGAAATTTTTGTGAGTAAATTTTTGTTTAATGAG
>ENA-OSEY01002720-OSEY01002720.1-marine-metagenome-genome-assembly--contig:-NODE-2720-length-11213-cov-2.712464_pt1 | contig 11213 bp, 11 predicted proteins | sample MGYA00248465_ERZ534230 | MGnify/ENA primary metagenome ERZ534230 (study PRJEB26409, sample SAMN06344110) | marine metagenome | isolation source: Sea water from surface | place: Atlantic Ocean:Southern... | reverse complement strand
GGAATTGTCTTATAGGAATCGATCTAAAAAAAGATCTCATTAATAGGTTTAACCAATGAAACACAAAGCTAAAAAACTTTTCTTAACGATGGTTTTATTGAAAATGAACCTTGCATGTAGCTATATCTTTTCGCAAACAAATCAATTTAAGATTTATAGTGAAAAGATTTTAGGAACCGAAACAACTATCAAAATGATTCCAATAAAAAGTGGAACATTTAACATGGGAAGCTCAAAAAAAGAAAAAGAAAGAAAAAGAGACGAGGGACCTATTACAGACGTCTATATAGATGGATTCTGGATTTCCGAAATAGAAATTACATGGGATGTTTATGAGCTTTTTCTTGATAGAACAGCTGATAAAGAACATGTTAAAAGAGCAGAGTTGAACCTTAATATAGATGCTATATCCGGTGCAACTGCACCCTATGTTAATTACAACAAAAAAGGTTATCCGGTTGTTAACGTAACGCAATATGCTGCTTCACAATTTTGTAAATGGCTATCTGCAAAAACGGGTAACTTTTATCGTTTGCCCACTGAAGCAGAATGGGAATTCGCCTGCAGAGCTGGAAATGATGATCCTTATTCATTTGGTAAAAACGCAAGAAAAATGAACGAGTACGGATGGTTCAAAAAAAACAGCAACGGTCAAATTCAAAGAGTAAGATTGAAAAAACCTAATGCATTTGGTATCTATGACATGCATGGCAATGTTGCAGAATGGGTGCTAGATAGTTACAATCCTGAAACTTATATTTTATGGGGAAACAGCGTAAAAAACCCCGTAATGATTGGAAAAAAATTGTACCCTCGCGTGGTTAGAGGTGGTTCATTTAAAAGTAATATTGATGAACTGCGATCTGCTGCTAGAGGTTTTTCAAAAGAAAAATGGAAAAGACGCGATCCACAAATTCCAAAAAGTTTGTGGTGGTTCACGGATGCCAACAACATAGGATTTAGAATAGTAAGACCAAAAAAAACTCCTAATAAAGATGACATAAATAAGATGTGGGTAAATCCAATCAAAGAATATTGAGGTAAAATGAAAAAAGAAATTGATAATGTAAATCGAAGAAAATTTTTAGAACATTCTGCTAAGATCACAGCAGCCGGTTTTTTAATGAACAAGCTACCAGCAAGATCAAAACGATTGTTTTCGATTGAAGGAGAGATCAAAGTTGCACTTATTGGCTGTGGTGGCAGAGGAACTGGTGCAGCATCTCAGGCCTTAGAGGCAGATCCTGATGTGAGGCTCGTCGCTGTAGCAGATGTTTTTGAAGATAGAATAACAGAATGCTTAAAATCTCTGAACGAAAAATATCCTGATAGTGAAAGAATAAACATCAATCAAGAGACTTCATTCTTAGGGTTTGAAGGATATAAAAATGCTATAGACCTTGCTGATGTAGTGATCCTTACTACACCACCAGCTTTTAGACCTTTACATTTTGAATATGCAATAAATAATAATAAACATGTCTTTATGGAAAAACCAGTTGCAACAGATATTGACGGAATTAAAAGAATTATAAAAACTGGTAAATTAGCTCAATCTAAGAAATTAAATGTTGTTGTTGGTCTTCAAAGGCATTATCAAAGAAACTATAGAGCTATTAAAAAAATGATCGATAGAGGAAGAATTGGTGATATCATATCTGGGCAAGTCTATTGGAATAGTGGTGGAGTATGGGTAAAGCCTAGAGAAAAAGACCAAACAGAGCTAGAATACCAAATGCGAAATTGGTATTACTTTAATTGGTTATGCGGAGATCATATTGTTGAACAACACATTCATAACATAGATGTAGCCAATTGGTTCATAGGAGCTAATCCCATATCTGCGCAAGGTATGGGCGGCCGTGAAGTTAGAAAAGGCATAGACCATGGACAGATCTATGATCATCATTTTGTCGAATATACCTATCCTGATGGTCAAATTATAGCAAGCCAATGCCGACATCAAAAAGGGTGCATGAATCGAGTTGAAGAGGTTTTCCAGGGAACAAAAGGTTCTGTTACCATCAATAGTGCTAATTTTGCACTAATGAAGAACAAGAGGAAAAAGACAATTTATGACCATCAAGGAGAAGATGACATCAATCCTTATCAGCAAGAACACAATGATCTATTTAAAGCGATACGACAGGGACAATACAAAATCAACGATACAAAACAAGGTGCTGATGCAACGTTATCAGCAATTATAGGCCGTATGGCAACCTACAGTGGACAAGTAATCACTTGGGATGAGGCTATTAAAATGGATCAAAATTTGGTTCCCGATCTCTATTCGTTTAACGATCAAGCTCCCGTTCAACCGGATGAAAATGGTATGTATCCAATACCTATACCTGGTGTTACAAAATATTAGGAGTTAAAAATGAAAAGAAGAACATTTATCAAAAAAAATGCAATTGTAACTCTAGCCCCATTCATCACAACCGGTCTATTAGCGCGTAATAAGAAAATTAAATCCTTATCAGAAAAACCTTTTCAATTAAATTATGCTCCCCATTTTGGAATGTTCGAATCAATGGCTGGAAAAGATCTAATGGATCAGATTCAGTTCATGCATGATCAAGGTTTTCGATCGCTAGAAGATAACGGTATGAAAAATAGATCCAAAAAAACGCAAAACGATATCGCAAAGAAAATGGAAAAACTAGGAATGAGTATGGGTGTCTTTGTTGGGCATAAGATCTATTGGAAAGAGCCTAACCTGACCAGCGGAGATAAGTCGCTACAAGATGAATTTGTTGAAAATATTAGAGATTCGGTAGAAGTTGCCAAAAGGGTAAATGCTACTTGGATGACAATTGTACCTGGACATATTGATCTCAAAAAAGAAATGGATTACCAAACTGCTAATGTGATTGAAGCATTGAAAAGAGCAGCAGAAATTTTAGAAAAGCATAATCTTGTCATGGTCCTTGAACCTTTAAATTGGTGGTCAAACCATGCAGGTCAATACTTAACCGAGATTCCTCAAGCATATAAAATTTGTAAAGCAGTGGGCAGTCCATCCTGCAAGATCCTGTTTGACATCTATCATCAGCAAATTTCTGAAGGCAATCTCATACCAAATATGAAAAAATCCTGGCAAGAAATTGCTTATTTTCAAATTGGTGACAATCCTGGTAGAAAAGAACCTACCACTGGTGAGATAAATTATTTGAATGTCTTTAAATTTATTCATTCAAAAAAATATAAGGGTATTCTTGGCATGGAACATGGAAATTCCATTAATGGAAAAAAAGGTGAAATGAGAGTTATAGAAGCATATCGTGAGGTTGATAATTTTTAAAATGAATAAGTCTATATTGCATAATTTTATTTTTTTATTTTGTGCAACATCATTGCTTTTCTCTCAAAGCAATCAATTAATTTGGTCAGATGAATTTGATGGGCAGCCTGGACCAATCAATTCTCAAAGATGGTTTCATCAAACCACTCTTCCCAATGGATACAGTTGGTGGAATGGAGAGATTCAACACTATACGAACCGTTCTGAAAATGCTTATGTCAGTAACGGGACTTTAAAAATTGTAGCTAAAAAAGAACGATTTACGGATCAAGGTCAGACCAAAAACTATACATCTGCAAGACTAAACTCTAAGTTTGCATTCAAATATGGAAGAATTGAGATAAAAGCAAAACTTCCAAAAGGTTATGGTACATGGCCAGCGATGTGGATGTTGGGAAAAAATATCAATGAAAGAGGGGCATACTGGCAAACAAAAGGACATGGAAATACCCCGTGGCCTCAGTGCGGAGAGCTAGATATCATGGAACATTGGGGCTCTAATCAAGACTACGTTTCCAGCGCTATACATAGTCCATCGAGTTATGGCAATACAAAAAATAAAGGCGGGCAAAGAATCAATAACGTATCTGAACAATTTCATATTTATAGTCTTGATTGGTCTTCAGAAAAAATGGTCTTTAGTGTAGACGGTAAAGTGCACTACACTTATAATCCAGCGGAAAAAAATGCAGATACTTGGCCTTTTGACAAAGAAATGTATATTTTGCTAAATATTGCAATTGAGCCTACCATATCTTCTAGCTTTACTCAAAGTGAAATGGAAATTGATTATGTTAGGATCTATAAAAGTAATCTAAATATTGAAAATAGCTCAAACCACATTCCAAATAATTTTGAAATTTCAAGTGTTTATCCAAATCCATTTAATCCTACTACTACTATCGATTTTTCAATAAATAAAAACTCTAATATTGATTTTTTAGTTTTTGATTTAAACGGAAAAATGATAGATAAAATTTTCAGTGGTTATAAAACTAGAGGCAAACATTCTTTAATTTGGAATGCCAATCGAATACCCAGTGGCACATATTTTTTAAGAGCAACTAGTGGGAAAAGTTATATAAATCACACAATTACACTAACAAAATGATTTACCCGTTACTGGCAATGGTTCTTTTAACCTTACTTGTTACATTTAGACTTTTGTTCATAGGCAGCTACCTGGTTGCTACAAAAAAAGTTCATATTAAACAATTTAGAAATATGGATGGGGAATTTCCTAAATATGCTCTTTCAGCTAGAGATCACTTTAGAAATATGTTTGAAATTCCTATTTTATTTTACCTGCTTTGTATTCTTCTAATTATCAAAAATGAGTATGATCCAATTGATATTTATCTCGCTTGGGGATTTGTTTTGTTTAGATTAATTCATAGCTTGATCAGAATACCAAACAGAAATGTGCTTTATAGATACTCAGCTTTTATCGTATCATTGTTTTTCTTAATTGGAGGATGGATAAGCTTTATTATAAAGATCTAATGCTTCACTAAGATTTCATTAAAGCAAAACTGAAAGTTGTACCTTTTCCTTCAATGCTATCTACATTAATGCTAGAATTATGTGCTTCAATAATGTGCTTTACGATAGGTAATCCTAGTCCAGTTCCTTTTCTAAATTTAGTTCTAGCATCTTCAGTTCTATAAAATCTTTCAAAAATTCTAGATAACGATTCTTCATTTATTCCTGATCCTGTATCTGATACAAAAAATAAATATTCTTCTTTATCATCTTCAATGACAATTGAAATCTTTCCTCTTTCTGAATAACGTATTGCATTTGAAATTAAATTATCAAAGACCTGTCTTATTCTATCACTGTTAGAATTTACCATTATATCATTTTTTGAATGATTAACTATTTCTATTTCAATATCTTGTCTTTTTTTGATACGAAGCTTTGCCTCATTAACAATCTCCTCAATAATAGGTAAGATATTTATCGGAGTGAGATCAATTTTCATTTCGCCTGTTTCAATTCTTGATATGTCTACTAAATCAGTTACTAGCGCTTCAAGTCTATGGCTATTTTTTAATGATCGTTTAAGAAAAACAGTATTTACATTTTCATCATTTAGGGCCCCATTCAACAGGGTTTCTAAATATCCAGTTATAGAAGATATGGGCGTTTTCAATTCGTGTGTAACATTGGTCAAAAACTCAGATCTTACATCGCTCATCTTCTTCATTTTGTTTAGATCGTTTTCAATTTTTTCTGCTAACTGATTTATGTTTTCAGCCAATTCACCAATTTCATCATTTGATAAAATATCAGCTCTTCGGTCCCATTTGCCGGCTTTTATTTCCTGCGCAACATTCACTATCTTTTTGATTGGATTATTGATCCATTTATCAACAAAAAAAACAAATACGAATAATATAGCTGCAACAATGATTACAATTCTATTTTGATTCGTTGTTCTTAGGTCGATTAATGTCTGTGCAAAATCCATAGTCTGCGCTAAGCGAATGTAGCTCACATCATTTGCTTCGATCATTCTTGCAACATAAATAAAATCCTTCTTTAATGTATTGCTATATCGAACAGAAACACCGTAATCCATGTTTTTTAAATTTTGTACTTCAGGTCTATTTAAATGATTGTCCATTTTATTTAAGACAATATTAGAATCAGACTCTGCTATAACCTTGCCGTCTTTTGCAATTAGAGTAACACGTAAGCCTGTTTGTTTAGAAAAATTAAGCGCTGCAATTCCTATATCCAGATTGGATGATCTTGAATATAATTCAAAAGCTTTATTATGAGACAAGAGACTATTGGTAATTTCTGTTTTAACTTGGGTATCTATAGTTCTATTTATAACATATGTTGGCAAAACCAAACCAACACTTAAAAGTGCAAATAATAATAGAAAAAGTTTTTGTCGGAGCTTAATCAAGGTCAATCATTTTTCGGACGTAACCTATAACCAACTCCTTTTACCGTTTCGATCCAATTTTTATATTTTCCTAATTTAGATCTAATTCTATTTATGTGAACGTCAATAGTTCTATCTACAACATAAACATCATCTTCCCAAATTGATGAAAGCAACGTTTCTCTTTTGAAAATAGTATTGGGACTGTTCATGAAAAAAGCCAGAAGCTCAAACTCTTTTCTTGGAAGTGTGAGTTCATTTCCATCTACTTGTGCAATATAGGTTTCAGTATTGATGCTAAGTCCATCAAATTCAATTAAATTCCCTTTCATGTTAATGGACTCAATTCTTCTAAGGATGGATTTTATTCTTGCAATTAAAAGAGCTGGACTAAATGGTTTTCTGATATAATCATCTCCTCCGGACTCTAAACCTTTGACCTCGTCAAATTCTCTATCCATTGCTGTTAGAAAAATTATAGGTACAATACTTCCTGTACTTCGTATGTGTTTACATATTTCATAGCCATCTTTTCCAGGCATCATGACATCGAGTATGATCAGGCTTGGATTTTTCTTTAATAAAATAAGCGCTTCATCGCCATTTGAAGCCTCTATAAAACGCATTCCTTCTTTTTCTAAATTGTAAGTGATGATATTTCGTATGTCTTTTTCATCATCCACAACGAGTATCAGCTTATTTTTTGTATTCATGTTATCCCAATAGGAGTTAAATGAATTTACAATTTTTTCATCTTTCAATGCGCTAAGACTTTCTTATTTAAATAAAATAATAATAGTTCAGTGATATAAGATTGTAATCTCAACGTAAACAAATCATAAACAATCTGTTCGAAAACCAATTGGTTTGATAGTTTAAGCTATTTAGATGATCTAGATAAAATTATATTAGAAGAAGTTTTTAGTTTTTATTATAATAATAAATTGAAATAGGAATGCTAAGTAAATATATCATTCCAAATACTGATAGAAACTGCCACAAGAAATTAATCATCAACATCAATAGAAGTACAAATGCGAAAAAGAATCTTATATAGATTTTTTTATTGATCGATCCTTTGATTTGTTTAAATGAAAAGGTAGGAATTTTTAAAACTAATAGAACGCCAATTGTGACAACATAAATATTAAGAATTAGTGGATTATTAATACCCCAATCGTACCCTAAAAATGAATGAATGAGTGGTGATAAGATTAGCCCAGCTCCAGCTGGCGTAGGAATGCCCATAAAATATCCTCGATGTTCAGCTAAAGCATTTGTTGAAAGATTAATGTTGAATATAGCTAATCTAATACAAGAAAAGATAATATAAGCGGTTATGGCTATATAACCCCACATCTGCTCCTGATCAATTAAACCAAAGTACAATATTATACCTGGCGCAACTCCAAAGCTCAAAAAGTCTGATAAAGAATCCAGCTCTGCTCCCATATCGGATTCCGCTTTTAAAATCCTAGAAAATAAACCATCTAAAACGTCGCAAACCCCTGCGATCAAAACACAAATTACCGCAATATTGAATTCTTCAAAAAATGCAAAACGAATAGAGCTTAAACCAAAACTCAAACCTGTTAAGGTAACAAGATTTGGAATTAATAGTTTTATCTTTGGTCGCTTCATGTAGAAGAGCTAGCGATAATTGATTCTCCAGCGGTTACTTTATCGCCTTCTTTTAGCTGCGTAGAATAATGCAATGGCATATAAACATCAACTCTAGAACCAAATCTTATTAAACCAAATCTCTCACCTGCTTTCATAGATGTAGATTTTTCAACAAAAGATAATATCCTCCTTGCAACCAAGCCTGCAATTTGAACAGAGACAATCTTTTCATTCTTTTTATTTTGCATTACTAAAATATTTCTCTCATTATGTTCGCTGGCTTTATCTAAACTAGCAACAAAAAATTTTCCAGCTATATAAATAATATCATCAATAATTCCGGTTATGGGAGCTCTATTAACGTGAACATTAACAACGTTCATAAAAATGCATACTCTAAGACATGCTTCATTACCTAGGCTAGTTTCTTTAGGCATTGGAGCCTGATCAATTTTACAAATTGTACCATCTGCCGGAGAAATGACTGCATTATTATCTAGCGGAGTATTTCTTTCAGGGTCCCTGAAGAACCATAAAACGAATAGTGAAAAAATATATAAAAATATACTTAAAGGTTGAAAAACAAATTCCATTCCAAATGAAATAAGCATTGAGATGGTAAAGAGCCTATACCCTTCTTTGTGAACTTTTTCTAAAGAAATAAGGAATATAATTACCCCAGCAAACATTAATGGAAATGTAATATCATAAAGATTGCTGGCCCCTATAATGAAAACTAGTAGCCCAATAATTAAGCCGATTTTTCTAACACTTTGCATAGTGAAATTTAAAAAAAGTATTTTACTTAAAGGTGATTATAAAAAAATTTTATAAAAAATATTTAATGTAAAAGTTCGTGCTCAAATCTAACTTCATTATAGTGATTAAGATATACTATCAAAAAAAGTGTTAAGAAGGATTAGTAGATATTGGGCAATTAGGTTGATAGTGGGCATAACCATTGGATATATCCTAGGGTATTATTTTATAAAAATTTATATATACTTGAGCAATTTGAAGTAGGGTGAGAGTTTTAAAATCAACACATTTCATCTCACCCCAACTTCTGCGGATGTGGATGTTTGATACTTATCATTCTAACAATTGTTCCGGTAAGTTTATATGAATAACAAATTAAAAAGGGTTCGCTTTGTATTTTTTAGCTAAGATTTTTATATTTTCTTCTTCTTTTTTTGATGGTGCTGAATATGTAAGTGCACCGCAAAATTACAAGAATAATTCCATACGTATTTATTCAGGGTATTTTAGCCGCCCATTTATAAATATCCTTTTTCTAGGAGATATTTCAGCTGAATATCATAACACCATTATTAGGGGTATTGATTATTCAAAAGTGCTAAAAGAAAAATCGCCAAATAGCCCAATTTCTACTTCTGCAAGAATTTCAATAATTCGACATCTTGAAAGAGGATTCCAAAATAATCACAATCAATATAATCTATCATTTACATGGCATTATCATTCAAAAATGAATTCTATTCCTATTAGGTGGTTTTTTTCTGAAGGCATCTCGTATGCTGAAAATGTTCCCTACGTTGAAGGACTTCATACAAGAAGATTGAGCAATGAACGAGATTCAAAAGTTATGAATTATATGAATGTAGGATTTGATTTTCGTTTAAGCGATCTGATGAAAAATAACAAACTCTCTTCATACCGAATAGGTCTATCCAATTCTCATCGATCAGGTATCTATAAAAAAATTAAACTTTTCAATAATACGAAAGGTGGAAGTAATTATATCAATTTGTTTTTAGAATATCAATTTTAATTCTAAAGAAAGCTAACCCCCAAGAAATAATATAAAACCAAAAAATAATACAGCTGATCCAAGCATACCATTTTGTATTCCAGATGCTTTTTTGGCTGAAATTTTTTTGTTGAATTCAGTTTTATATTTAATTTTATGCTGCGGAGGAAGATCTTTATAGAATTTACTGATAGGTTCAACTTTTGTTACAGGAATGTAGCTGTAAAGCGCAATTATTGGTATGCTAAGTCCAAAAGTCAAAGGGGCAAGAGCACACCCACCTATTCCAAGCACTGGGTAGCTTTTTTTTCTCACATATTGCGAAAGTTCTGCATCCAAACTTCTTTCAAAATCTAATATATCAATTTTATTTTTAGAATTTTCCACTGACGATGGTTTCGAACTTAACCGATAGGATGTGTTGGTGTTACTAACTTGACTAAATGACTTGATATTTTTTAGTGGTATTATTGCCTCTCCAACAAACTCAATATCTAGTGTAATGTAATTTCTATTTTGCGCAGTGATCTTACCAAAGAGTTCAATATCATTTACAAACCTTAATCTGATTAGATCGCCAACCATTGATTGGGGTATGGTTTTAACTGTTTGAAGCTGATTATTGGAATCTTCGGTATTTATGTTTACATCTTTTTCATCATTTATTGGATTTTTTATATCTGGTATATCCTCTTCAATGGCATCACCTGTTAAAGGGTCGAATTTTTTTATCTTTATCTCTTCCCCTGTTAAAGGGTCATATTTTTGTGCAAAGACAAACCCTGCAAAAAGAGCCAATAAAATAAATGATCGTTTCACGATATTAAAACTCTAAGAATTCCCAATATATATCCAAGAAAGGTTGCTGAAAGTGAAAACCAATTCTAAAGTTTTCATTAACTGCATACAAAAGACCAAAATCAAAATCTATGGTACTTTTTGTCCCCTCTAAAGAATCAATTTGCAATGGGGCTGAACCATCTGATCCAAAATAATCTCTAGCAGCCATGCTAGCATCCATGGTCTTATAACCATTATCAGCCCATGCTGATGCAACAAATTTTAAATTTTTTCTAAGGTCGTAATCTAAGCTCAACCACATCCGGTATGGAAGAGTATAGCTATCATCCCATTTGAAATTGTAATCACTTGTTGTAGATAAAAAATCATCTCGACCTACAAATGCATTGCTTACTTTTAAACCAGCGCTCCAACCCACTTTTCCTCGACCTGTAGGATTTGTTCTTGATGAGGTATAAACGGCATATGCTTCAGCATAAACAGGATTTTCAGCTGCTTGGTTGACTACATCATCCACATTAATATTCGAATATTGATTAAGGGTTGAATCCCCTGAAACTTTTATCGCATGTGAGAACCTACCAATGACTGATTTGATTGGATAAGCTCTATGAAACCCAATACCTAAAGATAGCGCTCTTTCTTTATCTGGAGTTTTCCTATGAAACAGTCTCAGCTTTCCATGCAAATTTAAATCACCGTTTAAACTAGAGCCATATTTAGTCTTCAACATGAATCGATCGGTCAATCCATAACCCATAGAAATAGCACTAATGTAAAAGGTATTTGGCCTCAAAGGCGTAGCAGTGGGA
>ENA-OSEY01002719-OSEY01002719.1-marine-metagenome-genome-assembly--contig:-NODE-2719-length-11218-cov-3.056817_pt1 | contig 11218 bp, 11 predicted proteins | sample MGYA00248465_ERZ534230 | MGnify/ENA primary metagenome ERZ534230 (study PRJEB26409, sample SAMN06344110) | marine metagenome | isolation source: Sea water from surface | place: Atlantic Ocean:Southern... | reverse complement strand
TGAATATAAATCAAAAATAGATGGAGTAATGCACGCTTGTGGCCATGATGGGCATACAACAATGCTTTTAGGGGCTGCTAAATATCTGTGTGATACGAGGAACTTTTCTGGACGTGTGGCATTAATTTTTCAACCTGCTGAAGAAAAAGGTGGTGGTGCTGGCGTGATGTGCAAAGAAGGTATTATGGATAAGTTTGAAATTGATCAAGTTTATGGAATACATACGGCACCTAATGTTGAACTTGGACGATTTGAAACTAATTCAAACACAGTTTTTGCAGCTGCTGATGATTTCACAATAAATATTAACGGAAATGGTGGCCATGGAGCATACCCAGAACACACAACTGATCCAGTAATGATTGCAACTCAAATATCACAGGCTATCCATTCAATATCTTCAAGGAACCTTCCAGCACTTGACCCAGTTGTTATTTCCATAACACAGATACATTCTGGAACAACTTATAATATTATACCTGGTAGAGCATTTATTAATGGTACTATTAGAACGCTTACAAAAGATACTCAGGAAATTATTCAAAGAAGAATGCAAGAAATTTGCAAAGGCTATTCAGATGCATATGGTGCAAATATCGAATTAGATTATAACTTTGGATATCCTGCAACTATAAATTACAAAAAAGAAACAGATTTTGCAGTTAAGGTTGCTAAAGAAATTTCTGGAGATAATAACGTTGAAGATGATGCAAAACCAGATATGGGTGCAGAAGACTTTTCATTTATGCTTCACGAGAGGCCAGGAGCTTTTCTCAATCTTGGACAAGGAAAAGGTCCAGGAGTTCACAATACAAAATTTGATTTTAATGATGATTTATCTCCAATTGGTGCAAGCTTCTTTGTAAAATTAGTAGAAAAAGCATCACCAATATAAATAATTAAATTAGACTAGAATTTTTCAAAAGAATTATTTTTTTCATTGAAGCACCAAAGATTAGCTTTTTCCATATCAAACCACCATCCATGAATTTCCAGCTTATTTTCAACTAATGATTTTGAAATCCAAGGAAATGATTTTAAGTTTTTTAACGAATTTTTTATAGAATTTTTCTCTGCAATATGTTGTGTCTCATCTGGCCAATTTGAAAAATCTAAATCTATTAAAGCATCTTTAGAAATTTTTACCCAATTTTCTATAAATTCAGTTTCATTTTTGACTTTACTATTTTGTTTTTCAGCCTCTTTTTTACAAAAGCTACACAATGCAGAAATTCCTCCACAATGGGAATGACCCAAAATAATAATATCTTGCACTTTTAAAGTTTTAACAGCGTATTCAAGAGCAGAACTTACACCATGATACACATCGTCTTCTTCAAAGGGTGGAACTAAGTTTGCTACATTTCGAACCACGAATAAATCACCTGGCTTTGTATTAAATAAAATTGCTGGATCTACCCTTGAGTCAGAACATGATATAATCATAGTCTTTGGTGCTTGACCATTCTTTACAAGTTTTGCAAAAAAATCACTTTCATTTGAGAAATATTTTTTTTTGAAATTTTGAAACCCATTTAAAAGAGAATTCACCATTTACTTCACCAGAATATTATTCATCTAAAATTTTTCAATTTTTTGATGCACTTCAACAATATTACCTTCAGGATCATAAAAAAATATTTGATGCCACTCAGCAGAAAAAGTTGTCCCGTAATCCGCATAATTTATTTTATTTTTTTCTAAAATTTTTATAAATTCTTCAAGGTCGTCAGTTCTAAATGCGATATGTCCTCTCTCTACAGGATTAATGTGCCTATTATTCTGTTTTGCTACATCAAAATCTCTTTCCGCTAAATGCATTTGAACTTTACCTTCAGTAACAAATTTAATTTTTCCATTATAACCTGAGCTTTCAGTAGCTTTAGTTCTTGGAAAATCTGTTTCTGAAATACTATCCATTTGAAGAATATTTTTATAAAAATTATTTAGCTCATCAACATTTTTGGATACAATATTAATATGATGGAATTCTAATTTCATAATATTAGTAACAAATTCTTAAATTTTATATTATTCATAAATAATATTACATTTTTAAAATTTAAAAACCACATATTAAATTAAATTATGGATCATAAAATTTTAGCACTTGGTGGCGATGGAATAGGTCCAGAAGTTTTAGATTTTGGACTTCATTTAATTTACAAAATTCAAGATATTTTTGGAATAAACATAAAAATTGAGCACGATCTTATAGGTGGTGCTTGCTGGGATAAATTTCAGGTATTTTGTAAAAATGAAACTGTTGAAAAAGCAAAAAACTCAGATGCTATTCTTGTTGGCGCTGTAGGTGGCCCAAAATGGGATAATATTAAGATAAAAGGAACCCCAGAAGAGCAAGATGGCCTAATGAGATTAAGAAAAGAATTAGATGCTTATTTAGGAATAAGACCAGCAAAAGTTTTTAGTGGCCTTAATGATCAAAGTCCTATTAAAGAAAAAAAAATCAAAGGAACTGATATTTTGGTTTTAAGAGAAATGACTAGTGGGATTATGTTTGCTCAGCCAAGAGGTAATAAAATAGAAAATGGTTTGCGTTATGCATTTGATACCGCCGCTTACAGGGAAGATGAAATAGAAAGATTTGTAATTGCAGGATTTGATTTAGCGAGAAAAAGAAAGAAAAAAATTTGTTCAATTGATAAAGCAAATGTGATGGAAAGTTATAAATTATGGAGGGATATCGTAAATGAAGTGTCCAAAAATTATAGTGATGTTGAATTAAATCATTACTATGCGGATAATTGTGCCTATCAATTAATTATGAACCCTTCCAAATTTGATATTATATTGGGATGCAATTTATTAGGGGATATTTTTTCTGATTTAGTTGCAGTTTTTTCTGGCGGATTAGGTTTGTTGCCCTCAGCTTGTTTGTGTGGCCCTCCAAAAAACTTTGTCAAAGGTATTTATGAACCAGTTCATGGGTCTGCTCCTGATATAGCAGGAACTGGAAAAGCAAATCCTATTGGTATGTTTTTAAGTATAGCAATGATGTTTGAATATTCGTTTGAGAGAAAAGATATTAGCACCATTATTGAAAAGGCTATTGATAAATTAATTTACAAAGTTAATCTAACACCAGATTTAAATGGCAAGCTTTCGACTGAAGAAGTTTTTTTAAAATTTATAGATGAGTTAAATAATGAAGCTAGAGTTTGATTACGTAATCGCAGGCGGTGGATCTGCAGGATGTGCTTTGGCATCAAGATTATGTGAAGATAAAAGCATCACTGTTTGTATAGTTGAAGCCGGTGGCAATGGTAATAATTTATTTATTAAAATGCCTGCCGGAAATGGTTTTGTTTTTGGAAATCCAAAATTAGATTGGGGCTATAAATCAATTCCACAAAAAAATTTAAATAATAGAACTATTTATTTTCCAAGAGGTAAAAGTTTGGGTGGATCATCAATTGTAAATGGTATGATTTACATGCGGGGGATACCCTCAGACTATGATAGTTGGCGCCAGTTAGGGTTAAATGGGTGGGGATATTCAGATATTTTACCTTATTTTAAAAAATCAGAAGGATCAGAACATAGAAATGATAAATATCATGGAAATAAAGGTCCTCTTAAAATAGAGAGATCCTCAAATTATGGCATACTCGAAGAAGCATTTATTAAATCTGCAGTTAAAGCTGGACATAAGAGTATTGACGATTTTAATGGATCAGAGAGAACTGGTGTTTCAAGGCTTGATAGCACTGTTTCAAATGGAGTTAGACAATCATCTGCAATTTCTTACTTAAAGAAAAAGCCTGATAATTTAACAATTCTTACTCATCAACAAATATCAAAATTATTAATTAATAAAACCGATGTAATAGGTTTAGAGACTTTGAAAGGCACAAAAGTGTATTGCAAAAGAGAGGTTATTATTTGCCAAGGTGCCTTTGGCACCCCTCACCTGTTAATGCTGTCTGGCATTGGTCCAGCAGATCATTTAATTGAAAATGACATTAACCCCATCATTGATCTGCCAGGTGTAGGTTCTAGTTTAGCAGATCATGTGATCGCATCTATGCAGTACTCTTCAGATAGAAATGATTTATGCCATTCCAAATATCAAAGAATTGATAAGGCATTTTGGCTAATGGCAAACTGGCTTTTTAATGGCAAAGGGCCAGGAGGTGGCGCTTTCTGGTCAACTGGTTTATTTCACGCTTTTGAAGATCCTCAAATGCCAGAACTAGAAGTATTCATGACACCAATGATAGTGGAGGAAAATCTTAACAAAGGCCAATACGAGAAAACACCTCTTCTGAAGAAATTTGGACGTAATTTATTAGTAAGAGGAAGAAAGGTAGCAAAACCTGGAGTTCAAATTGATATTAATCAAGAGAGGCCAAAATCTCTTGGAACAGTAAGACTAAGAAACTCTGATCCAAGAGAATATCCATTAATTGATCCAAATTACTTTTCTGACCCTGAAGATTTGGAACAATTAGTAAAGGGAGTTGGTGTTATGAGAGAAATAATGAGCCAAAATGAAATAAGTCAGTATATAAACCAAGAAATACACCCGTGGTTAAATGCCAATACAAGATCTGAAATAATAGAAGCTATAAAAATAACTGCCTATACTGGGCATCACCCATGTTCAACTGCTAAGATGGGTGCGAAAAATGATCCGATGGCTGTATTAGATGAAAATTTAAAGGTTAGAGGATTAAATGGTTTACGAGTATGTGACGCTTCCGCTATGCCAACTCAAATAACTGGTAATTTGTATGCAACTGTTTTAGCAATGGCAGAGAAAGCAGCAGATATAATTTTAGATAAACCACCCTTAAAAGAAAATTTATGAATTAAATTTTTGTGATGGAGTTAATTTATGGCTGATATTAAAAAGTATAAATATTTTCATTCCAACGAATGGCATGAACCCATTTCAAACAAATGGTTTAATAGTGAAAATCCTGCAAATGGTAAAGTATGGGCAACATTACCTGATTGTAGTAAAAAAGATATTGATATGGCAGTACAGGCTGCAAAAAAAGCTTTTTATGATGGTCCTTGGGGCAAATTAATGCCAGCAGAAAGAGGGCGTGTTCTTCGAAAAATAGGTGATGTTATTTGCAAAAATGCTGACCGCATAGGCGCTATTGAAACAAGAGATAATGGCAAATTACCATCACAAATAACTCCCTCACTCAGAGAGGGTGCATGGCTTTTAGATAGTTGGTATTATTATGCGGGAATGTGCGATAAGTTTGAAGGAAAATTAATTCCAGCAGAGTTACCAGATATGCATAATTATATGAAGTGGGAGCCCTTTGGTGTTGTCGCTCAAATATTGCCTTGGAACTCTCCAATTGGAACATTAATCTGGAAACTTGCTCCTTGTTTAGCAGCTGGAAACACCGTGGTTTTAAAACCATCTGAACAAGCAAGTTGTTCTATTTTGGAATTGATGGATATACTTTTAGATGCAGATATACCACCAGGAGTTTTAAATGTTGTTACAGGATATGGCCATACAACAGGAGAGCCTTTAATTGATCATCCTGATGTTAGAATGGTTTCATTTACAGGTGGCACTAATGGTGGAAAAGCAGCTGCTAAAATAGCTTCACAGCAAGTTAAACCTATCGTAATGGAATTAGGAGGTAAATCACCTCAAATTGTTTTACCAGACGCTGATATTGATCTTGCCGTAAATGGGGTTGCTTCTGGAATTTTTCCAGCTGGTGGACAAAGCTGTATATCAGGGTCCCGCTTATTAATTCACTCTTCAATAATTGATAAATTTACTGAACAATTAGTAAAAGTTTGCAAAAGAGCTACTGTCGGAGATCCTTTACAAGAGAGCACTACTATTGGTCCTATTGCAAATAGAGTTCACTATGAAAGAATTTTAGACAATATCGATAAAGCTCAAAAAGAGGGTCATAACTTAGTCTTGGATGGAAGAAATGAATGTAGAGATAATGGATTTTATATCGGACCAACAATTTTTAAAGATGTTCCAAATACTACATACTTAGCACAAAATGAGATTTTTGGACCTGTTGTATCAACTGAAAAATGGGATAATGAAGATGAAGTTATAAAAACAGCAAATGATACAATTTTTGGTTTAGCTGCTGGCATATGGTCTAAAGATATTACAAAAGCTATGAAAATAGCTGATAATATAGAAGCAGGAACTATTTATATAAATAATTACTTCAATGCTGCCGCTCAAAGTCCTGTGGGAGGATATAAGCAATCAGGTTACGGTCGTGAGAATGGTTGGGAAGGCATGAGATGCTTTATGCAAACAAAATCTGTTTGGCTATCAACAAATCCTAATCAACCAAGTCCTTTTTAAGATTTCTGTATCTTAAAAAATGGAAAGCAAATTATACTTAAAAACTAAAAGAGTTAAAATAGATTTAACCGAGTCTATTGATGTATTAACAAAAATTTTTCTTAAATTAGGGTGCTCTAATGAAGTTAGCCAAGAAGTATCAACACATTTATCGGATGCAAATCTTTGTGGAATGGAAAGTCATGGAATAATGAGAGTTCTTCAATACGCAGAGCAATTTCAATCTGGGTATATGAACCCTAAAGCAAAACCAAAAGTATTTTTAGACAAAAAAGGAATTAAAAGAGTAAGTGGAAATGAAGGCATAGGCATACCAGTAATGAAGCTTGCTTATATGGCAGGTGTAAATGACGCTAAAATAAATGGAATTTCAGCGTTATCAATTAGAGATGTAGGGCATACAGGTCGTCATGGAGCTTTTGCAGATTTTGCCGCTGAAAAGGGGATATTATCAATTTGCATTGGCGGCGGTAACAGACAAACTTGGAGGCAAGTTGCTCCATATGGAGGGATAAAGGCATTACTTCCAACCAATCCTTGGTGTATAGGAGTACCCGGAGGAAAACTTGGTCCTGTTGTTTTAGATTTTGCAACATCCAAAATTGCTGGTGGATGGATTTATGCTGCACAATCTGCAAATGCTCTTCTTCCTAAAGATTGTATAATAGATAAGTTTGGGAAAAGCACTCGAAAGCCAGAAGACTATTTTAATGGTGGAGCTATTTTACCTTCAGGCTCTCAGAAAGGTTACGGGCTTGCATTAATAGGTGAGCTTATTGGCGAGGCCTTACTTGGACCGTCTACAACAGAAGCTAATTGGCTTTTAGTATCAATTGATACATCAAAATATCGACATAGCTCAGAAATTTATGAAGCTTCTGAAGATCTTTTAAATGAAATAAGAACGTCCAAGCCAGCAAAAGGATTTAATAAAGTAGAAATTCCTGGAGAAAGGGAAAGATTAAATAGAAAAAACTCTAAAGGAAATATTAAAGTACCCGAAAAAACTTGGGAACAAATATTAGAACTGCATAAAAGTCTCTAGAATTTACATGTTAAGTTTTTGAAATAATTTTTTTAATTTTTTTAATACTTTCTTTTCCTCTTAAACTCATTAAATTTAAATAATCATCATTATTCCAATTCAAAATAGCTTTTTTGTAATTTTCTTTTTCTTTAATCATTGAGAACCACTTGGAAAGATATTTTTTTTCTTGATATAGAAAAGATAATTGCAAATGCTCAAATCTTGTAAGGTACGGTGTATAAGCGGCATCTGCTAAAGTATAATTATTTCCTGATAAAAATTTAAAATTAGATAAATGTTTATCTAATTCATCGAATATTTTAATAAATTCAAAAATAGCACCTTCAAAAAAGTTTGAATTTAATCCATTAAAAATAGTATCCCTGCTAATTTCTCTTCTTTTTTCATCAGGTATTTTATCAATTAAATTATTAATTTCTCCTTTATCGTATTTTTCTAAAAATTGATATCGAAATGCCACACAAGAACTAATAATAGCAACAGAAGAATGCAAAACTTCATCTAATTTTTTATTCCATAATCTCATCTTAGCTTTATGCTCTGGTTTAAAAGGTCTTAATGGATTTTCAGGAAATTGATCTTCTAAATATTCTATAATAACTGTTGATTCTATGATTATATCACTTCCATATACTAAAGTAGGGACAACTCCATTCTTATTTAATTTTGCGATATATTCTTTTGATCTTGTTTCACCTTTTCTTAAATTCATGTGATGCCCTTTCCAAGTAAGATTTTTTTCTTCCAGAGTTAATCTTACTTTCTGAGAGCAACTTGACATATCATTATGATATAGTTCTAGTTCTGGCATTTATACTTCCTTAAATTTATGCTAATAAATAGGTTTTTTTATACCGTCTTTATTAAAATCCTTCATGAAAAAACTTTCTTTTTCTAATTTAAGCCAATTTTCAAATATCCATGGCTCGCAATACTCAAGTTTTTTATTAGGCATATATAATACTACCTCAACTTTTAATTCATCAGATAATCTAAAGGCTTGAGCTTTAAATCTTGAATAATTTTCCCCTTCAAACAAATCTAATTTATTAATTATTTCTTGATTATGGTTATATACAATGAAACCTAAAATGCGCTTTTGAGAATGTTTATTTTTTAGGATTAATGGGTAATTAGTATTTTTTACCCTGAATAAATCATACCCAAGTATAAAACCCTCAACTAAAGTTAAACTACATTCTAATTTACTTAAAACAGCATGTCTGACTTCTTGAGATCTCAAAGTCCCATAGAAAAAAAGTGGATGATGCTGAGAATTAATCATTAGAATTAATCCATAACATAATGAAAATTATTTATTTCAATATTAAGTAAATCAATATTTATGTCATTTTTATTTTTAACAATAAAAAGTGCCTGCCGCCCACATGTTTGTTCTTTTTTTACAAACTTTTCTACTACATGGTAATAAGGACGATTATTATAATCATCAAATATGATTTTTGTATTTTCATTAGCATATTTTATAGATGTCAAAAAACAACACACTCGAAATCTTCCATCTATTAAAACAGTGTCTGGTAAAATATCTTGGTTCCATATCCAGTTGAAATAATTAATGAAATTATACGATTTTTCATAACCAACTGGTCGTCCCCAATTCTCAACTTCACCTAAATCTATGTATTTTAATTTTAGCCTTTTTTTATATGCAGCATTTCCTGAACTAATTTTATTTATCCAAACTTTTGATGAATCTACAGATAATATGTTAGCGTTAGTATTTTTTAAAACCCACTCAGTTGATGAACCACAACCATACTCTCCAAAAATTTTTGAAGTCTTCAACACATCCTTAAATAAACTATCATCACCATCAAAAAGCATTGTTAATTTATGAGACATATAATTTTAAATCTAATTTATTTTATTATTTAATCTGTGTTTTATTTTCTTTTAAAAAAGGCACCATTGAATTCCAAACACCATCTTGTTTAAACCTGTGATATATTGAAGCAATTACATGCAAAGATATTAACCAGTAGATTATTGAAAAAAAACTTTCATGCACAAAGATAGAAAATTCAATTAAGTAACCTTCTTTTATTCCAAACCAATATAAAAACCCGATCATAAGTCCTGATGAGACAATGCCAAAAAGACAAAAATACATTGAAAAATGCACCAGCTTAGCAGCTAATTTTTGAACTCTAGAGGTATTATCAGGCAATGAAGAAATTTGAGTTTTTGTCATATATACAAATCGAAATGCAAGAAATAATAAAAAAATAAATGCAAAAAAGATTTCAAATTTTAGTAGAGAAAGATCTTCTAAATCACTTAAGTCTTCAACTTGTTTATATATTCCATAAGCAAACAAAATTACAAAAGACCAATGTAACCATTTTGCTAGAGAACTGTAATTTTGATTTGAATTGTTATTATTTTTCATATTAACTTGCTTATTTTCCAGACCATAAAAATATTTAATTTTAACATATCATGCAATGATCAATTAAAATTTTTTCATTTCTCTCAACAAATATTGCCTGGTTTATTAGTTCATCTTTTGATGATGAAATGAATTGTTTCCATATGATACCAATAGAATTTTTTCTTCTAAAAAGATAAATAAATTTTCTTTGGGTAAAAAAAGCACGTGGTTCTTTTGATAACTGTAATTTAAGATTTTCAGGCGTTACAATTTTTTTCATTCTTTCAGTAAAATCTCTAGCATGTTTAGCATAATTATCTTCATTAGATCCTCTTAGGCAATTATCCATCATAGGTTCTATAATTCTTAAAATTTCATTTTCTTCCATTTCAACAAAATTCATTATTTAACTTCTCTCAATTAAAGCGTTTGATTTGGATTAGGGCATTTGCAACTTGTGTAGACTTTCAAGATCCTAATAATTTTATTTTTAACGGTGATTTAGAGTAGCCATTTATTAACCAGTTGAGAGGTGTGAATTTAATAAACAAATAATATAAAAAAACAGAAATGATAAAACCAGTAATTACGGCAAGTGGAATTATGATAAATTGGCTAAACCCAGCTTGGTAAAATACAGCACTCATCATTGTAACTGGAATTAAATGTAAAATGTATATTGGATAAGAAAGCTCTACAAACCATCTAATAATTGAACTGTCTGATTGAATAAATTTAGAGGCTAATCCAATGAAAAGCAGACATAATAAGATCGAGTTCGTTCCAATCATACATGCATTAAAGAAAACCAAAATAGGATCAAACTGCATTTGTGCAACGTTTCTTAAATTATCCGCCTGACCGATGGTAAGATGATCTGAATAAAGGCGTAATAAAAATGCAAATAAAGAGAGACTACTTAAGATCAAAATAGTCTTTGTATTTTTTAATTTCATAAAGATGTTTTGATTTGAGTAAAGAATTACACCGACCACAAAATATGAAAAGTAATAGAGCAAATTTCCAATTTTCAGATCAAAGTAGCCTGTGGACGCCTTTAGTGATAAAGGATGCCACCAGTGATTTAGAATATATGCTAAAGGAACTGTCGAAATTAACCATAAAGCAAGAATAAATAATATTTTTGGTGATACTTTCATACAGAGGAAGTCCTTAATGATCTTGAATTTATACAACAGAGAAAAGACCAAAACTAAAATCATTAGCTCGTAAAGGAACCACAGATGTAATGTGGTATAATCAAAGCTTCCATCTGATATATCATATAGAGAAGAGAATACTAAGCATGTCAAACCTACTCTTATGGTGCGATCTCTTAAGAAATGTAATATGCCTTTTTTTTCAATAACTAGAATTGAAAAAAAACCTGATAGTAAAAAAAATAAAGGCATTCGCCAACTACTAATGAATCGGCCTA
>ENA-OSEY01002717-OSEY01002717.1-marine-metagenome-genome-assembly--contig:-NODE-2717-length-11224-cov-2.940432_pt1 | contig 11224 bp, 9 predicted proteins | sample MGYA00248465_ERZ534230 | MGnify/ENA primary metagenome ERZ534230 (study PRJEB26409, sample SAMN06344110) | marine metagenome | isolation source: Sea water from surface | place: Atlantic Ocean:Southern... | reverse complement strand
GTCCTGTGTATTCCAAACCACCCTCGGATCATAAACAATCTTTGCGCCGGTTTCTTTTCCCACAAAGATTGAAACCATCAAACCTACGATATATTCGCCTTGAACAAATTCGCCGTTTTCATCAAGAATTTGGGTAATTATCAGTTCAAAGTGGGAGTGATTTCCATGCTTTGCATCAACTAGAACTTCATCGAGAGGTAGTTTATAATAATGAGATTGTACTGTTTGTATTTTCGTCATTATTAAACATTTAATTTTGAACACTCAGGTACTGGGGTGAAAACTTTACCTGACTTGAAATAAGATAATAAGTTATCGCAGGTTAAATCACCCATAGCCTGACGTGTTTGAATAGTTGCACTGCCAATATGTGGAGTTAGGACTACATTCTCCATGCACTTTAGTTCGTTCGGAACAATAGGTTCTGCCTCGAAAACATCTAATCCGGCAAACCCCAAAGTGCCTGTTTGAAGAGCTTTAATCAAGGCCGTTTCGTCGACGACGCTTCCTCGAGATACATTTATTAAAGTTCCTGATTTTCCAAGTGCTTTTAAAACGCTTTCATCTACCAAGTGCTTGGTTGAATTTCCTCCTGGAGTTATAACGAATAGTACATCAACATTTTTAGCCAATTCTTTTGGCGAAATATGATAGTGATAGTCATTATCTTTCTGTGATCGTGAGTGGTAATGAATTTGTGCTTCGAAAGCTTTTGCCCGCTTTGCGATAGTTTCGCCTATTCGACCCAGGCCTAAAATACCAACTTTTTGATTTTGTACGCTTCTTGAAAGAGGAAACGATCCCTCTTTCTTCCAATTTCCTTGCCTTGCCCATCTGTCAGCTTGAATAAGTTTTCTATAAACGGCCAACCAAAGCATAATGGCAGTATCTGCAACTTCATTATTTAAAACTTCTGGGGTGTGGGTTACTACTATGTTTTTAGATGCTGCAAAATCAGCATCAATTGCGTCATATCCGACCCCATAACTAGAAATGATTTCTAAGCCCGTAAGTCGTTCAATCAGATTATCAGGAACACCCCAGTGCCCATCTGTAAGAACGCAAACGATATCTTTTGCATTATCCGAAATTAATTTTTCTTTGTTTTGAGATTTGAAATATTCAATAATATCAAATTCAGGTTCTAATCTATCAGCCATTCGGGAAGTTATATTGCCTATTTGTAATAGTTTACGTTTAGGCATCCTGAAGAACTACTTGCCTTTGTTTTCCTAATCCCTCAATCCAAACTTCCATTACATCACCTTCTTTTAAATATACAGGCTCTGGTTTCATTCCCATTCCAACTCCGGGAGGTGTGCCAGTGGAAATCACATCACCTGGGTGTAATGTAAAAAGTGAGGATAGGTGAGAAATAACCTGTGAAACTGTAAAAATCATTGTTTTTGTATTACCCGTTTGCATACGCTTTCCATTAACTTCCAGCCACATATCTAGGTTTTGAGGATCAGAAATCTCATCTTTTGTTACTAAGTATGGCCCGGTTGGCCCAAAAGTGTCACAAGATTTTCCTTTGGTCCATTGTCCAGTTAACTTTGCCTGAAAATGCCTTTCGCTAACGTCATTGCACACACAATATCCCGCCACATAATCTAAAGCATCTTCTTCGGCTACGTATTTAGCAGTTTCGCCTATGACAACACCCAGTTCGACTTCCCAATCCGTTTTGGTAGATCCTCGGGGCATGATTACATCATCATTTGGCCCGACGATTGCTGAATTAGCTTTCATAAATAAAATAGGGTGCTCTGGAATATCTGCGCCGGTCTCAGCGGCATGGTCCGCGTAATTCAAGCCTATACACATAAACTTGCCTATTCCAGACACACAAGTTCCTAGTCTTGGTGTTCCATCAACAGTTGGAAGATTTTCAACATTTATCTCTTTGAGTTTACTTATCGAATTTGTACTTAAAACAGACCCCGCTATATCCTCTATATGGCCAGAGAGATCTCTAATCTGACCATCTGCATCTAGAACACCTGGTCGTTCTTTACCTAATTCTCCATAACGTAAGAGTTTCATTTCCTTTTCCTTTTAATGATTATCGCGCGGCAAATGGCGCTCTGCTATGTTTCTGTGTTTATCGGCGCCTTTCAATGTCATTCCTTGACTGAAAGGATTAACCTTTTCTCTGAATATATCCTGCCATGGAGTTTGGCTTTCGGGTTTCAGGAAGGAGTCATCTAGCTTCTCTTTCCTGATTTTTAATTCCGCATCATCAATTAAAACGTCTACTGTGCACTTATTCAAATCAACCCGAACCCTATCATTATTTTCTAGCAATGCTAAATTTCCACCATCGGCGGCTTCTGGTGATGCATTGAGAATTGACGGCGAGCCAGAAGTACCTGACTGACGCCCGTCGCCTATACAAGGCAATGAGTGGACGCCTTGTTCCAACAAATACGACGGCGGCCGCATATTCACTACCTCGGCCCCACCAGGATATCCTATGGGTCCAGCTCCTCGCATTATTAAAACACAGTTTTCATCGATGTTCAAAGAAGGATCATCTATAGTTTCATGAAATTCCTCTGGACCAGTAAAAACGATAGCACGCCCCTCAAAAGCATTGGGGTCCTGAGGATTTGAGAGATACCTTTGTCTGAATTCATCGCTAATAACACTTGTCTTCATTATAGCGCTATCAAATAGGTTACCCTTCATGTTGATAAAGCCAGCATTTTTTAGCATTGGAGCTTCTATTGGCTTGATAACGTCCTTATTTATGGTCTCTTTATTTTTACAATTCTCACCCATAGACTTACCATTTACTGTTAATGCATTAGGGTGGGGTAACAAATTCTTTGACAGAAGTTGGTTCACAACTGCTGGTACACCACCAGCCCGGTGATAGTCTTCCCCCAAATATTCACCAGCTGGCTGCAAATTAACCAATAATGGTATGTTTAGTCCAATTTTTTGCCAGTCATCGTTATTTAATTCTATGCCTAGATGTTTTGCAATGCCATTCAAGTGAATTGGTGCATTAGTTGAGCCACCTATAGCTGAGTTGACCACAATAGCATTTTCAAAGGCCTCGCGGGTCATGATATCTGCGGGTTTCAGGTCCTCAGAAACCATCTCCACAATTCTTTTACCAGTTGCATAAGAAATTTGGCCACGCTCACGATATGGGGCAGGTATAGCGGCGGACCCGGGTAATTGCATGCCCAATGCCTCAGCAAGTGAATTCATAGTGGTGGCTGTACCCATAGTATTACAATATCCAGTCGAGGGTGCAGAAGATGCAACCAACTCCATAAATCCATCATCATCAATCTCACCGGTCGCCAGTAGCTCACGTGCTTTCCAGACAATCGTTCCAGATCCCGTTCTTTCGCCTCTGTAATATCCATTTAGCATTGGTCCAACCGACAATGCTATTGCTGGGATATTAACCGTTGCAGCAGCCATAAGAAGAGCGGGTGTAGTTTTATCGCAGCCAATATTCAGAACAACCCCATCGATAGGATATCCAAAAAGAGTTTCAACGAGCGAAAGGTATGCCAGATTTCTATCCAACATAGCCGTTGGCCTTTTACCAGTTTCTTGTATTGGATGAACAGGTATTTCGATTACCGTTCCGCCGGCAGCATTAATACCATCTCGTACTCTTTTTGATAATTCTATGTGGTGTCTGTTGCACGGGCTGAGGTCACTGCCTGTTTGTGCAATGCCAATTATTGGCCGATCGGACTGTAGTTCTTCTCGAGTAAGTCCATAATTAAGATAGCGTTCCAAATACAACGCCGTCATTTCTCTATCATCAGGGTTATCGAACCATTTACGCGATCGGAGCATTTTATTTTTCATTTTTTATTCCCGATTAATTAGACCAGCCGCCATCGATTACATGAGCATGGCCAGTTGTGAAGTTACTCTCATCTGAACCTAGGTAAACAGCCAGCGCTGCTATTTCTTCTGCATATCCAATACGACCCATTGGTTGCCGAGCAATAAAATCTTTCATTGCTTTGTTATAATCGCCAGTTGCCTCTAGTCGCTGATGTAAGGAGGGACTGTCCACAGTCCCTGGACAAATGCAATTACATCTAATGCCTTGAGTTATGTAGTCAGTAGCTACTGCTTTGGTCAGACCTATAACTGCAGCCTTAGTTGTTCCGTAAATTAAACGATTTGGTGCACCTTTAATCGAAGATGCCACAGATGACATGTTGATAATTGATCCAGATCCGCGCTCTATCATACCTGGGAGTACTGCCCGAATTGTTTTAAACATCGAAGAAACGTTTAGCTCCCAAGCGTTATCCCATTCTTGAGCGGTGGCCTCTAAGATAGTCCCGTTGTGTACAAAGCCGGCACAGTTAAATAAAATGTCAGGCTTTGACTGAGCAATACCTTCGTCTATAGAATTTTTACTCAAAACGTCTAATTCAAATATCTCTAAAGTTCCTACATCTACTGCTTCATTTGCTAGTTTATCCAAAGTTTTTGTATTTATATCGGTTGCAAAAACATGAGCACCCTCGGCTGCCATTGCTAAAGCGGTTGCTCTACCAATTCCCTGTCCAGCCGCTGTAACCAAGGCTCTTTTACCACTAAGGCGTTTTGTCATTTTCTAATCCCCAAGAATTTTGATGGCTTAAAGCCAAACTTTATTTGCTGCAATACAACTGATACAGGTGAGCGTCTTCCTCAATTTTAGAAAACAGTAGCAATGGCTTTTAGTGGTGCCAAGACTTAAGTGGAAAATATTTAGTCTAATTCGTAACAATTTTAAAAATTGATGCGGTTGAAAAATATTTTTATAACTTTAGGCTATTTCTCGTGAAAAGGCATAGAGTTGGAATTTAGATGAAAATTGCATTTTTAGGCACTGGTTTAATGGGTGGCCCAATGGCTAAAAATTTAGCAGTTGCTGGATTTAAAGTCTCAGCTTGGAATAGAACACCTTCAAAGGCGGCTTTCCTAAAAGATTTTAAGGTTGAAGTTAAAACCTTGCCATCTGAAGCAGTTCAAAATGCAGAAATGATTATTTCAATGCTTTCTGATGGTAAAGCCAGCCAAGAAGTTCAAAATGATAAAAAATTACGCGAAAATTTATCTCCAAAATCTATTTGGGTAGAAATGGGTTCAATAAAGCCAGATGAGTCTAAAGCCCATTCAAGAAGTCTAAGTGAAATAAACGTCGAGTATCTTGATGCCCCTGTATCAGGTGGCACTAAAGGTGCGGAAAATGGTTCGCTCGCAATTATGGTAGGGGGCAATAGTTCAGTATTTAAAAAAGTGGAAGATGCTTTCAAGCCGCTTGGTCGAGCAGTTTTTGTTGGGCCAGTAGGTTCTGGCCAATTAGCTAAGCTGGCAAATCAAGCTATTGTTGCAATTACAATAGGAGCTGTAGCGGAGGCTACTTTATTGCTTGAGGAGGGGGGCGCAGATGTTGGGGCTGTTCGAGATGCCTTGCTTGGTGGTTTTGCAGATAGCACAATTTTGCAACAACACGGAAAGCGGATGAGTGACAGGAATTTTATTCCAGGGGGGCCAAGTCGTTTGCACCTAAAAGATCTGCAGAATATTTTATTAGAGGCAAAGGCTTTAAAAATTGATCTGCCTTTTTCTCAATCTGCCCACGACAGATACAGTAGGTTGGTGAAATCGTTAGAAGGCTCAGAGTTAGATCATTCAGCCTTATTTCTAGAATTGCTAGATATTAATGGGAGAACAACATGACTTCTGTTTTGATAATTGGTGGCGGTGGAATGATAGGTCAAAAGCTTGCTCTGTCATATAAAAATAACGAAGCTGTCTCACTCCTCGATATGGCCTTTCCTGAAAGCAGTAATTTAAATGCAAAAAAGATCGTTGGCTCGGTGACTGATGCCGGCATTTTAGAAAAAACACTGACTGACCTTCCTGACACAATTTTCTATCTCGCATCTGTTGTTTCAGGGGAGGCGGAGGTAGACTTTTCAAAAGGCTGGGACGTAAATATACATGCATTTTGGTCTTTTTTAGCTCAAATAAGAGATCAGTATTTGAAGTCGGATGGGCAGTATCGGCCTAAGATTATATTCACTTCTTCCATAGCAGTGTTTGGTTCACCATTTCCAAATAAGATAACTGATGATTTTTTGACTGCTCCTCGTACTTCTTATGGAGCACAAAAAGCTTGTTGCGAATTAATGCTTAACGATTTTATTAGAAAAGGCTTTTGCGAAGGTTTGGCCATTCGCCTTCCAACCATATGTGTTCGACCTGGCAAGCCTAACTTAGCGGCGTCCTCCTTCTTTTCTGGCATAATTAGGGAGCCACTTAACGGTCTAAAGGCTAATTTACCGGTGTCGACAGATGTCCGACATTGGCATGCTTCTCCACGCTCAGCAGTCAGGTTTCTGAGGCATGCAGAAAATTTAAATCGGAATTCTCTTACATTTAATGGTGCATTAAATATGCCTGGTTTAAGTTGCACGGTAGAAGAACAAATTGAAGCTCTTCGATCAATCGCAGGAAATCAAGTGGTCAAGTTAATTGAGCCGAATCCTGATGAGAAAATTATTGAAATTGTTAAGGGCTGGCCTCAGAACTTTGATACAAAAATAGCTTTGGATTTGGGATTCTCTGCAGAAGACTCATTTGAAGATATTATTCAAATCTATATTGACGATGATTTACAAAGTAATGTGATTAAAAATTAGCTGATTGATTCTGAAGTATCGGTTTTTTCACGATTTTTTATGGAATAATCATAAAAATGCCAAGAGTTAGCTGATTATCGTAGGGTTTTTTACATTAAATTTATTTTTCCCTTGCCAGATAATTTTATCACGGTAATTTTGTCGGAAGGTCATTTAATTAAGTTAGGCCGAGAAATTAAAGGGAGGACTCTAATGAGTTTAGTTAAAACCGTAGCTACGGCTATTGGTGCAGCAGCACTTATGGCTACAGCAGTTACTGCAACAAATCTGCGTATACAAACGCACTACGCCCCTGAAACTGTTTCAGGTAAGTTGGCAGCCCAATATATGGAAGACATCAATAAGATGTCCAACGGTGAGATTACAGTAGAGATGTTTTATTCTTCATCTGTTGTAAAATCAGTTGAAACATTCGATGCGGCTGCAACAGGAATTTTAGATTGTGATATGACTGGCGCTGGTTATCAAGTTGGTAAGAACCCAGCTTTCCAGTTCGTTGGTGATATTATGGGCGGTTACGCAACGCCGTATCAGCAGCTCAGCTGGCTCTACAGTGGTGGGCTAGAAGATGCTCAAGCCTTGTACAATGCATATGACATGCAGCTGATTGGCTGGTGGGTTTACGGACAGGAAAGCTTAGCTTCGTCTCAGCCTCTTGATGGTCCAGACTCACTAAGAAATTTTAAATTTCGATCACCACCAGGTCTGGCCACAAAAATCTTTGAAAAATTGGGCGCTAAACCAATTGTGATGGACTTCACAGAGATTTTTACAGCGCTTGAAACTGGTATTATCGACGGTGCTGATGCCTCTGGCCTAGCTAACAATGTTGGTCTAGGACTTTACGATATCGTTAAGCATACAAATTTTCCTGGCTTCCACTCTATGCCGTCAGATCACTTGACGTGTAACAAGGCTGTCTGGGATGCAATGCCTGAACATCATAGAAAAATTATGTTAGTTGCTATGGAAGCTCTTGCTCTCCGAACAGCTTTGACATTCGAAACAAAGAATGCGGAAGCAGCAGCAAAATTACGTGCTGAGGGCGTAACTCTATGGCAGTGGTCTGAAGAAGACTTGGGAGCGTTTCGTGCAGCAGCACAAGCGTCATGGCCAGAATTTGCGACAACGCCTGAAGCAAAAGCGTTGGTTGCAAGCCACATTGCTTATTTAGATCAGCTAGGTCTGGTAAAATAATTTAAGCACTTTGATGACAAGCCCTCATTTGGGCTTGTCAATTTTTTATTTAAAAGGTTTAGCAATGAAGACTTCTGATAATGCTTTCACTCAGTGGATCTATCCTCTGTTATTCATCGGTTGCTCAGGGTGGGCAATTTGGCATGGTGCCACCTACATAATGGCTTTTGGTGGCTATACAGACGCTCTTGCTGCCAGGTATCGTGAGATAAACTTTTTGGATTACGCCGCATTAATTGGAATACCAATCTTTTTTGTTCTTGGGACATTGACAGTCAAACGCGCACCAATGGAGATTGATTACTACACTTCAACAGACCGGATCGCTATGTTTGTTGGCAGGGTCACAATGCTTCTTGTCGCATTGTTAGTTGGCGTAATGATGTGGGAGGTTGTTTTACGATATGTTTTCGAAAGGCCGACTTTGTGGGCGAATGAATTATCTTTATGGATGGCGGGATTTGTATTTATCCTTTCAGGCTTCTATGCGATGCAACAGCGAAGCCATATTCGTATTTTTCTACTTTACGATATGTTACCCCGTAATCTTCAAAGAACCTGTGACTGCATTTCGACATTTCTAATTATTGTGTTCGCGTTCTTCCTCGTTTACGGCGGCTATGGTGAGGCCAAAGCCAAGTTTTTGCGCTGGGAAACTTTTGGAACGATATTTGATCCGCCGATACCGTCAACTTTGAAACCTTTGGTGCTTTTGGTTGTTTGCTTAGTTGCTGTCCAATCACTACTGAATTTAATTAATGACTGGAATAAAGAACCTGAGGTACACACTGCAGCAGACGACATTGACGAAGAAGAAATCGAAAGACTTAAAAAGTCAGTAGGAGAAAAGTAATGGATATTGGAACTATTTCGCTAGTCCTACTATTAGGCTTAATGTTGTTGCTTGCTATTGGCATGCCCCTCGGCATGGCTTCGGCTATTTTAGCTGTTCTTGTATTGGTTATGAAATTTGAGCCAATGCTTCTACTGGATCCCACTACTTTTGGCGATGGATTACTGACCCGTAAATTTGGAACAGGGCCTCTAAATATACTGGCTCAGAAAATATATGGGCTCCTGACGGACTATGTGCTCATATCGGTTCCACTTTTTATTTTCATGGCTGCTCTGCTCGAGAGATCAGGTATCGCAAAAGATATGTATGCTTCACTAAATGTTTGGCTCTCGAGTGCCCGAGGTGGAATTGCCATTGTAACTTCAATTATGGCTGTGATCATGGCTGCAATGTCTGGAATTATTGGTGGCGAAGTTGTTTTGCTGGGTCTAATTGCACTGCCTCAAATGCTCAAACTCGGCTATAATCAGAACCTAGCTATTGGAACAATCTGCGCATCTGGTTCTTTGGGCACAATGATACCACCGTCGATCGTTTTGATTATATTCGGCTTGATCACTGAGACTTCGATCAAAGCTCTATTTACCGCTGCCTTTCTACCAGGTTTTATGCTTGCCTCTTTTTTTATAGTCTACATTATTATTCGCACCCAATTAAATCCCGATCAAGCGCCTTTACCGGAACCACAGCCAGGGGACCCACAGGGCGCAGAAAAGTGGAAACTGTTTGGGGCATTTATGTCTATAATTGTGGGTGGCTTCTCTGCAGCGTTATTGCTGCGTGTGCTATTCTTCACGGTTACTGGTCAAAACGTTTATGAAGAGGGCGTTGACTTGATTGCTTATGGTACTACGGATTATATACCTTGGTTTAGTGCCTATACCGCCATATCGCTGGCTTTAATTTTCTTCGCTTTCGGTATTGAAAGGGCAAAGATTGGTTGGGAAATGGGTAAGGGCTTAGTGGCTCCGATCGTAGTGATAGGAGTAGTTCTCGGATCGATCTACGGTGGTATTTCTGGAATTACTGAAGCTGCAGGAATGGGTGTTGTAGCCGTTCTCATTATTGCTGTTTTTCGGGGCGAAGCCAGTTTTGATCTCGTTTGGGAAAGCTTGATGCGTACTTTGAAGTCTACCGGAACCATTATTTGGGTTACGATTGGCGCTGCGGCACTTGCAGGTGCTTATACAATTGCTGGAGGGCCGCAATATGTAGCAGATTTAATTGTTGGTCTGGATGTCCCCACCATGGGAATACTTCTTCTCATGATGGTCATCTTACTTTTCATGGGCGCATTTATGGATTGGGTTGGGATTGTCCTTTTGATAATTCCTGTTTTTCTTCCTATCGTACAGCGTCTTCCGATTGAAGAAATTGGTTTAATAGGTGAGTTACAGCCGAAATACCTAGCAGTTTGGTTTGGAGTGCTATTTTGTATGAATATGCAGGTAAGTTTTCTTTCACCACCTTTTGGGCCTGCTGCTTTCTATCTAAAGTCTGTTGCACCCGCCCACATATCACTTACAGACATATTTAAAGGCTTTTTACCTTTTATAGGAATTCAAATTCTTGCTTTGACTGTGTTATTGATATGGCCGCCAATTATAGAAATCTTATTATAACCTGTAATTATTTTGGGATAATGAAGGTTAAAACTTTCGGTGTACAATTATTAAGTAGTTATTGTACTTTTTTCTTGGCTGGCAGTTGGAAATGAAATGACGTCATTCGTTAGATTGAGTAATTTTGATAATGTAGTGACTGCAACAAAAACTCTGCAGGCTAACGAAACTATAGAAGGTATAAAAACACTACAAAGTGTTCCTACAGGGCATAAGATAGCATCTTGTGACATTAAAAAAGGCAATCAGGTTACCAAATATGCGCAGTGTATTGGTTATGCATCCGTTGACATTACAGCCGGTGAGCATGTTCACACACATAATGTTGAGTTTAGAAATACCCAAACAGATTATGAATTTTCGACAGAAAAAAAACCAGTAGATTTCGTTGCTCATGATGCTCGCGATACCTTTATGGGGTTCAGGCGCGCAAATGGAAGTATTGGGACCAGAAATTATATCGCTATTGTCACATCCGTAAATTGTTCTGCTACAGCTGCAAGGCGTATTGCTGATGCTTTTGGTCCAGATGAATTAAGAGCTTATCCCAATGTTGATGGAGTGGTGGCTTTCGTTCATGGAACAGGTTGTGGTATGGCTGGCGATGGTGAGGGTTTTGAAGCGCTCCAGCGGGTTATGTGGGGTTATGCCCGACATCCAAATCATGCAGGAGTATTAATGGTTGGGTTAGGTTGCGAAATGAACCAGCTTGATTGGCTACTTGAAGCCTATGGACTTGAGCAGGGTCCACTATTTCAAACAATGAATATTCAAAATGTTGCTGGCCTTGGAAAAACTATTGAAATTGGCATAAAAAAAGTAAAAGAGATGTTACCCATAGCCAATCAGGCTTATCGTGAGAAATG
>ENA-OSEY01002716-OSEY01002716.1-marine-metagenome-genome-assembly--contig:-NODE-2716-length-11224-cov-3.113573_pt1 | contig 11224 bp, 11 predicted proteins | sample MGYA00248465_ERZ534230 | MGnify/ENA primary metagenome ERZ534230 (study PRJEB26409, sample SAMN06344110) | marine metagenome | isolation source: Sea water from surface | place: Atlantic Ocean:Southern... | reverse complement strand
TTTTTTTTAATGATACGGCGACCACCGAGATCTACACTCTTTCCCTACACGACGCTCTTCCGATCTTGGATGATACCAGCCATTAATGTATAAATTTAAATTTTTGCTTTTTAAATCATTAAATATCGTAAGGTTGGTATTCCATATTTTATAATCTTTAGACTCACTAAATTTTAATCTTATTTTGTTATTTTTAATTACGTATTTATAATTAGAATAATTTTTTCCTGATAAAATTGATGGTATTTCTTTTGTAGTTTCCTCAGTTATTGGGGTATATTTAATATAATAATCACTATTAGATATTATTTGTTGAAAATTATTTAAATTAATCTCTCTTTCACCAGTTTGAGGATTATAAAAGTCAAGTTCGTTTAAAAGGATTCCACTATTAAAATAAAATAATATTGAGTTACACCTTCTACTAACCCATAGGGAACTTTTTCAAAACCTATAGTTGGCATTCCTTGCATTCCATTAAAACCATTTAATCTTGCTTTACCAATTGCGTATTCTGGCCCAGCAGTTTGTTGCATGAAAGTTTCAAAAACTAATGTGATTGCTAAGGTAACAATTCCAATAAATACATCATATATACCTCCATAAAATAAAAAATATCCAACAATTGCTCCAAAAATCCCTGTCAGCAACAAAGCTAAAACAATTGACCATAGACTAACACCAGCTACACCTAAGAAATTAATACTTATTACCGAAAAGCCATAACCAGCTAAACCAAAAAAAGCTGCAGTGAAAAAGGTGAAAAGTGAATAGTTCTCGTCTTATTTCGATTATCGGAAGATGGCGATTAATTGGGGGGGTGATATACCCCCTTTCTTTTAATAAATGGAGTTAGAAAATGAGTAAAGTATCAGCCGCATTGGTAAAGGATCTCAGAGAGAGAACAGGATTAGGTATGATGGAATGTAAGAAAGCATTAATAGCGTCCTCTGGAGATATTGATGCTGCCATTGAAGAACTCAGAAAATCAAGTGGGATGAAGGCAGCCAAAAAAGCGTCTAGGACAGCCGCTGAGGGAATCATATTGATGGAAATTACTGCTGATCAAGGAACGCTTGTTGAGGTGAATACAGAGACTGATTTTGCCGCAAAAGATGAGTCATTTAGAGAGTTTGCTCATAGCATTTTACGGAATGCTCATGAGCTTAAGACGTCCGATATAAGTGTCGTTCTCGACTCGAATATTAATTCATCAAGGGAGCAGCTCGTGCAAAAGATTGGTGAGAATATCACGCCGAGGAGAGTTGTCAGTGTCACTGCACCTGTTATCGATGGTTACATACATGGGAATGACAAGATCGGGGTATTAGTATGTTTATCCCGTGGTAGCAGAGAGGTTGCGAGAGATATTGCTATGCATGTTGCTGCAGTCAATCCAACAGTTTTAAGCTCGGAGCAGATGCCGACAGATTTGATCGAAGCGGAAAAGAATATTTTTACCGCTCAAGCACGGGAGAGTGGGAAGCCTGAAGAGATTATTGAAAAAATGATATCAGGAAGAATCAATAAATTCTTGAAAGAAAACAGCCTACTTGACCAAGCATTTGTGAAAGACCCTGATGTGACAATTCGGAAATTTCTGGAAAATAATGATTCAGAAATTACTTCATATCATCGATTTGAAGTGGGTGAGGGTATAGAAGTTGATAGAACAGATTTTGCCTCAGAGGTTGCAGCTCAAATTCAAAGTATTGATAAATAAAGAAGATGGAGGAAGAAAATGCCCACCCAAAAGCTAAAAAAATATAAGCGCATTTTACTTAAACTCAGTGGTGAACAACTCATTGGTGATGAAGGTTTTGGGATAGACCCCAAGGTACTCGACAAGATGGCACTTGAAATTGGACAACTCATTGGTATCGGAGTTCAGGTTGGTTTAGTAATAGGCGGTGGCAATTTATTTCGAGGTGCTGCTTTGAATAGTGCGGGTATGGATAGAGTCACTGGTGATCATATGGGGATGCTTGCCACGGTTATGAATGCACTCGCAATGAGAGATGCATTGGAAAGAACAAGCATTTCATCAAGAGTAATGTCAGCTATTCAAATGAGTGGTGTTGTTGAGCATTATGATAGAAGAAGAGCAATGAGATATTTGCAAGATGGTGACGTTGTCATCTTTGCCGCGGGAACTGGCAATCCTTTTTTTACTACAGATTCAGCAGCTTGCCTGAGAGGTATAGAAATAGGAGCTGACGCAGTTTTTAAAGCTACTAAAGTCGATGGGGTGTATAGCGCTGATCCGCTCAAAAATCCAGATGCAAAATTTTACTCGAATTTAACTTATGATGAGATTCTCGATAAGAAACTTGGAGTTATGGATTTAACAGCGATTTGTTTGTGTCAAGAGTATAAGATGCCATTACGAGTTTTTAAAATGTCAAAATCAGGCGCACTACTGAGGGCTGTAGTGGATGGAACTGAGGGTACTCTCGTAGAGGAGAATTGAGATGATAGATGATTTTAAGCAGGATGCAGCCTCTAGGATGGCTAAGACGATAACCGCTTTAAAAGCGACAATGGCAAAAATTAGAACGGGTAGGGCCAATGCAAATTTACTTGACGGAGTGAATATCGAATATTATGGAGTGGAAACACCTATTGGACAAGCTGCTTCAATTGTTGTGGAGGATGCAAGAACTCTGTCTGTTACTCCCTGGGAAAGCTCAATCATCCCAGATATCGAGAAGGCGATAATGAAATCTGATTTGGGTTTGAATCCCACAACAGCAGGAAATGTTATAAGGATTCCTCTCCCAGCCCTGACTGAGGAAACAAGAAAAAATTATACGAAGCAAGCAAAAGCAGAGGCAGAAAACTCAAGGATATCAATTCGTAATGTCAGAAGGGATATTCTTTCAACTGCTAAAGAATTGGTTCGAGATAAAGATATAAGTGAAGATGATGAAAGAAGAATTGGTGAGGTTATTCAGAAAGCCACCGACGATCATATCAATCAGATAGATGAAATACTCAAAGTTAAAGAAAAAGAATTGATGGAAATTTAAGTTCTGTATCTCAAAATTGAATCTAATCAGTTTACAACTATGAGTCATTTGATCATGCAGAGTATTTGAAATGCTTATATACAGAATAATTACAGCTGCATTACTTGTGTTAGCGCTTGGAGTGCTTCTGGTTGGGTTACCAAAACCTCTATTTGTCTCATCTCTCCTTTCAATAATTTTAGTAGCGACATGGGAATGGGTAAATCTATCGGGATACAAGGCTACGAGCTCAAAGATTGCCTTCATGGGCGTGTTTCTAATCATGGCATTTTGTATTTTTATCTGGCTAGATTTTTCAGAATCCTTTAACTATGGGCGTGCGCTTGTATCTTTATATTGGACGGTTCCAATCCTAGGGGTGTTTGTTTTTGTCACTTTTAGAAATAGTGAGTTTCGAAATACGATTTTCAGATCCGATACTAGTCTTACGATCTTTGGAATGCTTCTATTCTGTGTGTTGTGGATATCGATCTTACTTATTAGCTCTCATGAGAGCGGACGTTCTTTATTGCTTTTTGGTATCTCGATTGTGGTTTTGTCTGATGTTGGTGGATATATTTTTGGTAAGTTATTTGGTCGAAATAAACTCGCTCCTGAGATAAGCCCCGGAAAAACATGGGAAGGTTTTTTGGGAAGCGTTATATTACCATTGTCCGCTTTATTCTTTGTTAACAATACGCTACCAATCCTTGATCCCCTCAATTATGCAGGAGCAGGAATAGTAACTTTTATTTTTACATTGCTGCCCGTCATTTTGATTTCGATCACGGGTGATTTGTTCATCAGTCTTTTCAAACGAGCCAGTGGCACAAAAGACAGTGGAGATATTCTTCCCGGTCATGGCGGTATGTTAGATCGTATAGATGGTCTTTTGTTGGCTTTTCCCGTTTATGCTGCAATTATCTCTAGCTTGGTAATGTCATGAAGAAACGTTCCATTACTATTTTGGGTTCGACAGGATCTATAGGTTTGAATACCGTAAATGTAATTAAGACAAATAACCATTTATTTGATGTTTATGCGCTGAGTGGTAATTCTCAATTAGAGCTGTTATTCAATCAATGTATGGAGCTTAATCCAAAATATGCTGTAGTCGTCACTGAGAAATCTGCGAATAGGTTAAAAGAAAAACTCATTGAGCATGGCTCAAAAACATCAGTGATGTTTGGATTAGATGGATTCATTCAAGTAAGTACTTCAAATGAGGTTGACATAATTATGTCAGCAATCGTTGGTTCGGAAGGACTTTTGCCAACATTTTCAGCTATCTCTAGCGGTAAAACAGTTTTGTTAGCAAATAAAGAATCTCTAGTCATGGCTGGTAATCTCATAATTGCAGAGGCTAAAAAATCTGGTGCGCTTATATTACCTGTCGATAGTGAGCACAATGCGATTTTTCAATGCATCCATCAGACCCATGACATAGATGAAAAAAAAGCTATATCAAGACTGACTCTCACTGCATCGGGGGGACCTTTCCGTGATACAAATGAAAGTGACTTGAAGTCTGTTACGCCACAAGATGCATGCTTGCACCCCACTTGGAATATGGGAAAAAAAATATCTATTGATTCTGCGACTTTGATGAACAAAGGTTTAGAGCTTATAGAAGCTCGATGGTTATTTGATTGTAACTTGGAGAAATTGAGGGTAGTTATTCATCCGCAAAGTATTGTTCACTCTTTTGTTCATTTTTTTGATGGTTCTGTTATGGCTCAGTTAGGACAACCTGACATGAGAATTCCAATTTCGTTCTGTTTAGGATGGCCCCAAAGGATTGCTTCAGGCTCTGAGCAATTAGATATTTCACAGATTAGAAAACTGGAATTTCTTGAACCTGACCGGAAAAAATTTAGATCACTAGATTTAGCAGAATCTTGTCTTGAAATTGGCATGAATTCGGCCATTTATCTTAATTCTGCTAATGAAGTAGCAGTCGATGCTTTTTTAAAACGGAAAATAAAGTTTACGACCATTACACACATAGTCAGTGAAAGTCTTGAGAAGGCAAATTTTCATGAACCAGAATCGATAGCAGATGTCAAAGATACTGATGTTGAAGCAAGAGCTATGGCATACCAAAGCTTGAAAAAGTGGAACGCAAGATAATCATGATGACTACAATATTCTATTTCATTATTACTCTCTTTGTCGTAATTACAATTCACGAATATGGACACTTTTACGTTGCAAGAAAGTGCGGTGTCAAGGTAATAAGATTTAAAATTGGGTTCGGAAGAGATTTATTTGTGAGATCTGACGAGACTGGAACTTTATTTAGTATAGGTTGGATACCACTGGGTGGTTACGTCCAAATGCTTGATGAAAAGGCAGTTAGCAAAAGTCAAGATGATATTAAAAATGCATTCCAAACAAAAAGTCCTTTTTCAAGGCTTCTAATTGTTTTAGCTGGACCCTTTGCAAATATGATACTAGCGGTTTTAATTTTTTGGGCTTTCTTTTTATCGGGAGAGAAAACTTTGGAGCCGATTATAGGCTCGCCAAATCCTGATTCTGTTGCTATGGAGAAGGGTTTTGAGGACGGTATGCGTATCAATAGGATCGGTAAAACTGAAATTCAATCATGGAAAGACATCAATAGGACGCTATTTGAATACATTGGGCACAATGGTGATATTCAATTTTGGGTAGAAAAAAATAGGTCATCAGATGAGTCGATGATATCTGTGGATGTTCAATCATGGCTCTCAGAAGCTTCAGAGCCAATGCCTGCGAGAGAATTAGGTTTAAATCCCAAGTTTGATCAAGAAGGGATACAAATTATAAAAGTTGAGGATGGTAGCGCCGCTGAGTTAAGTGGATTAAAAAAAGGGGATAAAATAATAAGTATAAATGCTCATGAAAACCCTTCTTTAGAGTCTTTCATAAAATTGGTTTCGGAGAATGGTAATAGTGATATCACGATCACATATGCAAGAGATGAAATTGAAAACACTATTGTGGTTACTCCGAATGTAAAGATCAATGATGATCAGCAGACTGGGTTTTTAGGAGTAACTCTTTCACCTAATGTCTCCTATCCAGAATACATGATAAAGGTTATTGAACATAATATATTTAGTGCTTTATCTGCAGCGATGTCGCAAACCGCAGAGACCTCTGGTTTTATTGTGTCCTCACTTATTAAATTATTGGTCGGTGATATAAGTGCTAAAAACCTCAGTGGCCCAATTGGAATTGCGAAGGTTGCTGGCGACTCTGCTGAGTCTGGAGTACTAATTTTTATGCGTTTTATTGCCGTTCTGAGTATAATGTTGGGTATTATGAATCTCCTCCCTATCCCTATATTAGACGGTGGCCAGGCTGTTTATCTGTTATATGAGATTTTCGTTGGACGACCTGTTCCTGAAGGAGTTCAGAACTTTGGGATGAGGTTTGGCGTGTTTGTTTTGTTGACTTTGATGGTATATGCGACCATGAATGATATTACGAGATTTCTATTCTAGATAGATATGTATGAAAACACTGACTAAATTAAATTCAATAATCCTACTTGTATCAGCGATAGCGCTCAATCTTGAAGCCGACGAAATTTTTAGTGTTCAAGATATCCGAATAGAGGGTTTGCAAAGAGTATCCGCGGGAACTGTTTTTGGCTCCTTACCGATAAATATTGGGGACCAGGTAGACGAAAGTATCTTGAGAGCATCAACGAGAGCTTTGTTTAGAACTGGCTATTTTGCCGATGTCTTATTATCCAGAGAAAACAACATATTGGTTATAACTTTGGCAGAGAGACCCTCCGTAAATGAAATAATTTTAGAGGGGAATAAGGCGATAGAGACAGATCAATTGCTTGGTGCACTCAGAGATAATGGATTAGCCGAAGGACAGATTTTTCGGCAAATAATTTTAGAGGGTATGAGCCAGGAATTAGAGAGACAATATGTAGCACAGGGTAGATACGGTGCAATTGTAAAAACAGAGGTCTCAGATCTTCCGAGGAATCGTGTTTCCATCAAGATAGATATTGATGAGGGTGATGTTGCAAAAATCCGTCATATAAATTTAGTAGGTAATCGTGAATTTTCGGATAGTGAATTATTAGATCAATTTGAACAAAAGAAAACAGGTTGGCTTTCTTGGATTATTAGCGATGATAAATACTCTCGAGAGAAACTTTCATCAGATTTAGAAACACTTGAAAGTTTTTACCTTGACCGAGGATACCTAGAGTTTGAAGTCTTAAATACGCAGGTCTCTGTTAGTCCAGACAAAGAATCAGTCTTTATTACAATCAATATAAATGAAGGAGATATTTTTTCCGTTGGGGAGATAAAGCTGGCTGGGGAGTTAATAATTTCAGAGGAACAGGTTAAAAATTTAATTCTGTTGCAACCCGAGAAGACGTTTTCTCAGATTTTGATGACAACCTCTAGCGAATATATTACAAAGCGACTTGGAAATGAGGGATACACCTTTGCAGAGGTTCAAGGCTATCCTCAATTGGATTCAGATAATAACAAGACTGATGTAACCTTTTTAATCGATCCAAAGAAACGTGCTTATGTGAGGAGAGTAGAGTTTAGAGGAAACACAAAAACTGCTGATTCTGTCTTGAGAAGAGAAATGCGACAAATGGAAGGAGGATCAGCCAACAACGCATTGATAGATTTATCGAAAGTTCGTTTAGAAAGAGTTGGATTTTTTAAAGAGGTGAATGTTGATACTGTTCCTGTTACAGGCACAGAAGATCAGGTTGATGTTATTTTTACTGTGGAGGAGCAGCCTTCTGGATCCGTTGGAGCAAATCTCGGATATTCGCAGGGATACGGATTAATGTTAGGTGCCAATTTAACAGAAAATAATTTCCTTGGAACAGGAAAACAGGTTGGGATTGGAATAAATAAGAGCACGTATCAATCATCTCTCAACTTTAGTTATACCGAACCATATTTCACGCCTGATGGAGTAAGTGCTGGATATAGTATATTTGCTCGTGAAACAGATTATAGTCGACTGAGATTGCAACCTTTCTCACAAAATACTAAAGGAGCAAACCTCAATTGGAGTTATCCAATATCTGAAATACAAAGAATTGGATTCGGACTTGGCTATGAGTATTTAGAATTAAATCTTGGTGATTATGTTAGCTCTCAAATTATCGAAGACTTTGTCTCAGCCAACGGGAACTGGTTCAAATCAGTTAATTTCAACCTAAATTGGGTTAAGTCAACGCTGAATCGAGGTATATTTGCCACACGAGGAACTTCGCAACGCGTTGGCTTAGATCTTTCAATGCCAGGATCAGGTTTGGAGTATTATAAAATCACGTATAAAGGATCTCATTTAAGAGGCATGGGTAAGCAACTGAGTTTAAGACTTCGCGCTGATCTTGGCTACGGTGAGAGCTATGGTGATACAACGCAAATGCCATTTTTTAAGAATTTCTACAGCGGTGGATTGGGCTCAGTTCGAGGTTATAAAAAATATACCCTGGGACCGAGAAATTTGCCCCAAGGAGGTTTTTACTCATATAGCAGGCCGACTGGAGGAAATGTGCAAATCGTTCTTGGTGCTGATGTGATCTTTCCGTTACCATTCGTAAAAGATCAAAGATCTTTACAGTCATCTTTTTTTATTGATGCAGGTAATATTTTTAATACTAAATGTGGGAGTTCCCAGATAAACTGTTTTAATATTGAGGAGGGGGAACTTAGGTACTCCGTGGGCGTTGGTGCGACTTGGTTGAGTGGGTTTGGTCCAATAACATTTAGTATTGCAAAACCTTTGAACTCTCAGCCAGGTGATGAAACTGAAGTTTTTCAGTTTTCGTTGGGTAATCAATTTTAAAATTATTTTTGGAGATAACAAGTGAAATATATAAAACTATTAAGTATTGTTTTTTTGGTAGCTATAGCGACTATAGCCTCTAGTGAAGATAAGATAGCAGTAATTGATATGCAACAGGCAATGTTTGCTTCAAACTATGCACAAAATATGGCTAAGGAAGCCTCTGAGAGTGCAGATTTTGTAGCTTTGAGAGCGAAAGCGGAGAGTAGTGCAGCGGATCTTCAGGCAATGGCGAAAGAGGCAGAAACAAAGAGATTGACTTGGTCTACGGAGGAGGCTGCTGAACATCAAAAAAAGATGTCATATACAAAAGCTGACTATGATTTAGCAGTTCAGAAGATTCAAGGAGAGCAACAACAGCTCCAACAAAAGATAATGCAAGAGTTAACACCTCAATTCCAAGAAGCTCTAAGTGAGGTTGCTAAGGGTGAAGGAATAACACTTCTGTTGAGAAGGGAGTCTGTAATTATTGCTGATCCAAAGAATGACTTAACAGCCAAGGTAGTAGATAAACTGAATCAAATTACTTTAGAGAAATAGATTCGAAGGCTATGCAAGAAGGTTATACAGCAGAGGAAATTGCTGAATTTCTGGGTGCAGATATTCGTGGAGATAAAGACGCTCAAATATATGGTTTGAATACACTGAATAATGCTGGAGAGGGCGAGCTTTCTTTTTTGTCTAACCCACTATATAAGAAGGAATTGGATGGAACAAAAGCATCTTTTGTGATTCTTTCTGTCGAAGATTCGTCTGATTATTCGGGCTCGTGCTTTATAGTAGAAAATCCCTACCTGGCTTACGCCAAAATTTCTCATTGGTTTTGTGAAGACAAAATAAAGCGTTTGCCTAATGGTGGCCCACCAAAAATTGCGCAAAATTCATTCATCTCCTCGGGTGTAGTGATTGGTGATGATTCAACAGTTGGAGATTTTTCTAAGATAGGTGCGAATGTTTCAATAGGATCAAATGTCAAGATTGGCAAACATACTAGAATTTTTCCTAATGTGTCTATATATGATGATGTAGTTATTGGGGACAATGTAATAATTCATAGTAATTCAGTCATTGGATCTGATGGATTCGGAATGGCGAGACGAGAAGATGGTTCTTGGGAAAAAATTGCTCAGTTAGGAATTGTTAATATAGGGAATGATGTTGAAATAGGAGCGTGCTGTACTATTGACAGGGGTGCACTAGGTAATACCACCATTAATAATGGAGTTAAATTAGATAATCATATTCAAATTGCTCATAATGTGGTAATTGGTGAAAATACAGTAATGGCAGCCTACTGTGGGATAGCGGGTAGCTCTGTAATAGGAAAGAATTGTGTCTTTGGTGGTGATGTATGTGTGGTCGGACATGTAGAAGTTTGTGATAGTGTGATGATCACCGCTAGAACTCTTGTCACAAAATCAATTTCAAAACCTGGTTCTTACTCCTCTGGGACCACTCCGTTGATGGATACAAAAAGTTGGAGAAAAAATGCAGTCAGATTCACCCAATTAGACAAAATAGCAAAAAAGCTTAACAAAATAACAAATATAGATTAATCCACAACTAGGAATATAACATGGATATAAACAAAATCATGTCGCTATTGCCCCACAGATATCCAATGTTACTTGTTGACAGAATCACTGATTACACAGCATTTAAAAATATTTCTGGATACAAGAATATTACTATTAATGAAGAAGTTTTTAATGGTCATTTCCCATCAAATCCTATTTTCCCAGGTGTTTTGACGATTGAAGCGCTTGCTCAAGTTTCTGGAATTCTTGGATTTGCATCGACAAATACTAATGCCTCCGATGGAAAATTGTACCTTTTCGCAGGTGTGGATAATGTCAGATTTAAAAGACCTGTAGTCCCTGGAGATAAATTAGTACTTGAGTCTGAGGTGAAAACGGTCAAGAGGAATATATGGCGATTCCAAACTCAAGCACTGGTCGATGACAAAATTGTCTGCAAGGCAGAACTATTATGTGCCTATACTGACAAGGATGAAATCAAGTGATTCATCCTAATGCTATTGTCCATGAGTCCGCCAAAATAGGAAAAGAAGTTAAAATTGGCCCCTGGACACAAATTGGTGAAAATGTCGAGATTGGTGATAAGTGTGAAATTAGCTCTCACGTTGTTGTCAAAGGTCCAACAATAGTTGGTAATTCAAATAAAATTTATCAATTTTCAACAGTGGGCGATGACACGCCGGATCTCAAATATAAAGGTGAAAAAACAAAGCTTGTCATAGGCAGTAACAATATAATAAGAGAGGGTGTGACTATTCACAGAGGTACAATCCAAGACAAAGGTGTCACCTCGATAGGTGATAACAATTTGTTTATGGCATATGCTCATATTGGGCATGATTG
>ENA-OSEY01002715-OSEY01002715.1-marine-metagenome-genome-assembly--contig:-NODE-2715-length-11233-cov-3.926138_pt1 | contig 11233 bp, 11 predicted proteins | sample MGYA00248465_ERZ534230 | MGnify/ENA primary metagenome ERZ534230 (study PRJEB26409, sample SAMN06344110) | marine metagenome | isolation source: Sea water from surface | place: Atlantic Ocean:Southern... | reverse complement strand
AACTTATCTCTTAGTGGGTTCTGATGCACCGCAACGACGGTGCCTCGACATAGGTGAAACTTGTTCACGACAGGGTCGATGCCCCATACCTCATCGTTCAGTTCAAACATTTGCAAATCTCCTGTTCCAGATATCTTTCTGGCGGTTCGTAAGCCGGATACCGACGAAGTGGCTCAACTCAAAGCATCGGCGATCAGCGTAAGTTTTTTAGACCCCTACAACGAAAAGGCGCTGATAGAAGCCCTGGCAGCCAAAGGCGTCACATCGATTTCGATGGAAATGATTCCACGCAGCACCCGGGCTCAGAAGATGGATGCGTTGTCGTCTCAGGCTAATTTAGCGGGCTACGTGACTGTGGTGCAGGCGGCGTTCCACAGCCCCAAGATCATGCCCATGATGATGACCCCAGCGGGCACCATTGCCCCAGCCAGGGTTTTTGTAATTGGCGCCGGAGTCGCTGGCCTGCAGGCCATAGCCACAGCCAAGCGTTTAGGTGCACGAGTAGAAGCCTTTGACACCCGCCCTGTAGTGGCCGAGCAGGTGCAGTCCCTCGGTGCCAAGTTCGTGGAGATAGATTTGGGCGAAGTGGGCCAAACCGAACAAGGCTACGCAAAAGAATTAACACCAGAACAACTTGAGTTGCAGCGTGAAGGCCAGAAAGCCGTCATCGCTCAGTCCGATGTAGTCATAACCACAGCACAATTGTTTGGCCGAGCAGCGCCAGTAATTGTTGGCCGCGACATGGTAGAGGCCATGAAGCCCGGCAGTGTAGTGGTAGACATGGCGGTAGAGTCTGGCGGCAATGTAGAAGGCTCAGTGATGAACGAGGTGGTAGACATCAACGGCGTTAGAGTCGTGGGCCAAGGCAATCTGCCAGGTGAAGTGGCGCGCAACGCCAGTGAAATGTACTCCAACAACTTGCTTAACCTATTGCAGGAATTCTGGGACGAAGAGGCTAAGACCCTCAACTTAGACCCAGAAGACGACATCGTACAAAGTTGCGTCATTACACGAGACGGCGCAGTTGTTAACGAAACCATCAAGAACATCTACAGCGGAGCGTAATTATGGAAGCCGTATTTCTCGCCCTGGTCCTTATGCTGTCCATTTTTTTGGGCTTCGAACTGATCTCGAAAGTGCCCGCCACCCTGCACACACCGTTAATGTCAGGTGCTAACGCCATATCTGGCATCACCATTGTCGGCGCGCTGACGGCGATCTTCGCTGCCACCGTCGGCATGACGCAGTTCGACATCAAGCGGGTGATCGCCTATTCGACCTGCTCGCAGCTTGGCTACATGTTCTTTGCGGCCGGCGTGTCGGCCTATCCGGCGGCGATGTTCCACCTGACGACACACGCCTTCTTCAAGGCGCTGCTGTTCCTTGGTGCGGGATCGGTGATCCACGCGCTGTCGGACGAGCAGGACCTTCGCAACATGGGCGGCATCTGGAAGAAGATCCCGTTCACCTATGCGATGATGTGGATCGGCTCGCTGGCGCTGGCAGGTTTCCCGTTCTTCGCCGGCTTCTATTCCAAGGACATGATCCTCGAGGCCGCGTTCGCCGCGCATACGCCCGTCGGCAACCTGGCCTTCTGGCTTGGCTGTGCGGCGGCGTTCCTGACGGCGTTCTACAGCTGGCGGCTGCTGATCATGGCGTTCCACGGCAAGCCGCGCGCCTCTGCCGAGGTGATGTCGCATGTCCATGAATCGCCGCTTGTGATGACCATTCCGCTGTTCGTGCTGTCGGTCGGCGCGATCTTCTCGGGCTGGCTCGGCTACGAGCTGTTTGTCGGCCATGACATGGCGCGGTTCTGGGGTGACTCGATCCTGATCCTGCCCGAGCACACCGCCATGGAGAACGCGCATCACGTGCCGAAGTGGGTGAAGCTGCTTCCGATCGTGCTGGCGGCGTCGGGCGTGTTGCTCGCGGTGCTGTGCTACGCGGTCTGGACGGGCATTCCGGCCAAGACTGCCCGCGCGCTCAGCCCGGTTCACGCCTTCTTCTTCAACAAATGGTACTTCGACGAGCTGTACGACATCATCTTCGTGCGGCCTGCGGTGCGGATCGGCGCCTTCCTGTGGCAGCGCGGCGACCGCGACACCATCGACGGGTTCGGGCCCGACGGGCTCTCGGGCCTCGTGGTCCGCGTCTCTGCCGCCGCCTCGCGGCTGCAGTCGGGCTTCGTCTTCCACTATGCCTTCGCCATGCTGATTGGCGTGGTTGTGCTGGTGACCTGGTACTATCTTCGTTTCGGGGGGATGTAGGCGATGATCTCGAACTGGCCAATCCTGACCATCATCACCTTCCTGCCGATGATCGGTGTTGCCTTCCTGCTGATGATCCGCGGGGACGAAGAGGTGGTTGCCCGCAACGCGCGCAATGTGGCGCTGTGGGTCAGCGGCTTCACCTTTGTGATCTCGCTGGCTCTGGTGCTGAATTTCGATTCCCAGGCCATCGGCTACCAGTTTGAAGAACGCGCCGAATGGCTTCCCGGGTCCGGCATCAGCTATCACCTTGGCGTGGACGGCATCTCGATGCCCTTCATCCTGCTGTCGACCTTCCTGTCGCCGCTGGCCATTCTCGCCAGCTGGAAGGCCATCACCCACCGGGTGCGCGAATATATGATCGCCTTCCTTGTCCTCGAGACGATGATGGTCGGCATGTTCGCCTCGCTCGACATGCTGATGTTCTATCTGTTCTTCGAGGGTGTGCTGATCCCGATGTTCATCATCATCGGTGTCTGGGGCGGCAAGCGGCGTGTCTATGCGGCGTTCAAGTTCTTCCTCTACACACTCCTCGGCTCGGTTCTGATGCTGGTCTGCATGCTGGCGATGTATATCGATGCCGGCACCACCGACATTCCGATGCTGACGGCGCACGGCTTCGCCGCGACGATGCAGACTTGGCTGTTCCTCGGTTTCCTTGCGTCATTTGCGGTGAAGGTGCCGATGTGGCCTGTCCATACATGGCTTCCCGACGCGCATGTCGAGGCGCCCACCGCCGGCTCGATGATCCTCGCCGGCGTGCTGCTGAAGATGGGTGGTTACGGCTTCATCCGGTTCTCGCTGCCGATGTTCCCGCTGGCCTCTGAATTCTTTGCGCCGCTGATCTTCGCCCTGTCCATCGTCGCCGTGATCTACACCTCGCTTGTGGCGCTGGCGCAGTCCGACATGAAGAAGCTGATTGCCTATTCATCGGTCGCGCATATGGGTTTCGTGACCATCGGCATCTTCACCCTGACCGAACAGGGCGTGGCCGGGGCGATGTTCCAGATGATCAGCCACGGGCTTGTTTCGGCGGCGCTGTTCTTCTGTGTCGGCGTTGTCTATGACCGGCTGCACACGCGCGAGATCAGCGCCTATGGCGGTGTCGCCGCGGTGATGCCCCGCTATGCCGTGTTCTTCATGTTCATGATGCTGGCTTCGGTCGGGCTTCCCGGCACCAGTGGGTTTGTCGGCGAGATGCTTGTGCTTGTCGGCGCGTGGAAGGCCAGCAGCTGGGTGGCGCTGTTCACCGCGACAGGCCTTGTTCTTGGGGCCACATACATGCTGTGGCTTTATCGCCGGGTCATGTTCGGCAAGATTGTCAGCGCCGAGGTCGAGGCCATGGAGCCGATCGGCCGCCGCGAGGTGATGATCTTTGTGCCGCTGACGGTTCTGGTGTTGTGGTTCGGTGTCTATCCTGCCTCGCTTCTGGACGTGATGGCCGGGAGCATTCAGGTCGTTCTTGACAGTGTCGCCGCCGGCGGCGCCTTCGTGATCGCGGGGAGATAGGTCATGTTTGTATTCCAGATGGCCGACATTATGCCGGCACTGCCGGAGATTTTCCTTGCGGCGGTGGCCCTCGTCCTGGTGCTTGTCGCGGCCTATGGCGGCGAGACAGCGGCAAACGCCCGCCGTGTCACGCAGCTGGCCATGCCGGGATTGTCATTGCTTTGCTGCTGGTCATCAACAGCGATCAGGTGATCACCTCTGCGTTCGGCGGCATGTTCTCGGCCGATTCCTTCGCCGGTTTCATGAAGGCGCTGGTGCTTCTCGGCACTTTCGCCGCGCTTGCCATGTCGATCCGCACCAGTGGCGACGATGACATCAACAAGCCGGAATACAGCCTTCTGATCCTGCTGGCGCTTGTCGGCATGATGCTGATGATCTCGGCCGACAACCTGATGGCGCTCTATATGGGTGTCGAGCTGCAGTCGCTGCCGCTCTATGTCGTCGCGGCGATGCGCACGAGCTCGCTCCGCTCTTCCGAGGCGGGGCTGAAATATTTCCTTCTCGGCGCGCTGTCGTCGGGCCTGCTGCTCTATGGCGCCTCGCTTGTCTATGGCATCGCCGGCACCACCGATTTCGACGGCATCGCGCTTGCGCTTGCCGGCCAGGACCTGCCGCCGGTCTTCATCATCGGCATGGTGTTCATGATCTGCGGCCTTGCCTTCAAGATTTCCGCCGCGCCGTTCCATATGTGGACGCCGGATGTGTATGAGGGATCGCCGACACTGGTGACGGCGCTGTTCGCCATCGCACCAAAGGTGGCCGCCATCTCGCTTCTGATGCGCCTGACCTATGGCGCCTTTGGCGGCATTGCCGACCAGTGGCAGCAGGTGCTTGTCGCGCTGTCCGTCGCCTCGATGGTGATCGGCGCGCTCGGCGCGATCATGCAGACCGATATCAAGCGGATGATGGCCTATTCCTCGATCGCGCATATGGGCTATGCGACGGCAGGCCTTGCTGCGGGAAGTGTTGCCGGTGCCACCGGCGTGATGATCTATATGACGGGCTATGTCTTTATGGGGGCGGGCACCTTCGCGATCATCCTGCTGATGCGGCGTGACGGCGCCGAGGCGACGAAGATTGTCGATCTGAAAGGCCTGTCGCGGACTCATCCGGCGCTGGCCGTCGGCCTGCTGATCATGATGTTCTCGATGGCAGGCATTCCGCCGCTGGCCGGGTTTTTCGGCAAATGGTACGTCTTCCTCGCCGCTGTCGAGGCCGGACTTGTGCCGCTCGCCGTCATTGGCGTGGTCACGTCGGTTGTCGGAGCCTTCTACTATCTGCGGATCATCCGGCTGATGTATTTCGATGACACCGACACGCCGCTCGATGCCGGTATCCCGGTTGCGAACCGCATGGTTCTCGGGGCCAGCCTTGCCGTGGTTCTTCTGTTCTTTGCCGGACTGGGAAGCCTTCTTGGTGCTGCTGACACGGCCGCGGTGGCGCTGATCATGGCACGCTAGGTGCCGTGATGACGGTGCCTGCCGTACTTTCCCTGACCAGCATTGATGTCGCGACATCCTCGTCGGACCTCGCCTGGCAGGCAGCCGCCGAAGGCGCGCCGGCCGGCACCGCATTCCTTGTCGGCGAGCAGACGGCAGGCCGCGGCCGCCGCGGGTCGGGATGGTCCTCGGCACGCGGCGGAATGTATCTTTCGGTCATCCTCCATCCGCAAGCGGACGCCTCTGCTCTCTGGGGACTGTCTTTTGTCGCCGCGCTCGCCATCCGCGAGACCATTGCGGAACGGCTCCCTGATCAGGAAGTCGGGCTGAAATGGCCGAATGACGTGGTTGTGGCCGGCGGCAAGATCTGTGGATTGCTGCTGGAGGCGCGAGACGGCGCCGTGGTGATCGGCACCGGCGTGAACATCGCGCCGGTTCCCGCTGTGTCAGGGGCCAGGCTACCTGCGATCTCGCTTCGGGACCTTGGCGATGCCGCGGCCACGCCAGCCATGCTTGCCGAGGCTTATGCCAAGCGGCTGCTTGCCGGCGCCGCGTCATGGGAGCGTGACGGTTTCTCTGCCGTGCGGCTGGAATGGTTGCGGCACTGTGCCCATATTGGGACAAGAATGAGGGTGATAACGGGCGTTGCCGGTTCCGATGTTACCGTCGAGGGCGATTTTGTCGATCTCGGTACCGACGGCGCGCTTGTCCTGCGGGACGACAAAGGCGCGGAACGCCGGATCACCACCGGCGATGTGGAACTGACAGGTAGGCTTTGAATGCTGCTTGCCATCGATGTGGGAAATACCAACCTCGTGCTGGCACTGGGTTCGGAAACGGATGGCGGCCTTGCCGAAGCCGGTTACCGGATCGAAACCGCGTCCGTCACTGATGCCGGTTCCTGCGAGGCGGCGATCCGCCATGTTCTGGGCGATCTGGTGGGCGAGATCGCCGATGCGGTGATTGCAAGCGTTGTTCCGGCGGTGACGCCGGTTTTGGCCGAGGCCGTGACCCGGATCACAGGAACCGCGCCGCTTGTGGTCGGCGAGGCGGGTGTCGAGCTGGGCATCGGTGTGAATATCGATGTGCCGGCACAGGCCGGTGCGGACCGGCTGGTGAACGCGGTCGGCGCCATGGCGAGCCATGAACTGCCGGCGATCCTGCTGGATTTCGGAACAGCGACGACACTTGATCTGGTCGCCGCGGACGGCACATATGAGGGCGGCATCATTGCGCCGGGCGTGTCCCTGTCGATCGAAGCGCTGGAGCGTGCGGCCGCGCAGCTGCCGAGGCTTGAGCTGCGACCGTTTGGTGCCGATCTGCCAGTCCTTGGAAAAAATACCGTGGCCGCAATGGAAACCGGTGTCTTCTGGGGCTATGTAGGGATGATCGAGGGGCTGTTGCGCCGCCTGCGGGACGAGCAGGGCGGCGGCAAGGACATCCCGGCGATTGCCACCGGCGGCCTTGCCGGGCTGTTTGCAGAGCATCTTTCCGGCATCACTGCCGTCGATCCCGACCTGACGGTTCGGGGACTTTTCGAGATTTACGCGCGCAACCGAGGCTTGCGCGGCGACAAGGGAAACTGACAACCCATGTATAATTCTTCTGATTTCCTGTTCGTGCCGCTTGGCGGCTCCGGCGAGATCGGCATGAACGCGAACCTCTATCACTATGAGGGAAGCTGGCTGATGGTCGATCTCGGGATTTCCTTCCCGGATGACAGCATGCCGGGGATTGATGTGGTTCTTCCGGACCTCAGCTTTATCGAGGCGCGGCGCGAGCAGCTTGCCGGCCTGGTCCTGACCCACGGGCACGAGGACCATCTCGGCGCGATCCCTTATATGTGGTCGAAGCTCGGCTGTCCGGTCTACGGCAGTGCCTTCACCCTGGCACTTCTTCGCCGCAAGCTGGCCGAGAACAACAACCCGCACGACATTCCGCTGATCGAGCTGTCGCCCGGCATGGTCGAGGATATCGGCGCCTTTTCGGTCGAGATGGTCGGCATGGCGCATTCCATCCCCGATCCGACATCGCTTGCCATCCGCTGCGATGCCGGGACGGTTCTTCATACGGGAGACTGGAAGTTCGACGAGTCCCCCGGGCTCGGCACCGATACCGACAGCAACCGGCTTGCCGAGATCGGTGACGAGGGCGTGCTTGCCATGATCGGCGATTCGACCAACGCCATGGTCGAGGGTCGCACCGCATCCGAGGCCGAGGCTGAAGCCGGGCTTCGCAAGGTGATCGCCGAGGCCAAGGGGCGGGTGGCCATTTCCTGTTTCTCGAGCAATGTGGCGCGGATTCAGTCGATCATTCGGGCGGCGCAGGCGAATGACCGGTCTGTGGCCGTTGTCGGCCGCGCCATCAGGCGCGCCATTTCGGCGGCTCAGGAGGTCGGCTATCTGCGCGATCTTCCGGATTTCGTGGCCGAGGATGATATCGAATTGCTGCCGCGCGAGAACATCGTCATCCTGTGCACCGGCACACAGGGCGAGCCGCGTGCCGCCATGGCCAAGATTGCCGCCGGCACCCACGAAAGCGTGACGCTGGACCCGGGTGATACGGTTGTATTCTCCTCGCGCCAGATCCCGGGAAACGAGCCTGCCATTGCCCGTGTTCAGGACGGGCTGATCCGCCGCAAGATCATCCTGATCACCGATGATGATGCGCCGGTCCATGTCTCCGGCCACCCGTCACGTGAAGAGATGGCCGAGATGTACGGCCTCGTCCGTCCACGCATCGCAATCCCGGTGCACGGCACGGCGCGCCACCTGGTGGCACATGCGGAACTTGCCGAACATTGCCAGGTCCACCAGACGCTGCTTCCCGACAACGGCACGATGATCAGGCTGGCGCGCGCCGGCAAGAAGGGCGAGGATGCCGAGATCATCGATACGGTAAAGACAGGCGCGCTGACCCACGAGAAGGGCAAGATTGTCGAGATCCAGTCCGACATGATGCGGGCGCGCCGGCGGATGCTGTGGAACGGTGTGGTGACCGGAACGCTCGTTCTCAACCGGGAAGGCGGCTTGTGCGCGGTTCCCGCCGTGTCGCAGACCGGAATCAGCAACGAGGCTGATGCCGCGGACTATATCGCCGCCGCGAGCCTGGCGATCGAGGACGCGCTAGCCGCCATGGGGCGGTCCGCGCGGCGCGATGACGGGCAGGTCGAGGAAATTGCCGGACAGGCGCTGCGCCGGGTGGCGCGTTCGATGTTCGGGCTCCGGCCGATTACCCATATCCACATCATGCGTCTTGATGCCGAAGACCTTCAGGGCGTTGCCTAGGGTCGCATCATGATTGGCAGGATCAACCACATCGCCATCGCTGTTCCCGACCTTGCTGCCGCTGCTGCAAGGTGGCGTGACGACCTTGGCGCGGAATGCAGTGTACCGCAGGATCTTCCCGAACATGGTGTCAGGATCGTTTTTGTGTCGCAGCCAAACGGTAAGGTAGAACTGATGGAGCCGCTCGGTGAGACCTCGCCCATTGCCGGATTCCTCGCGAAGAACCCGGATGGCGGCATGCACCATATCTGTTACGAGGTCGCGGATATCCGTGCCGCGCGCGACCGGTTGGTCGCCGGCGGGGCGAGGGTGCTCGGCGACGGCGAGCCGAAGATCGGGGCGCACGGCAATCCGGTGCTGTTTCTTCACCCGAAGGATTTCTGCGGGACCCTGATCGAGCTCGAGGAGGTGGCAGGCTGATGGATTTTGTTTCCGGTGTCGTCGTCTATCTTCTCTTGTGGTGGTGGGTGTTCCTGATGAGCCTGCCGTTCGGTGTGCGAATCGAAGACAATCCCGAGGCCGGTCACGCCACTTCGGCACCGGCGCGCCCCATGCTGTGGCGCAAGATGGGTGTCACCACTGTGATCGCGGCTGTACTGACAGCCGTGATCCACTGGATCATTTCTTCGGAAATCATATCGCTGGGTATCGTCGGCGGGTGACGGCGCGGCTACGTCTACGCTTTCACGAACCGCAGCCATAAAAAAAGCAAGGCGATTGCCTTGCTTTTCTGAATGGGCCGGGTTTGTCCCGGCTCCGTTCTCTCCCTAAACCCGGAATCACAACCCGCGCTTAATTATTGTGAAAAGGTACGCACGAAAATCATTTCTGTCGACAAAAATTTTAAATAAAAATTCAGTTTTTTATCCGGATTTTGAAACATTTCTGCTTGTGCCGATGCTCGCCCGGCCGGTTGGTGAGGTGCAGCCTCGCACGAGACACGTGCTGAAAAGCAGAACAGGAAAGGAAAGTTGCATGCTCTTGCCTGTGTAACGCTCGTCAGCTTGACTTTCACCGCATCTGTTACAATGTCCTGTTCTTAGGGCGATTATGCCTTGCGATCTGTCGGTCATTGAATGGTTGGCAGGTTGTTTTGACGATAGTAATGTCTCCCACTGTTTTGATGGGTTGGTCCTTTTCGGGGCCCGCTCGCCTTTCTGGAAGAGGGCCACCATGGCCGGTCGCATTTCAAAGGTCTATCTCAGTTCCGATCACGCCGGAATTGAACTCCGCAAGACCGTGGCCTCGCATCTCGAGGCGGCAGGGTATGTGGTGGAGGATCTCGGGCCGGGCGCCGGCATGTCGGTGGACTATCCGGATTACGGTGCGAAGCTGGCCCGCGCGATGCGCGGTGACGCGGCAGCGCGTGGGATTGCGGTTTGTGGCAGCGGCATCGGGATTTCGATGGCCGTGAACAGGTTTTCGTGGTGCCGGGCGGCGCTTGTCGGCGACGCCACCGCGGCGCGGCTCTGCCGTGAACATAATGACGCCAATGTCCTGGCGCTTGGTCAGCGGCTGACCGGCCAGACTGTGGCCATCGACTGTGTCGATGCGTTCATGGCGACTGAATTCGAAGGGGGACGACACGGGGGACGTGTCGAAAAACTTTCATCGCTTGGCGATGGTGAAAGCAAATAACCGTCACGCGGCACGATGCTGCCGCACAAGGAGAAAGACACTATGGACGACATCAGGAAACAGGACGTAATGGACGGATTCTTCTCGGCCCCTCTGGCGGATTCCGATCCGGAACTGGCGGCGGCGATCGGGCATGAGCTGGTCCGCCAGCAGGACCAGATAGAGATGATCGCATCCGAAAACATCGTCAGCACCGGTGTTCTGGAGGCGCAGGGCTCGGTTCTGACCAACAAATATGCCGAAGGCTATTCCGGCCGCCGCTATTACGGCGGCTGCGAGCATGTCGATGTTGTCGAGACACTCGCCATCGAGCGCGCGAAGAAGCTGTTTGGCGCGGCGTTCGTCAACGTTCAGCCGCATTCCGGCGCGCAGGCCAACCAGGCCGTGTTCCTGTCGCTGCTGAAGCCGGGCGACACGATCCTCGGCATGTCGCTTGCCGCAGGCGGCCACCTTACGCATGGCGCAGCACCGAACCTGTCCGGCAAATGGTTCAACGCCGAGCAGTACGGCGTTGACGAGGAAACAGCCGAGATTGATTTCGACGCGCTTCTCGACAAGGCGAAGGCCTGCAAGCCGAAGATCATTCTGGCCGGCGGCTCGGCCTATCCGCGCACCCTCGATTTTGCCAAGTTCCGTGAAATCGCGGATGCCGTTGACGCCTACCTGATGGTCGATATGGCACACATCTCGGGGCTGGTCGCCGCCGGCGTCCATCCGAATCCGGTGCCGCATGCGCATGTCGTCACCTCGACGACGCACAAGACGCTGCGCGCCGGGCGCGGCGGCATCATCCTGTCGAATGACGAGGCGCTTGGAAAGAAGATCAACTCTGCGGTCTTCCCGGGCCTTCAGGGTGGCCCGCTGGTCCATGCCATCGCCGGCAAGGCGGCCGGCTTCGGTGAAGCGCTTCGTCCGGAATTCCGGGCCTACATCGAGCTTGTCGTGGCGAATGCCAGGGTTCTTGGCGAGACACTGATCGAGCGTGGCGTCGATATCGTTTCCGGCGGTACAGACACGCATCTTGTCCTGGTCGATCTGCGCCCGAAGGGCCTGACTGGCAACATCACCGAGGTATCGCTGGAAAATGCTGGCA
>ENA-OSEY01002714-OSEY01002714.1-marine-metagenome-genome-assembly--contig:-NODE-2714-length-11235-cov-3.571339_pt1 | contig 11235 bp, 7 predicted proteins | sample MGYA00248465_ERZ534230 | MGnify/ENA primary metagenome ERZ534230 (study PRJEB26409, sample SAMN06344110) | marine metagenome | isolation source: Sea water from surface | place: Atlantic Ocean:Southern... | reverse complement strand
GTCAGTAAGATTAACAGCGTTACTGGAACCTACAATTACGAAATAAACAAAAACAACGTAAAACCATCCCAATGGCAAAGCAAAATCTTTCAGGAAAGGAAGCAATAACTCAGTTTCCTCCGGCGTTGATGCAGTGTAGTAGAGAGTGAAAGCGATAAATATTGCTAATATCGATTGCCAGAATATTTTATGTTTTGCAGATATCCCATTTGGATTCTTCTCTACAACCTTTTTATAATCATCAATCCAACCTATTAGGCCGAAACCAACAACAGTAAACAAAATGATCCAAACATAACGATTGCTCAAATCTGCCCACAGCAATGAACTTAAACAAACTGCTAATATAATGAGAGCGCCACCCATTGTTGGAGTTCCATGCTTTTTTAGATGAGTCTCTGGACCATCATCTCGGATTGCTTGCTCCAACTGCATTGAATTAAGCCACATAATTATTCGAGGTCCGAAAATCAAGCTAATTACTAATGATGTCATTGCAGCAAAAATTGCTCGCAAAGTGATGTACTGAAAGACTGAGAGACCATTAATAAATTGTGATAAATATTCTGTTATTAAAACTAACATGTTCTCGGAAAACTCCTTGTAATCTCATCTACAACCCTCTCCATTCTCGAGCTTCTAGATCCTTTTATTAAAATATTTGATCTAAGACCCTTACCAATATTCAGTTTGATGAGATCTTTAAGTTTTGATAGTAGATGCTCTATCTCTTCATAATGATCACCTTTGAAGATCTTGCTAGCATGACGGCTCAAGTCCCCAAGACTCATTAACTTTTGGATATTTTTCGCTTTCGCAAATTCCCCTAATTCTCTGTGAATTGCCTCTGCTTCGTCACCCAATTCTGCTAAGTCACCTATAACCAAAATATTAAATCCTTGCCTATTGCTTATATTTTCAACCGCTAATTTAAATGAATCAGGATTTGCATTGTATGAATCATCCACTAAGAGTAATAAAGGAGAAATTTTTATGTTTTGAAACCTTGCATAAGGAAGATCAACACTTCTTAAACCAGTGCAAATTTCATCGATAGTCAAACCAAGAGAATGACAAACTGCAGCTGCTGAAAGTGAATTATCAACATGTTGCCGTCCGGAGTGAGGAAGCGATATAGTTCGGGTCTTTGTGGTTCCTGAAACCCTCTCTCGAACATTGAGATCAAATTTAAAATAACCCTGCTCGTCTGCCTGCAAATTTGAAGAGTATAAATCTGCATTTTTGTCTTTACTTGAAAAAGTATAAATTTGTTTTTCTTTATTTAATTGCATCCAATAATCAGATGCTTTTTCATCTAAATTGATGATAGCAATCCCTGTAGATGTTAGGCCGGAATATATTTCGGATTTTGCAATCACGATATTTTCAATACTTCCGAATCCTTCAATATGAGCCCTTTGAATATTATTTATTATTGCAACATCTGGCTTGGCGATTTCGCATAAATGCTTTATGTCTCCAATCTTGCTAGCACCCATCTCAATAACCCAAAAGTCAGAGTCCAATTTATTGGCTAAGATTGATAGGGGGACACCAATTTCATTATTTAAATTACCTTTGGTTTTACATACTGAAAACCTTTGATTCAGTGCAGAAAAAATAGTCTCTTTGACCGACGTCTTTCCAGAGCTTCCAGTAACCGCAATTAATTTGCCTTGAAATTTTTCTCTTTTCATCTCAGCAATTTGTCTCAATGCCAATCTAGTATCTTCCACTACCCATTGAGGCAAATCCGACGAGCAGTCAGCTTTATTAACTACTGCACCACAAATTTTATTTTCTATATCGGGAATAAAAGCATGTCCATCATAAGTTGGACCTTGAATAGCAAAAAATAAGTCACCAGCATTTATCGACCTGCTGTCTATCGATATTGCATTAAACATGACATCTGGATTTAGTATTGTCCCACCAAAACGTTCTGCCGCAGCTGCCAAGCTAAAACTTGTCATGATGCAAGACTCCGAGATGAGTCCTTATTTGGAAAAGTTTTACTAAGCATCTCTTGAGCTTTCAGTTTGTCGCTAAAAAAATATCGCTCGCTCCCGATTAGTTGATAATTTTCATGGCCTTTACCCGCTATAATCACTGTGTCACTTGATTCAGCGTTGTTGATAGCTAAAGAGATGGCACTGGATCTATCGTACTCAACTTGCACGGCTCCGATTAAGTTTTGCTTTACATCTTCTATGATGCGCTCTTGTGATTCAGTTCTGGGATTATCATTCGTGAGTATAATATGGTCCGCATATTTCTCGGCGATTTGACCCATTTGAGATCTTTTTCCTTTATCCCGATCACCACCGCAACCGAACACAACCCAAAGAGATTGCCTACAATGAGACCGCAGCGCAACTAAAGAATTTTCAAGTGCATCAGGCGTGTGAGCGTAATCAATAATTACTCTTGGCCCCCCATTTTCATAATTGGAGATTACCTCCATTCGGCCCAATGGCGCTTTTAAGTGGGGAATGATTTCAGAAACTGAGTCAAGATCATCTTGATTTTGATTGCTTAAACTTATCATGTATGCTGATATAACAGCTAACAAATTGTATAAATTAAACTTTCCAAGTAGTGAGGAATTCACCTTTATCATCCCCCAGGGAGTAACTACATCTGCTATTATTCCATCAGCGACTAACTCGAAATTTTTACAATGAATATCCGCAGCTAAATTACTAAGACTATATGAAATAGCCTCAATTGAAGGCTCTAGCGAAGCGTATATTTTTCGTCCATAGTCATCATCAATATTTACAACCGCAAATCGGATTTTGTGTTCTTTGAAAAGTTTCATTTTAGATGCTGCATAATCTTGCATAGTTGCGTGATAATCTAAATGATCTCTACTCAAATTAGTGAAGATTGCCGTGTCTATCTCTACTCCAGACAACCGATATTGATCCAAACCATGCGATGATGCCTCTAGCGCAACGTGCTTATAGTTCGAAGATGAAAATTGATATAAATATTTCTGTAAAGAGGCAGCATCAGGTGTAGTAAGATTTAAATCACTATTTGAATAATCATTGTCTTCCTCATCGCAAGACAATTTTGCACCCAAAGTACCGATATATCCGCATTTTCCTAATACGTTTTCTCTCTCAAAAAGCTTATTAATCAATTGTCTGTAAAGTTGAGCACACGTGGTTTTCCCATTGGTGCCAGTCACAGCCATTACGTTGATTTTTTTGCTTGGTTCAGAGTAGAATCTACCAGCTAAATGGGAAATATTCTGTGTTAATCCAATAACACCAATGATTGGCACGTCAAGCTTTTCTTGATGCTCATAAAACTTTTGAGTGGTCTTTGAATCACCGTCCCAATCTGTAATTATGGCAATAGCACCTCGACTCTTCGCCTCATCAATATAATCAAAACCATCAACGCTTGATCCTTTTGCCGCCAAAAAAACATCTCCAGGATTGACATTAATGCTTGAAACAGATAATCCATTAACAATAATTTCCGGACAAACTCTGGACGTCGTAAAATTTAATAGGATATTTTGCAAAGTAATCATGATGACTTTCCTTGCTCTTCTAAATTCTCATGGTTGACCCAGCTGCTACTCTGTTTATCAGGCGATATCCGCAAGAGTTGCAGAGCTCTCTCCGTTACTTTTGAGAATATTGGTGCGGCAACCAATCCTCCAAAATATTTTCCTTCGCTAGGTTCATCGATAATAACTACTGTCACAACTCTTGGATTTGAGGCAGGTGAAAAACCCGCAAATGCTGAAACATACTTATTCTCATCATACCCACCTCCCGCCTTTACTTTATGTAATGTAGCGGTTTTCCCAGCTACACGATAATGTGGAATCATCGCATTTTTTCCTGTCCCACTCTCACTTACCACTGACTCCAACATGCTATTTACAGTTTTAGATAAATCACTACTGAAAACTCTAGAAACATTCGTCTCCCCCTCATCCAGAAGCAATTTAATATCTTTTTTCAGTCCGTTGTTTGCTAAAACGCCATAGGCTCGTGCTAGTTGGAGCGGCGAGGCACTCAAACCATATCCAAATGCAAAAGTCGCCTGAGTCACTGGATGCCAATCCCGGTATGATGGCAACATGCCCATTGATTCTCCTGGAAAACCACTTCCGAGATATTCACCAAATCCAACTCGTGAAAATACATCTCTCATTTCATGCGCATCTAAATTGAGAGCAATTTTTGTGGTTCCTACTTGACTGGATTTCGACAAAACTCCTCTCAAATCAAGCTCACCATAATTAACAGGATCAACAAAAGTTTTATACTCAACTTTTAAATATCCTGGTGAGGTGTCAATTAAGCTTTCAAGCTGATACTGTCCACTTTCTAGCGCCGCTAACATAGTGAAAGGTTTAACAGTTGAGCCTGGCTCTATTAAATCGGTAATGGCTCGATTTCTAAGTGCCATTTGATTCAGACTTTCTCTATTATTTGGATTGAAAGACGGCTGATTTGCCATGGCAAGAATTTCACCAGTCAAAACATCTAAGATCACAATAGATCCACCTTGCGCTTTATGTTGCTTGACTGCTTTTTTCAACTCAGTATAAGCGGCGTATTGAATTCGCAAATCTATACTTAATTCTAGATCATTTCCTGGTTTTGATGGCTTAACTAAAGATAAATTATTTATAACTCGACTTTTTACATCTTGAACAACTTTTTTTGTCCCCCTCTCTCCTTTTAACCAATCATTAAAGGCTAACTCTAAACCCTCTTGCCCGGCATCTTGATAATCAGTGATACCAATTAACTGCGCTGTCACCTCCCCAGCTGGATAATAACGCTTGTATTGCGTCTCTCTATACAGCCCTTCAACTTCTAAATCTAAAATTGCTTCTGCATCTGCATCTGATAGATGTCTAGCCAGATAAATGAATGATTTTTCTTTGTATAGTGTGAGTCTATCTTGCAATTTCTTTTCAGAAATATTCAAAGCTTTTGATAGCCTTCTGTGATCAGCACTCTTGATTTTCTGAGGATTACCAACTATGTCGATAACAGGGGTGCTGATAGCAAGTGGCTTGCCATATCTGTCAAGAATAGCGCCTCTAGGCGCAGGAATTTCTATATTTCGAACAGATCTGATCTCGCCTTGATGCTTTAAAAAATCAACTCCAAATTCATGATTAGGTAAAATTTGAAGATAAGCGACTTTAACTATTATCGAAATAGGGAGGCTGACTAAAACTAAACTTAGCAGTATATAGCGCCACCCGGGAACACTTGTTCTTTTGGCTTTATTTGCAGCCATTCTAATTTATCTCCAAACGATTTTGATCCACAGCTATTATGTCTGGACTTTGAGGGATAACCATTTTTTGATTTTCCCTTGCGATTTTTTCAACTCGATGCATCGAACCCCAAGCACTATACTCAAGAAGCAGACGTCCATAATTTATATCCAAATTCATTCCATCTTTTTCCAAGTAACTTAATTCTGAATACTTCTCTCGACATAGGTGATTTGCATAAACAACAGCAATAGCAGAAATTAAAACAGCTGACCAAAGAATGAAATTTCTTAAATAATCCATTGATAACTTATTTCGATTGAGTGTAGGCATTGTCACGCAACTCTCTCCGCCACACGCATAATGGCGCTCCTCGATCTTTTATTTTCTTGAATATTAAAACCTGAGGGCTTTATGCTTTTCCCAATATTGCGGAGTAAAATTTTATGTTCTGCGTCCCTTATCGGAATACCTTTGGGTAGCACCGGACCCTTTTCTTTCTCTCGAATAAACTGCTTCACTTTCCTGTCTTCGAGGGAGTGAAAACTTATCACAACGAGTCTCCCTCCAACTTTTAATATTTTGAGCACGTTCTTCAATAGGACATCCAAATCCTCAAGCTCATTATTGATATGAATTCGTATTGCCTGAAAAATTTTAGTCGCAGGATGTTGCCCTCTTTTCCATCTTGGGTGAGCTTCGGAAACTATGGCAGCTAATTGATGTGTAGTTTCTATTGGTTCCTGAAATCGTTTTTGAATAATATTTTTCGCAATTCGTACAGCAAACTTTTCCTCACCGTATGTTTTGAAAATTTTAATAAGCTCATCCTGATCTGACTCAGCAATCCATTGTGCTGCGGTCATGCCCTTTGAATTATTCATACGCATATCAAGTGGCCCATCGTGCAAAAAACTAAATCCTCTATCACCTTGATCTAATTGTGGCGAGGAGACACCCAAATCGAGCAACACACCAGATACATCTCCAAGATTGCCTCTTTTTTTCAAAACTAGATGCAACTTGGAAAAGCTTTCATGAATTAGTTCTAATCGCTCCTCAAATTTAAATACTACTTTTCCAAGATCAATAGCTACTGGATCTTTATCAAATCCTATGACTCTTCCTTTGCCTGATAAACGGCTCAATAATTCTTTTGTGTGCCCACCTCTACCGAATGTCCCATCAACGTAGAGTCCATTCGCATCGATAAGCACTGAATTAATGGCTTCATGTAAAAGGACTGGAGTATGAGCACTCAATTTTCATCACCAAGACAAATTTTTTAATGCTTCGGACATAGATTCTCTCTCGCTTAAAATCTCGAGATAGCTTTCTCGAGATTTCATAACCTCCACGTTCCATTGTTCCTCCGACCAAATTTCAAGTCTTTGTGTTCTTCCAACCAGAACGATATGCTTATGTAGAGTTGCAAAATCTCTCAACTCTTGCGGAATCAAGATTCTTCCATTTCCATCTAACTGAAGATCCTTGGCCTGCCCAATAATAAACCGACTAAGCATCTCTCCAAGTTCATCCATAGCTGGGAGAGAAGCCACTTTTGCTTCAAATTTTTTCCACTCTGGAAGTGGTGAAAGTGTAAGACATGGACTCTTCATATCTATCGTGATGACCATTGCACCATCACATAATTCAGAGAGGACAGACCGATAGCGAGTTGGTATAGCCATACGCCCTTTCGAATCCATATTTATTGAATCACTACCCCTGAACATTTAAGATTTACCCACTTTTTACCACTTTTTACCAAAACATAACACTAATGGGATAAAACTATAAAGTCAAGACGATATTTATTCTAAAAACCTAATAAAATCAGTAGCTTCCAAGATAAATTGCAATCCCAATTAAAACAAAAAAAACGTAAGATATTTTCACAATAAAAAACATCTAACTAATAAGAAAACTTAAAGTAACTTCTAGGAAATAAGGTTTTTAAGAATAAAACGCTATCAAAATATTATTTTTTATAAAAGAGCTGACCTATAAGCCGGGTTCTGTCGAGGACAATCATTCATCTAGGACGATTGTCACCAATCGCCTCAAGCAACCTACCCGTCTCCTCATGCGGGTCACATGATCTGGAGACCTATTTGGTCTTGCTCCAAGTGGGGTTTACCTAGCCATTACTGTTACCAGTAAAGCGGTGCGCTCTTACCGCACCTTTTCACCCTTGCCTGTATTCAGAAGAATCATCGGCGGTCTATTCTCTGTGGCACTTTCCATAAGCTCACGCTTCCCAGGTGTTACCTGGCACTTTACCCTATGGAGCCCGGACTTTCCTCTATAAACCAAGACTCTTGGCTATAGCGATTGTCTAGTCAGCTCTCGCAAAGAATCATAACATATCAGGAAATAGTTTGAGGTATCCAATCACACCCTCTTATGATTAATTACTTTTTAACAGGGAGTGTTCGACTGATCCAAAGAATGAGTTTTTTTCGCATCGCTGGATCACTTATCTTATCTTTGGCAAGTGGCTGAATAAGTTTATCTTGCACTAAAGCTTTATAGATAAATTCAACTTTCAATTTTTGAGAGTCATGAGACTCAATTTCACCATATCCTCTGGCACGGATGTATTTGCTACCTATAATTAAGGCTTTCTTTAACAACTCGTTATCATCATCAGTTTTATTCATATACATTACTCAACAAACAATCTAGCATTTCTAAATAGCCGCATCCAACCGCTGTAAACACCTGAATTTTTCGGTCGCCAAGAGTTTGTTACATTTCTGAAAACTCTTTCTGGATGAGGCATCATTATTGTTGCTCTTCCATCTAAAGAACATAAACCTGTCAGACCTTCAGGCGATCCATTTGGATTGTGAGGATACGATTTAGCGACTTTTTTATCATTATCAACAAATCTTATTGCGACTTGTTTATTATCTTTCAAGTTCTGAAAATCCTGCTCATTCTCGAAACTCGCTCTCCCCTCACCGTGAGATACCGCAATTGGCATGAATGAGCCCTCCATGTCTTTAAGCAACACTGAAGGCGACGGCTCCACAGCAACGAGAGAAAAACGAGCCTCAAATTGTTCTGATTTATTCTGTACAAATTTTGGCCAGTGCTCCGCACCTGGAATTAAGTCTTTCAAAGCACTTAACATCTGACATCCATTACAAATTCCAAGCGAGAAGGTTTCAGGCTTGTTAAAAAATGATTCGAATTCTTCTCTCAAATAGCTATTAAACAAAATGGTTTTAGCCCATCCCTCACCCGCTCCTAAAACGTCACCATATGAAAATCCACCACATGCAACTAATCCTTGATAGTCAGATAAATTCGACCGCCGCGATAGCAGATCACTCATATGAATATCCACACAATTAAAGCCTGCCTGATCAAAGGCAGCAGCCATTTCAACTTGACTATTTACGCCCTGCTCTCTCAAAATCGCGATTGAGGGCCTCGGTTTCATTGCAATTAACGGTGCGACAATATCATCAGATGCATCAAATGATGTATCAACCAGCAATCCTCTATCTCCATCACTGGATAGTTTTTGAAATTCCTCAAGCGCGCATGCAGGATTATCTCTCTCAGATGCCATTCTGTAAGATACCTCACTCCAAACGCCTCGCAAGTCGCGCACTGAGCTACTGAAGATAGATTTTCCATGGCTCAAAATATCAACCGTATTCGTGGCGTTAATTTTAGCAATCTCAAGCGTGCGCAATCCTTTTGAATTTAAATTGGATACGATATCTAGATAATCCTCGTTTCTCACTTGTATAACTGCTCCGAGTTCCTCATTAAAAAGAAAGTTTTCAATCTTCTCGGTATCGGCAAATATTGTTAAGCCAACATTACTTGCAAAGCTCATCTCAGCTAAAGTGGTTATCACTCCACCATCAGATCTATCATGATAAGCAAGAATTGCTTGTTCTTTGTGGTATTTCTGTATCTCCTCAAAAAAAGTTACCAACATTTTAGGATCATCGAGATCCGGAGAAAGATCACCGATTTCTGAATGCGTTTGCATATAAATCGATCCGCCCATTCTCTCTTTTTGCGATCCAAGGTCAATTAACATTAACTTTGTATCAGAATTTTCAGTTTCTAGTTGGGGAGTGACTGCTAATCTTACATCTTGCACTGGCGCAAAAGCCGAAATAACTAGAGATAGAGGTGATACAACCTCTTTCTGATCCGACATATCCTGCCATGAGGTCTTCATAGATAATGAATCTTTGCCAACAGGAATACTAATACCTAATTTTGGGCACAATTCCATACCCACCGCCTTGACGGTTTGGTATAAGGCAGCATCCTCGTCGTTATCACCAGAGGCGCACATCCAGTTGGCGGATAATTTAATATCACTTATTTTGTTTATTGCACAGGAGGAAATGTTCGTTATGGCCTCAGCAACTGCCATTCGACCAGAGGCAGGTGCATCAAGCAAAGCTAATGGAGATCTCTCCCCAACCGACATCGCCTCACCTTTAAAACTATCATATGAAATTGTAGTTACCCCACAGTCTGCGACCGGCACCTGCCAAGGTCCCACCATTTGATCTCTCGAAACCATACCGCCAACTGATCGATCACCGATAGTTATGAGGAAATTTTTATTTGCAACCGTAGGGTGTTTCAATACATTAAAAATGGCACTTTCAAGATCTACTTCAGTTATGTTTGATACCTTAGATTTGCTATTTTTCTTGCGAACAGATTTCTTAAGTTTAGGAGTGTTACCAAATAGCACCGACATAGGCATTTGGACGGGGTCATTCTCAAAATGATTATCATGGACGCTAATAATTTTTTCTTCAGTAGCGACTCCAACTACAGAGAAAGGACATCTCTCACGCTCGCATATCTTTTCAAAAGTTTTGAGATTTCCATCATTTATCGCCAGGACATACCTCTCTTGGCTTTCATTGCACCATAACTCTAAGGGATTCATATTCAACTGGTCATTAGGAATTTTACGCAATTCAAACGAGCCGCCAGTTCCTCCATCCTTTACGAGCTCTGGAAGAGCATTGGAAAGTCCTCCAGCTCCCACATCATGAATAAATTCTATTGGATTAAGGTCCCCAAGTTGCCAACATGAATCAATAACTTCCTGACAGCGCCTCTCAATTTCAGGATTTTGTCTTTGAACTGAAGCGAAATCCAAGTCTTCAGAGCTAGATCCTGATGTCATTGATGAAGCCGCACCACCACCCAATCCAATAAGCATTGCAGGACCCCCTAAAACAACCAAATGGGTGCCCTGTGAAAACTTCTTCTTTTCAATATGCGACTCTTTTACATTCCCATAGCCACCTGCAAGCATTATGGGCTTATGATAGCCCCAACGCCTATCATCAACGGTCATCTCAAAACTTCTGAAATATCCACATATGTTTGGACGACCAAATTCATTATTAAATGCTGCGCCGCCAATGGGACCCTCCAACATTATTTCATATGCTGATACAATCCTATCTGGCTTACCGTAGTCACTTTCCCAAAGTTGGACAAAGCCAGGTATCTGAAGATTTGATACAGAAAATCCAACCAATCCCGCCTTCGGTTTTGCACCTTTACCCACAGCACCTTCGTCTCTAATCTCGCCACCCGCACCGGTGCCCGCACCTGGAAAGGGTGCAATAGCAGTTGGATGATTATGTGTTTCGACCTTCATTACAATATGAATTGGCTCTTGATGAGTTTCGTATATTTTGCTCTCAGGATTGGGGAAAAATCTTCCCGCGTTATGACCACTAATGACTGCCGCATTGTCTGAATAAGCAGATAAAACACCTCTACCACTTTTTTCAGTCGTGTTTTTAATCATCTCAAACAATGAGCGGTCATCTTGAACACCATCAACAGTCCAAGTTGCGTTAAAAATTTTATGTCTGCAATGTTCAGAGTTTGCCTGAGCAAACATCATAAGTTCGGTGGTACTTGGATTTCTGTTTAATTCAATGAATTTTTCTGTTAGG
>ENA-OSEY01002712-OSEY01002712.1-marine-metagenome-genome-assembly--contig:-NODE-2712-length-11237-cov-14.492384_pt1 | contig 11237 bp, 10 predicted proteins | sample MGYA00248465_ERZ534230 | MGnify/ENA primary metagenome ERZ534230 (study PRJEB26409, sample SAMN06344110) | marine metagenome | isolation source: Sea water from surface | place: Atlantic Ocean:Southern... | reverse complement strand
GAGACTAATACAGATATATAAAAATTATTACCAAGTGGAGAAAATCTATCTAAAAAAATTACTCGTGAATCAACAGGGCTGGAAAGAAATAATGTAGCTATAGCCCCCAAAGCAATAATTTCTCCATGAGCAAAATTAACAATTCGTGTAACTCCATACAATAGTGAAAGCGCTACAGATGCAACTGCAATTATTATTCCTAATAAAAGGCCATTTCCAAGTTGTTCTATCAAAGTGTTTTATCCATCCTTAAATATTACTTGCGAACCATCAATAATTTCAATTATTACAGTATAGGTTTTATCAGGATAATTTAATTTCCCAACACTAGCTTCAAGCCACTGATTAGGTACAGTTGCCTGACCTTTTACAAGTATTGATAAGTCTTTTGATACCGTTACTTCATAGTTTCCACTCAATGAAAGTTTCTCGATCTCAAGATTGGAACCTAAATATATTTCACCAGTACCTGAAAGTTTTGAAGGTTGTAACTTGATGTCATTTAAATTAATAAATGAATCAAGCGAAAAAAAATCTAATTCCCAAATATTTTGATTACCTAAGTTAATATTCCATCCTTTTACTTTTAATAAGTTACTAGTTTCTAACTGCCTAAATACAATGGCTCTTGGTTCTCCAAGAACGGTCTCTATTGCTTCTGGATAACCAATGTTTCCAGGTTGATCAATTATTTCAGATGTATATCCTCTTCCCTCAAAACTATTTAAATTTATTTTTCCATCAATGTCTATTAGTAAAACATAATTATGTTCAGTGCTTAACTCATCGTTCTGAAAAAAAGAATCATACTTGTATGTTGTTAAAAATTTTGAATCAAACAAATGCCCAAATGAAAAGATTAAAACTACTGAAACTAAAAATATATTGACTACATTCTTCAACATTTCATAAGAAGAAGATCTTCTAAAAATAGTCAAAAATAGAATTGGTAATATAGTTACAGGCCAAAAATCAAGGTAATCATATATTATTGAGGGTCGAAGATAGCCTAAAAAATAAAAGGTAATTTGTAATAGTAATAAGAGATACAGCGTGAATCTGATTGTATTTTGATAATAATTCAATTTGAGCCGGAGAGGGGAGTTGAACCCCTGACCTGCCGCTTACAAGGCGGCTGCTCTACCACTGAGCTACTCCGGCGAATAGTTAAATATTAGCAAACATCAATGTTGAAAAAATTATTTTTTTATAAATATATGTTGCATCGCTATTCCCGCAGCAACTGAAACGTTCAAAGATTCTATATTTTTTGACATTTGGATTCTTGCAACATTATCAAGTTTATTTTTAATTTCATCACTCAATCCTTTTTCTTCTGATCCAATGAAAAACGCTAATTTTTGACTTCCTAAATCTAGACTTTCTATTTCTACCTCTCCATCCATATCCAAACCTATTGTCCAGACATCCAAAGATTGAAATTTTTTTAATAAACTAAAAATTGATTTGTATTCTAAGATATCTATTTTTTCTAATCCACCAGAAGAAATCTTAAAAGTCCTTTCACTTAAACGTGCTGACCTTCTTTCCGGAACACACATTACATTAAAATCAAAAGATGCTGCTGAACGAGCGATAGCTCCAAGATTATTTGTATCTTGAATATGATCACATACTATAAAATTTGTTTCATCAAATTTTTTTAAATCAGACTCGCTATATATTGTTTTAGGTAGGCAAATGGCAGCTACATACTCAGTCGAAGTAAATTTCCATTCATTTTTACTTTTGATATTTTTGACTTCTACCTTTTTTTGTTGAGCAATTTTTATAAGATTTTTTACTTTTTTTGAATCAATGTTCTTTTCTAAAGTTATTATTTCTAATACTCTGTTGTTCTCTAGTGCAGAAATTACGGAATTATATCCTTCAACTATTTTTCCAATACCATCCGACATTTTCACCATCATTCATAACTATTCCAATTTCTAATAAATCTTCCCTCATTTTGTCAGCTTCACCGTATTGCCTGTTATTTCTTAATTTTTCCCTTTTATCTCGAAAATCATTCATCGCAGAATCAATATCAATGAACTTAATATTATATTTTTGAAAAAATTCAGATAATAATTTTTCATCTACAATTTTCTTTTTTGAAGTTTTTAGCTCAAATCCAAGAATTTCAAATATAAATTTCACTGTTTGTTTGATTTTTATTGTATTTTCTTGATTTAAATCATATGTATCTTTTATTTTTTGAAAAATTTCGCCAAGAAGCTTTGGAGTATTCATATCATCGTTCATACATTTGACAAAGATATCAACCAAATCATTGTCATTTGGTTCAGCCACAACATCTTTTGTAAATTCCCTCAAATTAGTTAAAGTTTTTTTTGCCTCTTGAAGTAAATGCTCACTAAATTCTTGAGGGCTTCTATAGTGAGCCCTTAAAAAAAAGAATCTGACAACTTCCCCACTATATTCATCAATATATTCGTTTAGCAATTTAACATTGCCATCTGATTTTGACATTTTTTTTCCTGACAAATTTAACATTCCGTTGTGTAGCCAGTAATTTACAAAATTTTCTTGACTATCAACTCCTTTGGATTGAGCAATCTCATTTTCATGATGTGGAAAAATTAAATCTATTCCTCCACAATGAAAATCAATTGTATTACCTAATGTTTCACTAATCATTGTTGAACACTCTATATGCCAGCCCGGTCGACCATCTCCCCAAGGTGAATCCCAAGATGGTTCACCTTCTTTTGAAAATTTCCATAAAGCAAAGTCTTCTGCTCTTTTTTTGTCATCTTCCGTTTCAACTCTCGTACCGGTTCTTACATCTTCAATACTTCTACCTGATAAATCAAGATAATTCTCAAATTTTGATACATCGTAGTAGACACCAGAACTTGTTACATATCCAAACCCATTTTGTATAAGTTTTTCAATATATTGAACAATTTCCGGAATGTAAGCTGTCGCTCTTGGTTCAATATCAGGTTCTAAACAATTAAGATTTTCATGGGCTACAGCAAATTCTTTCCAAACATTTTGTCCAAGTTCACGATAGCTTATATTTTTTTCGTTAGATTTTTGGATTATTTTATCATCAATATCTGTAATATTTCTTGCAAATAATACTGAATAATTTAAATATTTTAGATATCTTATAAAAAAATCAAATACTACAGCCGATCTTCCATGCCCCAAATGAGGAGATGATTGTACAGTCGGTCCACACAAATAGATTCTTACGTCATCTTTGTCAATTTGTATCTCTTCTTGTTTTTTAGTTAGTGAATTATATAAGTTAAGCATGGTCTAATAACAAGCTTACTATTGCTAAGGAAGCTTTTTGGTCTCCAATTATTCCATAATCGTCTGCAGATTTTCCTTTCACATTTATTATTTCTAAAGGAACTCCAAGCTGTTTTGACAAATTCTCTTTAATCTTCTTTTCTTTTTCTTGAACATTAAATTTTTGTGTGATAATTGTTATATCGATATTTATTAAATTAAGTTTTTCATATTCAATAACAAGTAAGATTTCCGAAAGAATTTTTGTACTCGGAATATCTTTTGGAGTAGATTCATCTGACGGAAAATAATGACCTAAGTCTTTTTTTCCAGTTGCTCCCAATAAGGCATCACAAAGTGCGTGAAGAAGGATGTCTCCATCTGAATGGCCTTCAAACCCATCTTCCTCAAAGTTGACACCACCAAGAATTAGGGTTTTGCTATCTGAATGTTGGTGTAAATCCCAACCATGACCAATTAACATTTTCTAATATTGTTTTTAAATAAATTATAAACCGTCGTCTGGTTCTTCCTCGGGAAGATATTGATTTATTTTTTCTACAGCAGCTTCTTCGTCAATTTGTAACGCGCAGGCTATTTCACTTGCCAATGTCATTCTAGCTTTTGCAAGCATCCTTTTAAGTGCTGGTGATATACCCTTATTTATTTGTGCGTGCGAAAGATCTCTTACGACTTCAGCAACTTGGATAACATCACCAGATGTCATCTTTTCTGTCAAGACTTTATACCATCTACTCCAGTTTGTCCCAGCTTCTTCAGGTTTTTCCTTAAATATTGGAAATACTTTTCTTGATACAGCATTTTTTGAAATAACTGGTCTTATAACCTCATCTACCGCATCAACTGGAACCATTACCGTTAAACCATCCATTAAGACTTCAATTTCAAAATATTGAATTCTTTTAGATTTTGGTTCTCCTTCAACAAAAATCTCTACGTTTTTATTTACTTTTCGAATTACTTTTGCTGCTCCATGGTGTGGATGTACAACAAATGTGTTTGGTTTATATTTATCTTGTGGTTTTTTAGCTTTTGTTGCCATAAATTAGAACATTAGTATAGATTGAAAACTATTTAGTTACCATTTATGTAGCTAAAACCTATATTTTTAAGAAGCGTATCAAAATATTCTCTTAATTGTTGTGCTCTATTTCTTCCAATTCCATCAACCTCAAATAGTTTATCGGTGGAGGCTAGTAATAAATTAGGTAACGACTTAAATTTTGAAACCAATGAATCATGTAAATTATCTGGAAGTCCTGGAAATCTAGCAAGAACTCTATATCCTTTTGGAGTTGATACTTGATCAAGGGGTTGCATATGTAATAAATTTCCTAGTGTTTGTATTGAGTTAAGTTCCTCATATGTTAAATTTGAAATTTCATCAGCTGCCTTATTTATATTTCTAAATTTTCTTGTCGGCAGATGGTCTTTTAGTACAAAATCTAAAGTTTGTCTTACACCAGACTCTAGTGATTCTATCTGGATCATAACTAAACCAGAATCTTCACCCAAGTTTTCTGCTTCTTTTCTTACTTGTTCAGATAATCTTTCTAACAATTCTCCCCTTTGAACAACTTCCAAAACTTGTTGATTTGTTATAGAGTTTTCAATTTCTAATTCACCTAACTCAATTACCGCATCATCAAATCTTCTCCTTGTTCTATCAATAGACTGTAGGGATTCGTTTACCCTTCCAAGAATCATCGATGATTCTTCTAATTCATTTACCTCGTTGTTTGAAAAAACCTTGATTATTCCAGATTCGTCAGATACAGCAATTACATCTAATTCTGTTTCGACAGATACTCTTTGCGCAGTTCTGTGCCTTGTTCCAGTTTGTGATGTCTCAATTGAATCTGAAGGATTTAAATGAACATTTGCTTTAAGGATTTTATCGACATTTTCATCAACAATTATTGCTCCATCCATTTTTGCGAGTTCACACAACATTTCAGGAGTAAATTTACAATTGGAAAGATTTATTCCACCAGATGAAATTTTGTCAAGCTTTGCAGAACTACCTACAACTATCAATGCACCTGTTTTTTTATCCGCAATTAAGTCGACTCCTTCTCTTAAAGGTTCTCCAGGAATCAATTGATTATTTTTCATATTTGCTCGTTTTATTATTTGAGTATTTTATTTATTCGAATGTTACTGTATTATTTTATTATTAATTCACATACCAAGGAAAAAATTGGAAAAAATTACTTGTAAGGGTTGTCAGGCAACAGTAGATGAAGCTCTAGAATTTTGTTCTAGTTGTGGTGAGTGGCTTGGATTAAAATTGGAAGAGACTGCTGATAATGTAAAAGTTGAAGATACGTCAGAAGCAAAAAAACAGAGAATTGAAAGACTGATGGAGCTTCCTGTAAAACCTCTAAGTAAATATGGAGCAACTAGCCTTCCAAACAGAAAAGAAGTTCCTGGAATAAGGGCAGTCTTCTTTTTAGCATTATTAGTTCCTCTAATTGCGGGAGCAAGTTTTTTTTACAACAGCAGAGTAGCAGACGAAGTTATTCAAGAAATAGCTGTTATTGAACAAACAACAATTACCTCAACTAGCACTACTATTCAAGGAAATTTGAAACCCCAAGTGCCGATTTCCTGTAAAGCTTCGAGCGCTTTTCCAGGTGATGATTTTTCTTGCGAAAATCTGTACGATGAATCTAATTCAATGTGGCAGGATAATAGTTTAAGTTGCAAAGATGCAACACTTGAGTTCACATTTGCTGATACAATCTATTTTGAATTTATAGTTGTACAAAATGCTGAGAAAAGCTCATCATTTATAAGAAATTTTAAAGCTAGAGATATAAGAATTACAACAGACCAAAGTGATTATGAAGTTGAAAAAGAACTTGAAAATGATAATTTCCAGCAGTGGATTGATTTAAATACCAGTGCAAGCACAATTAAAATTGAGATTCTAAGTGCTTATCCTGGTGAGGAATTAAATGGGCAAAATCCATTTACAGAATGTGCTATACAAGAAATCAAATTCTTTGGAAAGAGTTAATTCAATTCACCTTTTTTATAGGGAACTCCTATTTTTTCTGGCAACTTGATTCTCTGATTTGCAAAAGACAAGACTATCAATGTAGTTATATGAGGAGTGAAATAAACAAATTGATTGGGAATACTTTCAGAATTTAAGAACCAAATTAAGAAGCCTGAACTAAGTAATAAAGAAATCAAACTTGGTATGTATTTTTTTTCAAAAAGAGTTTTAATAGCAAGTACAAATAAGAATATTGCTATGATTATCAAAAGTCCATGAACTGCTTTTGGAGATCTAAGTTGTAAAGCATCAGCAAAGCCAAAAAGCCCTGACCCCATCAAAATGCCAAAAGGTTTATAGTTTCCAAACAACATTGATGCTAATCCAATAAAACCTCTTCCTCCTGTCTGACCTTCAAGATAAATTCCTGTTCCGGCAATAACAAGATAAGCCCCTGCTAAACCTGATAATGCACCTGATATTGAAACACCTATATATTTCATTAAGTAAACGTTTACGCCAAGTGATTCACTACCAGTTGGGTATTCGCCAACACTTCTCATTTGGAGCCCGATAGGTGTTTTCCATAATATTAAAACAGACAAAGGTACGATCGCCAAGGCAAAAATGGTCAAGTATGATATGTTTGATAAAAAACCTAAAACAAGTCCTGCAAAATCTGAGATCAAAAAAACATTTAGATTTTCGATGAAGCCAAACAAGTTTGTAGTTTCCTGACCATTGATTTCTCCACCTGCAAGATAAGGAACAGTCAATCTACCAATATCACCCGTTATTCTAGGAGATGCTGTTGAGCTTGCAAAAGCGATATCTTCAAATGCTATAACGTTTAAAAATCTTGCTACACCTGCTGCAAGAATATTTATTGCTACACCAGAAACTATATGATCAACTTGAAAAGAGACTGTAGCAATTGCGTGAATTAATCCAAAGAGTGCTCCACCTAGCATACCTATAAAAACGCCTTGCCAAGCACCAAAAGTAAATCCTCCCCATGCTCCAAACCATGTTCCCATAATCATCATGCCTTCAAGTCCAATATTTACTACTCCTGTTTTTTCAGAAAATAATCCACCAAGTCCAGCAAGCATGATTGGTATAGCTAAACGAATTGCAGCACCAAATGTTCCACTTGTAGTTAGTTGTGAATATTCTTCCATTTGAGCAACAATTAGCACAAGCAATATAGGTGTTATAACAATATATCTATTTAGTAGTGATTTAAAAATATTTTTTGTCATGTTTCAATCTTTTTTGATGCATCTTTGACTTGCTGTTTGACTATAAAACGTCTGATAACTTCATAAAAAACAACAACAATTAATAATATGAAAGCTTGAAGCATTCTTTCAATTTCTTTAGGAACATCATTCAAATCGAGTATTTGAGATGATCTTTCTAAAAATGCAAACAATAAAGCTCCTACTCCCATACCAAATGGATGATTTCGTCCTAACAGCGCAACTGCGATACCTGCAAATCCCAAACCCGTTGGGAAGTCAATTGTAAATCTATGGAAATATCCAAGTAATGGGCCTAGTCCAACAAGACCTGCAAATCCTCCAGAAGTGACCATTGCAACAACAATCAATTTGTTAGGATTTATTCCACTAAACTTTGCAGCAACAGGATTTGAGCCAGTTATTCTTAAATCAAAGCCAAGAGTTGTTTTCCAAACTAACCAATAGTAGAAAATACCAACAATTATTGCTACAAACAAAAATCCATGTAAATCTTGCAAATCCTCAAGTCTAAAAAAATTGTTAAGAGCTGGCATCTGACCGGTCTCTGGTAATTCAGGTGTTCTTGGAAGTTCATATTCTGATCCTTTTTCATCAAACACATTAGTCAAACTATATGAAATTAATCCAGTTCCAATGTAATTAAGCATTATTGTAGAAATAACTTCATGAATTCCTTTTTTAACCTTTAAATAACCGGCTATGGCAGCCCACATTGCTGAGGAGGCAACAGCAATAAGGATGATAAATAATATATGTAAGGGTGTAATTATGCTGAACTGAGAACCAACAAATGCAGCAATTATTGATCCGACTAAATATTGTCCTTCGACGCCGATATTAAAAAGTCCCATTTTGAAACCAACTGCTACTGCTATCGCAGAAATATATAATGGAATAGATCTATTTATAATAGATACAATAGATTTACCTTTAATCCCATACTCAAACATTATTCGGAAAGTTTCAACTGGATCCTTCCCGATAAATAATAAAATTAAAGAACTTAGTCCAAATGAAATAGCTAGTGCAATAATTGGGGCAGAAAAACTTGCAATTCTTAAACTTAACTTCATTTTTTTAACCCAGTCATATAGCCACCAAGATCTTCAGGAGAAAGATTTGCTGAATTTAATTCTTTTACCATTGACCCTTGATAGAACACAATTATGCGATCTGATAACCCAATTAACTCTTCAAGGTCTGCCGAAATTAATAATACTGCAAGTCCATTGTCACGGCTCTCTCTTAATTTTTCCCATATTAAAGATTGTGCTCCTATGTCTATACCTCTAGTTGGTTGTGACGCTATTAATAAAGATGGGTCATCTTCTAATTCACGACCAACAACAAATTTTTGTTGATTACCTCCTGATAATGCAGTAGCTAACGTGTTAGTGTTCGGAGTTTTGACATCAAACAAGGATATGACACTCTCAGATTCTTTAATTGCATTTTTTATTTTTACCGTCGCAAGATTTGATTTATATTTTTCAATATTTTGTCTTCCTATAATTACGTTATTAGTAAGGTTCATATCCATAATCATTGCTTGAAGCTGTCTGTCTTCAGGAATAAAACTTATTCCTGACTCTAGTCTTTGTCTAGTTGATTTATTGTTAATTATTTCTCCATTAAAAAATATTTCACCTGATTCGATATCATTAATACCAATTATTGATTCAACAACTTCCTTTTGGCCGTTACCTTCTACACCAGCTATACCAAGTATCTCTGATTCAAAGACATTAAAGGAAACGTCTGTAAAAAGCTTTCTACCATCAACCGTTTCTGAGGTAAGATTTTTTAAATCTAATATTACATTTTGTTTTTTTTCAGTACTTCTTGGAGGTGGAGTAGGCAAGCTTTTTCCAATCATCATTTCAGCTAATTCAGTTTTACTGACATTATCATTATTTACTGAATCAATTAATTTACCCGCCCTCATCACGCTAATGGCGTCAGCAATTTCAAGAACTTCGTCAAGTTTGTGTGATATAAAAATAATTGTTACACCGTTTTCTTTTAAATTATTAAGATTTTTGAATAATTCATTAACTTCTTGCGGAACTAAAACAGCAGTAGGTTCATCAAGTATTAATATTTTTGCACCTCTAAATAAAACCTTTATTATTTCAACTCTTTGTTTCTCCCCAACACTTAACTCTTCTACGAACATGTCTAAATCTATATCTAAGGAATATGTGCTCATGACTTCTTGTATTGATTTTTTGTATTTTTTAAGACCTAAATTTTTAAGCGAGGGCCTATCTATACCTAGAATTATATTTTCAAGAACAGTTAAGTTTTTTGCTAACATAAAATGCTGATGAACCATTCCAATTCCTTGATTTATTGCATCTTTTGGTGATGACATAGATGCAGGTTCATCAAATATTTCAATTTCCCCTTCATCAGGCTTTGTCATTCCATAAAGAATCTTCATTAATGTTGACTTGCCGGCACCATTTTCACCTACAATTGCATGTATTGAACTCTCTTCTATTTGAATAGATACGTTTGAATTAGCTAGAACACCAGGATATGACTTTGTAATGTTTTGAGTTTTTATTGCAGTGTTCATACTGTTTTGAAAAATATTCGTTCCAGAGTTTCCTCTGGAACGAATATAAAATTCTTAGACTCTTTTATGGTCTAACAGATGGAGGTACAATCTCTCCACTTATAATTTTTGCTTGATATTCCTCAATGGTGTCTCTAATGTCGTCGATATATCCACCTGAAAAAGATAGATATACGCCGCCAGATGCCAAGTCATCAACTAAAGCACCACCAGTGAATGTTCCCTCTACTGTTGCTTTTGCAGCATTGTAGATTGAAACGTCAGCTGCTTTAACCATAGAAGATAAGATGTATTCCTGTAAGTCTGGTAATGGAGTACCAACTTGGTAATATTGGTCAAAGTCTACACCAATTCCCCATACTTTTGATCCAGTTGCTTCAGATACTTCTTTTGCTGCTTCGAACATTCCTGTTCCCGTTCCACCAGCAGCATGATAAATAATATCTGCGCCAGCTTCATACTGTGCAAGGGCAATTTCTTTTCCTTTTACAGGATCATTGAATCCAGAAAAATCTGGAGGAACACTTGCATATCCGATTTGAACTACGATGTCAGGATTTATCTCAGCCACACCAGCAAGAAAGCCTTGCTCAAATTCATGAATTAATGGAAAATCTACTCCACCTATAAAACCAACATTGTTAGTTTTTGTTTTTAGTGCTGCTGCAATACCTGCAAGGTAAGATCCTTCAGCATGCTTGAATAACATTCCTCTAACGTTACTTGGCTCTGCAACACCGTCGGTGATTGCAAAGTTAAGGTCAGGATAATTTGGAGCTACTTCATTCATTGCGGCATCAAAAAGGAAGCCGTTACCAACAATCAAATCGTTTCCAGCTTCTGCACAAAGTTCTAGAAGTTCTCCTCTATTTTCCCCACCACCGTCAGGCTCTAGGAAAGTACCAACCATTCCAAAGTCTTCAATAGCTTTTTGATATCCTGAATATGCTAAATCATTAAATGATAGATCTCCAAGACCACCAATGTCTAATACAAGACAAATGCTTGGGGGGTCAGCTTCTGGTTCAGCTGCTGCGGCAGTTGTCGCAGGTGAGTCCAGAGTTTCTGCTGGTTCTTCTGCTACAACTTCTTCTTCAGC
>ENA-OSEY01002711-OSEY01002711.1-marine-metagenome-genome-assembly--contig:-NODE-2711-length-11244-cov-3.695084_pt1 | contig 11244 bp, 12 predicted proteins | sample MGYA00248465_ERZ534230 | MGnify/ENA primary metagenome ERZ534230 (study PRJEB26409, sample SAMN06344110) | marine metagenome | isolation source: Sea water from surface | place: Atlantic Ocean:Southern... | reverse complement strand
AAAAAAGCATATAATTTATTTAATTCTAATTCTTGTAAGAAATAATAAAAAACTAAAGAGGTCAGAATATTAAAAAAACAAGCATGAACTACGTAACTGTTCCAGTTTTTTCCAAAAACTAAAAAAAATATTGCTTGCATGTAATCTACGAATATTCCAGTAAAGGCCCAGAAATCTCTTATCGGTAGTTTATTTTGAAGAATACTAAATGAAGAGTCAAAGAATGAGAATGTATCGATAACCATAACTCCCATGTTTGCACTAAGCCAATTAATATAAAATGCGTAGATTGAGATTACGGCAATTAGTACATATTGTTGTATGGATTTCGGAATTATATCTATGTTTTTAAAATTCATTTAAATACGTATGTTGTTTTAACACTAATTATTTGTGAATTAAATCTTTACTATTTAAAAATAACTTACAAAGAGGGATCGATTTTTTTGGCTGAATCAAATAATTCTTCTACAGCTTTAACAGATTTTTGAAAATTATCTTTCTCTTGATTATTTAATTCAATCTCTAATATTTTTTCTACTCCATTTTTACCAATTACAACCGGAACACCAACATATAAACCCTTAACATTATATTCTCCATTTAGATAAGCTGCACATGGTAGTGTTTTTTTTGAGTCTTTAATATACGACTCGGCCATTTCAACTCCTTAAGCAGCTGGAGCATAAAATGCTGATCCTTTCTCCAATAATTTAACTATCTCTGCTCCCCCTTTTCTAGTCCTTTCTATTATAGAATCTAATTTTTCTGGTGTAATTTTTTTGTCTTTAACTAGCTGTGTTAAAGATTTTCCTTCAATAATAGTATGGTTAAGTGTTGGGACCATTGTATCTCCATGACCACCTAATACTAGGGAATTAATTTTACTTATTGAAATTTTTAATTCTTGTGAAAGAAAATATTTAAATCTAGATGTGTCTAATATTCCAGCCATACCAACAATCATAGAAGTTGGTAAATTAGAATATTTTTGAAGTGCCATTACAATAACGTCTAGTGGATTTGTTATACAAATTATAAAAGAATTGGGAGAATATTTTTTTATTCCTTCAGCTACTTGTTTGATAATTTTGAGATTAATACCTAAAAGGTCGTCTCTGCTCATACCTGGTTTTCTAGGAACTCCAGCCGTTATAATAATTACATCAGAATTTTTAATATCTTCGTAATTATTTGTACCAATTATATTTGAATTAAAACCACTTACTCCTGATGATTGTGCAATATCTAATGCTTTTCCTTTTGCTAGTCCTTCTGCAACATCAAACAAAACGACGTCGGCTAATTCTTTTAGGGCAATTAGATGGGCAAGAGTTCCGCCTATTTGCCCTGCTCCTATCAAAGAAATTTTTTTTCTCATTTTTATTTCATTGTTGGCATTGTAAATTCTGGATCAGACTTTATACCTGACGGCCACCTAGAAGTTATAGTTTTTAGTTTAGTATAAAATCTTACACCCTCGGGTCCATGCATGTGTTGATCGCCAAAAAGAGATCTTTTCCATCCTCCAAAGCTATGAAATGCCATTGGCACAGGGATAGGAATGTTGATCCCAACCATTCCAATTTGAACATTGCTGGCAAATGATCGTCCGGTATCACCGTCTCTAGTAAAAATACTCACGCCGTTTCCAAATTCATGATCATTTACTAATTTAAGAGCCTCTTCATAGTTTTTTGCTCTAACAACTGATAAAACTGGTCCAAATATTTCCTCTTTATAAATACGCATATTCTTTGTAACATGATCAAATAAACATCCGCCCATATAAAAACCTTTTTCATATCCTTGTAATTTCAGATTTCTACCATCTACTACCAGTTTAGCTCCCTCTTTAACTCCTATGTCGACGTAACCTTTTACTTTATCTAGATGAGCTTTGGTAACTAATGGTCCCATTTCAGATTTTTTATCTAATCCAGGTCCAATTTTAAGTGCTTCAACTTTTTTAGATAAGTTTTTGACTAATGGATCTGCAATTTTTCCAACAGCGACAGCAACTGACTGTGCCATGCATCTTTCTCCTGCTGAACCATACGCGGCTCCCATTAAACCGTTTACTGCTTGATCTAGATCTGCATCTGGCATTACAACACAATGGTTTTTAGCACCACCAAGTGCTTGAACTCTTTTTTCATTTTTTGCACAGTTTTCATAAATATATTTTGCTATCGGAGTTGATCCCACAAAACTTACTGCTGAAATATCTTTATTATTTATTATTGCGTCTACTGCTTCTTTGTCACCATTGACCACATTAAAAACTCCTTTGGGTAATCCTGCTTCCATAAATAATTCTGCTAATCTCATTGAGCAAGATGGGTCTTTTTCGGAAGGTTTTAAAATAAATGTATTTCCACATGCAATTGAAATAGGAAACATCCACATTGGAACCATAGCCGGAAAGTTAAAAGGTGTAATGCCCGCACATATACCAAGAGGTTGTCTAGTTGACCAACTATCTACATTTGTTCCAACATTTTCTGTAAATTCTCCTTTTAATAATTGAGGGATACCACAAGCAAACTCAACGACCTCTAAACCTCTAGTTAAAGATCCTTTTGCATCTTCATAAACTTTTCCATGCTCCAAAACTATAAGTTTTATTAATTCATCTGAATTTTTTTCGATTAATTCTTTAAACTTGAAAAGTATTCTTGCTCTAAATAACGGTGTTTTTTGTGACCAAGTTACAAATGCCTTTTTTGCTGCATCAACAGCAATATTAACATCATTAGTTGTTGCAAGATTTACTTCTGAAACTTGATCACCTGTAGCAGGATTAAAAACTTTACCTTTTCTTTTTGAGTTTCCGTCAAATAGTTGACCATTAACAAAATGCTTTATTACATTCATTGCAATAATGATTAATTAAGGTTTTAACTTGTTGCAAGCATTTTTTTTATAGATGCTATTGCTTTAGCTGGGTTTAAACCTTTGGGACATGAATTAGTACAATTCATTATTGTATGGCACCTATATAATTTTAACTCATCTGCAACTTTTTTAAGTCTAGCTTTTCTTTCTTCATCCCTGCTATCTGTAATCCATCTATAAGCTTGTAATAAAACAGCTGGTCCTAAATATTTTTCACCATTCCACCAATAACTTGGGCATGAAGTCGAACAACAAGCACAAAGTATGCATTCATAGTAACCGTCTAATTTTGCTCTATCTTCTTGGGACTGTTGAATTTCAACTGATGTTTTTTCCCCAGCTGTTGTTTTAAGCCATGGTTCGACAGACTCATATTGTTTATATAGAGTGCTTAGATCACCAACTAGATCCTTAACTACCTTTAAGTGAGGTAAAGGGTAAATATTTAAATCTCCTTTAATATCAGAATGAGATTTTATACAAGATAAAGTATTAACTCCATCAACATTCATTGCGCAAGAACCGCAAACACCATGAGCACAAGACCTTCTAAAGGTCAAGCTAGGATCTATTTCATTTTTAATCTTGAAAAGTATATCTAGAACTTTTGGTCCACATTCTTTAGTATTTATTTCGAAGGTATCAATTCTTGGATTTTCCTTACTAGATGGGCTCCATCTATAAACATTAACTTTTTTGATATTTGTTGATCCTGATTTGTCTTTATAATATTTGCCTTTTAAAATTTTTGAATTTTGAGGAAGGCTAAATTGAACCATTAATAAACTCTTTCTCTTGGTGGAAAATATTGTACATCATTTGTTAAAGTTTTTGAATGCACTGGTCTATAATCTACTTTTACATCATTTCCCTTTTGCCAAGCTAAAGTATGGGTCATATATTTTTTGTCATCTCTTTTTTTATAATCTTCTCTTGCATGAGCTCCTCTGCTCTCTTTTCTATGATAAGCTGAGTCTATTGTGGTCATTGCTTGCCTTATTAAGTTATCAAACTCCAAAGTCTCAACTAGATCTGTATTAAATAACATTGATTTATCTGTAACTGAAATATCTTCCATTCCCTCGAAAGGTTTTCTTATTTGATCCATTCCCTCCTTTAAAGTTTTTTCTGTTCTAAAAACAGCACATTTAGATTGCATGGTTTTCTGCATAGATAATCTTAGCTCAGATGTTTTTGTAGATCCATTTGAGTTACGAAGCTTATCAAAACGATCTAAACACTTATCTGTTTCACTTTGTGATAATTCTTCATGAGGAGTCCCGGGTTTTACGAGCTCAGCAGCTCTATTCGCAGCAGATTTCCCAAAAACTACTAAATCAATTAAAGAATTTGATCCTAATCTGTTTGCACCATGAACTGACACACAGGCTGCTTCTCCGATTGCCATCAATCCTGGTACTGTGGACTCTTTGCCGTTTAATGTCAAAACTTCTGCTTTATAATTTGTAGGAATTCCTCCCATATTATAATGTACTGTTGGTACTACTGGAATTGGATCTTTTCTAACGTCAACTTCACAAAAAGTTTTGGCTGACTCTGCTATTCCTGGCAATCTTTCTTTAATAACTTTTGGGTCTAAATGATCTAGATGAAGATTCACATAGTCCTTATTTTTTCCAACTCCTCTACCTTCGTTAATCTCAACTGCTATTGACCTGCTAACTACATCTCTTGAAGCCAAATCTTTAGCTTTTGGAGCATACTTCTCCATGAACCTTTCTCCTTTTGAATTTAAAAGAAAGCCACCTTCACCTCTGACACCTTCTGATATTAACGTGCCAACTCCATAAATTCCTGTAGGATGAAATTGAACAAACTCCATATCTTGTAATGGGAGTCCTGCTCTCAAAACCATAGCATTCCCATCACCAGTGCAAGTATGAGCAGATGTTGCAGTATAATAAACTTTGCCGTACCCGCCAGTTGCGATGATGGTTATATGTGATCTAAATCTGTGAATAGTTCCATCATTTAAATTCCAAGCTATTAATCCTTTGCACTCTCCGTTTTTCATTAAAAGATCTAATGCGAAATACTCTATGAAAAATTCGGTATTATGTTTTAAAGCTTGTCCGTATAAAGTATGTAAAATTGCGTGTCCCGTTCTATCAGCTGCAGCACATGTTCTTTGCACGGAATCATTTCCATAATTTTTGGTCATACCTCCAAAAGCACGTTGATAAATTTTTCCTTCCTTTGTTCTACTAAACGGTACACCATATTTTTCTAATTCGATAACAGCTTTGGGTGCCTCTTTACAAAGGTGTTCGATTGCATCTTGATCTCCTAGCCAATCAGAACCTTTGACTGTATCGTACATGTGCCATCTCCAATCATCTTCTCCCATATTTCCAAGGGCAGCAGATATACCTCCTTGCGCTGCTGAAGTATGACTTCTTGTTGGAAACACTTTCGATATACATGCGGTTTTTAAACCTGCTTCTGAAAGTCCAACAGCAGCTCTTAAACCTGATCCTCCGGCTCCTAGAACTACAACATCATATTCATGATCTATAATTTTATATTTGCTCATAAAAATTAAATCTTAATTAAAAAAAATAATAATACTAATGTGATTATTATACTAAATAAAACAAGTAATCTATTTGCGGCATTTTTGAGTTTTAAGTTGTTAATATAGTCTTCAAAAACCTCACTTATTGTAAGTGTGTAAAAAGTAAAGGCTAATATTATGAATATAGACATTAAAATTTTAGTCGAGATGCTTGAGGCAAAATCTATTAATTGAGAATTATTAGCATCAAATGCGGGTACAAGGTTAATTATAAACCAGGCCATAAAAGGAATTAGTAATCCTGAGGAAATTTTAATTGTTAACCATTTACGAGTTGCTTTGATCATTTCAGATTATATTCTTTCCAATAAAATAAAATAAAATTGCTAATACAAAAGATCCAAAGATAGTTGCTATTCCTGTTATTCTAGATACTTTTAAGTTAAATCCATAACCCATGTCCCATGCTAGATGTCTTATTTCATTTAAAATTTGAAAACTGAAAGACCAACATAAAGAAATAATAATAAATTTTCCAATAAAGGTTTCAGAAAAAATTTCAAAAAAATTTTTATCAGGACCAATTAGTATTAGTAAAAATAGAATAATGATGATGCTTAAAAAATTTATAATACCGACTATTCTATGTGTTATAGAAAGTAAGGATGATATGTGCCATCTATAAACCTGAAGATGTGGTGATAGAGGGTTATTATTATTTTCCATAAAAATCTTTAATTAATCTTTCAGCAATTTGTACTGTATTCAATGCGGCGCCTTTAAGTAAATTGTCAGAAACGACCCACATATTTAGAGCGTTATCTCTCGAATTATCTTTTCTTATTCTAGAAATAAAGGTGAAGTTTTTATTTTCTGCCTCTACTGGTGTTGTATATCCACCGTTTTTCCTTTCATCAACAACTTTGCATCCATCTGCTTTATCTAAAATATCTCTAACCTTTTTAATGTCAAAAGACTTTTCAAATTCAACATTAATTGACTCTGCGTGGGATACCATAACAGGAACTCTTACACAGGTTGCTGTTAAATTTATTTTTGGATCAAGAATTTTTTTAGTTTCATAAATCATCTTCCATTCTTCACGGGTATATCCCTCCTCCTTAAATTCATCGATATGGGGTATTAAGTTAAAAGCTATTTGTTTTGTAAAATTTTTGGAATTAATTTTTTTTTCTTCTAAATATTCTTTTGTTTGACTAATTAGTTCATCCATAGGGGCTTTCCCTGCACCAGATACAGATTGATAAGTAGAGACTATAACTCTTTTAATATTAAAGTTTTCATGTAGTGGCTTTAGAGCAACTACCATTTGTATCGTTGAACAATTTGGATTAGCAATAATATTTTTATTTTTGAACATTGACAATTTGTTTGAATTGACCTCAGGTACGATCAATGGAACATCCTTATCCATTCTAAATACTTTAGAATTATCTATAACAACAGTTTTTTTACAAGCTTTTGGAACCCATTCCTCTGCTATTTTTCCTCCAGCAGCAAAAAAAGTTATTTGTGCCTTTGAAAAATCATATGTTTTGAGATTTTCTACTTGTATTTCTTTGCCTTTAAATTTAATTTTTTTTCCTTCACTTTTTTCCGAAGCGACTAAAAAAAGGTTTGAAATTTGAATATTAGATTTCTCTAAAATTTCAATAGTTTTTCTCCCAACGTTGCCGGTGGCACCAATTATCGCAAAATTCATTTTAAAACTATTTTAATTTAAATTTGATATAATTGCATCACCCATATCAGAGGTAGATACCTTTTTCTTTCCTTTTGACATTATATCAGGAGTTCTTAAACCGTCTTCTAAGGTCTTTTCAACAGCTTTGTCGAGATGTGCAGACTCTTTTTCCAATCCTAACGAGTATTTTAAAGCCATAGAAAAGCTTAGTATCGTTGCAATTGGATTTGAAATGTTTTTTCCCTCAATATCAGGAGCTGAACCATGCACTGGTTCATATAAAGATCTGGTTCGTCCGTTTTTATCCTTATCACCTAAAGATGCTGAAGGTAGAAGACCTAGCGATCCTGTTAGCATAGCTGCTTCGTCAGATAACATATCTCCAAACAAATTATCTGCAAGTATAACATCAAATTGTTTTGGATTTCTTAATAGTTGCATTGCACAGTTATCAGCTAACATATGGTTAAGATCAATTTTTTTGTACTCTTTATCTTTTAAATTTTGAACTTCTTCTCTCCAAAGTACCCCAGCCTCCATAACATTGGATTTTTCACAAGAAGTAACTTTATTATTTCTTTTCCCAGCTAATTCGAATGCGACTTTTGCAATTCTTTTTATTTCTTTGGTAGTATAGACATGAGTATTAACACCTCTCCTTTCCCCATTTTCAATGGGTTTAACTCCTCTTGGTTCCCCAAAATAAATTCCGCCTGTTAGCTCCCTAACAATAAGTATGTCGAGACCTGAAACAATTTCTGGCTTTAAGCTTGAAGCATCTACCAATTGTTTAAAACAAATTGCTGGTCTCAAATTTGCAAATAATTTAAGTTCTTTTCTTAATTTTAGCAAAGCTCTCTCAGGTTTTTTTGAAAATTCCAATTTGTCATATTTTGGACCCCCACAAGCTCCAAATATTACTGCGTCACTCTCTAGTGCTTTATAAAATACCTCATCTGTTATTGGTACACCATGTTCATCAATGGCAGCTCCACCTATTAAACCTTGATCAATTTTGAAATCTAAAGATTTTTTCTTATTAAACCAGTCAATTACTTTTTTAGTTTCACGAACTACCTCTGGTCCAATACCATCCCCTGGTAACAATAATATTTTTCTCTGATTTGATGGCATTTATAATATCCAAGGTTTGTTTTCAATCATTTTATTCTCAAAACTTTTGATACTTTCAGCTTTGTTTAGAGATAATGCGATATCGTCTAACCCTTCTAGTAAACATTTTTTTTTGAATGGGTCTAGTTCGAACTTAAAAGATTTATTTCCATATAATATTTCTTGTTCAGTTAACTTAACTTCAATATTCTCTTTTCTGGAAGAATATTCCGACAATTCACTTATAATATTTTGATTTGCAACTATTGGCAAAATGCCATTTTTGAAACAATTATTATAGAAAATATCAGCAAAACTTTCGCTAATAATTACTCTTATACCAAAATCTAGTAAAGCCCATGGAGCATGCTCTCTTGATGATCCGCATCCAAAGTTTTTTCCAGTGATCAAAATTTTAGATTTATCATACGGAGTATTATCTAAAATAAATCCTGATATTGGCTTTCCTTTCTCATCAAATCTCATTTCATAGAACAAACTTTTACCTAAACCTGATCTTTTAATAGTTTTTAAAAATTGTTTAGGTATTATCTTATCTGTATCAATATTCATTAAAGAGATATAAGCGGGTATACTTTTTATATTATTAAATTTATCCATTTTAACTACCAAATTTTCTTACATCTGAAAGGTGGCCATCTAAAGCAGCGGCAGCTGCCATAGCTGGACTAACAAGATGAGTTCTGCCTCCTCTTCCTTGTCTACCCTCAAAATTTCTATTTGATGTAGACGCACATCTTTCTTTTGGTTTTAACTGGTCCTCATTCATTCCTAAACACATTGAACATCCAGGTTCTCGCCATTCAAAACCTGAGTTTTTAAAAATTTTGTCTAAACCTTCCTGCTCAGCTTGATTTTTAACTAAACCAGAGCCTGGGACAACCATAGCATTTACATGTTTTGCAATTTTTTTATCTTTTAATAATTTTGCAGCCTCTCTTAGATCTTGAATTCTTCCATTTGTACAACTTCCAATAAAAACTTTATCAATTTTAATTTCTGTCATTTTTGTGTTTGGTTTTAGTCCCATGTAGTCTAAAGATCTTTCCATTGCGATTCTTCTATCTTGATTTTTTTCATTTTTTGGATCTGGAACAGAACCATTAACCGGGACTACATCTTGAGGTGAAGTACCCCAAGTGACTTGGGGTGCTACTTCCTCGCCTTTAATTATAACTTCCTTGTCAAAATTACATCCTTCATCTGATTTTAATCTGCCCCAATACTCTAAGGCTTTTGTCCATTTTTCATTTTTCGGTGACATTGGTCTGTCTTGTAAATATTTAAATGTTTTTTCATCAGGTTGAATTAAACCAGCTCTTGCTCCGCCCTCGATTGTCATGTTGCAAATAGTCATTCGTTCTTCCATGCTAAAATTTTTAATAACTTCTCCAGAGTATTCAATTACAAATCCTGTCCCGCCAGCAGTTCCTATCGTTCCTATAATTTTTAAAATTACATCTTTGGCAGTGACTCCAATAGGTAATTTGCCATCAACTTTAAGAAGAAGATTTTTAGATTTTTTTTGAATTAATGTTTGTGTTGCTAGAACATGTTCAACTTCTGAAGTTCCAATTCCAAAAGCAAGCGCACCAAATGCACCATGAGTAGCTGTATGACTATCTCCACAAACAATTACAGATCCAGGCTGAGTAAAGCCTTGTTCGGGACCAATGATATGAACGATGCCTTGCCTTCTATCATTCATATCAAATAGAGGGACTCCAAATTCTTTACAGTTATTTCTTAATGTATCAACCTGTACTTTTGACTCTTCATCGTCGATTCCTTTGGACCTGTCTGTAGTTGGCACATTATGATCTGCTACTGCTAGAGTAAGTTTTGGTTGTCTAACTTTTCTATTATTTAATCTTAAACCTTCAAAAGCTTGAGGGCTTGTTACTTCATGGATTAAATGTCTGTCAACATAAAGTAAAGATGTTCCATCTTCTTGTTGATGTACAAGATGATCTTCCCAAATTTTATCGTATAAAGTTTTTGGCATTAGTGTATTACTTAGTTTTATCTGATTTTTCTATTTCTTTTTTTTCTTCGATTTTTGGCTCAGGAGAATTTTTTGTTAATTCTACTTTTTTTTCTGTAGTAACATCTGTTGCTGGATCTATATTTGTGGTTGCTTTAACCTCAACATCTATTCCTATATTTTTTTTAATTTTTTCAGCAATTCTTGCAGATTTTCCTTTTCTATCTCTTAAATAGTAAAGTTTTGCCCTTCTTACTTTACCAGATCGAATAACTTTAATTGATCCAATAACTGGGCTGTATAAGGCAAAAGTTCTTTCAACTCCTTCTCCAAAAGAAATTTTTCTAACTTTAAATGAAGAATTAATATCTCTGTTTTTTTTAGCTATACAAACGCCTTCAAAATTTTGAATTCTCTCTCTTTTTCCCTCTACAATTCTCACGCCAACACGAATTGTATCCCCAGGAAAAAATTCAGGAATTTTTTTCTTCTGAATTATTTTTTGAACGTTTGCTTTATTTATTTCTTCTATATTTTTCATTTTTTTTCTTTTTCTAAAAATTTTTTCCACATATCTGGTCTTTGGCGTCGTGTTATATCCTTTGATTGTGATAAACGCCAGTCTTTAATTTTAGAATGATTCCCGGATAAAAGCACTTCTGGAACGCTTTTTTTTTCCCATATTTGTGGTTTTGTATATTGAGGATATTCCAATAAATCATGTTCGAAGCTTTCATCATTTTTTGAATTTTTATTTCCAAGTACCCCGGGTAATAATCTTAAAACTGAGTCAAGCACCACAAATGAGGCTGACTCACCTCCAGACAAAATATAGTCTCCAATGCTTAGTTGTTCAATATTTCTTGTGTTTAAAATGCGTTCGTCTACTCCTTCAAAATGCCCACATATAAAATTTATAACTTTTTCATTGGAAAATTCTTTAGCTTTTTTTTGATTAAAATTTTTTCCTTTAGGTGTTAAGTAAAA
>ENA-OSEY01002709-OSEY01002709.1-marine-metagenome-genome-assembly--contig:-NODE-2709-length-11245-cov-2.270953_pt1 | contig 11245 bp, 12 predicted proteins | sample MGYA00248465_ERZ534230 | MGnify/ENA primary metagenome ERZ534230 (study PRJEB26409, sample SAMN06344110) | marine metagenome | isolation source: Sea water from surface | place: Atlantic Ocean:Southern... | reverse complement strand
TGTGCAAGATCTTCTATAGGGACGTCTTTTGGAACAAGCCCAGCAGTTAAGTGCACCTCTGCAACTTTACGATAATCTCTCTGAATAAATCCAAATAAAATTTCTGCCAAGAATCTTTTGCTCATTTTGTCAAGTCTTCCCATAATTCCAAAATCAATAGGTACTATCTGCCCATCATTATCTATGAATATATTACCTTGATGCATATCAGCATGAAAAAAACCATCTCTTACTGCATGTCTTAAAAAATGTTGAATTATATTAGATGCTATATTTTTTGTATCTATATTTCTTTCATTAATTAAATCTCTTTCTCTAATGGAAACACCATCAACCCAGTCTAAAGTCAAAACTTTCTCACTAGTATAATTCCAGTATATTTTAGGCACAAAAAAACCAGAGTCGTTCTTTGTATTTTCGGCAAATTCATTAGCAGCCGCTGCTTCAAACCTTAAGTCCATTTCATGATTAGTAATTTCCTTTAGAAGAAAAACTACCTCTACCAGTTTAAGTCTTTTAGTTTTTGTTACTGTACTTTGAATTATGTATGCTAAAAGCATCAATGCATCAATCTCTTCATTAAAAACTTTTTTGATTTCGGGTCTTAATATTTTAATTGCTACATCTTTTAAGGTTCCATTTTCATTGATCTGTGCTTTATGGACTTGCGCTATGGATGCTGCAGCCACTGGCTCACTAAGATTTAAAATAGAATTGTAATTATCTAAGCCTAAACTTTCTTTTAAAATATTTTTAGCTTCTGACATTTTAAATGGAGGTAATCTATCTTGAAGTTTTTCTAATTTTTTTGAAACCTCCTCGCCAATTATATCTGGCCTAGTTGCTAAAAATTGACCTAATTTAATAAATGTTGTTCCCATACCCTGAATAGACTCGCATAGTTTATCTTCATCAGATTTATTATTAAAAGGATCTTTTTGTTTAGAAAATGAAAAGGCAAAAATATTTAATAAAATTTTAATAATTATTGGGGGCTTATGTATTCTCGAGATTATTTCTACAGCATCGGATTTGGCCAATCTTCTTGCAATCCTGAGTAAAATAAAAATTTTTTTTAGCATTAAACTTTCCAGCCAGAATGTATTGCTACTATTCCACCATTAAAATTTCTATATTTGCAATTTGTAAATTTATTACTTTTCATGCAATCGATTAATTCTTCTTGATTAATAAATTTATCTATACTCTCAACTAGATACTCATATGGCTGTTTATCTCCAACAACAAAATCACCAATTTTTGGTATCAATTTTGAGTATCCCTCGTAAATTTTTCTTAAATTTTCATTCCGAACTTTTGAAAATTCAAGGCATAAAAATTTTCCACCTGGTTTAAGGACTCTATAGGCTTCTTTTATAGACTTATCGATATTTTTAGTATTTCTTAACCCGAAACTAATAGTATAAAAATCAAAATAATCATTTTTAAATTTTAAATTTTCAGCAGAATTTACATACCATTTAATATTTTCAATATTCTTGAATTTTTTTTTCCCTTCGTTAATCATGTTTTTATTTGGATCAACATTGTAAACTAAACCATTATAATTAGTTGATTCCAGGAATAACTTTCCGATATCACCAGTGCCACATGCTACATCTATTAACTTTGTATTTTTAGATGGAGACATCATATTTATTAAATCCCTTTTCCAAAGTCTGTGAATTCCAAGAGACATAAAGTCATTCATCAAATCGTACTTGTTTGATACTTTATTGAAGACTTTCTGAACAAGCCCTTTATTATTTTGTAAAATTTGTTTCATTATTTTTTTTTATTATCTGATAATATAGTACTTAATGCCAGAATTGCCAGAAGTAGAAATTGTCAAACAGTCACTTATAAAAAACATTAAATCTCAAAAAATTCTAAAAGTAATAGTAAGAAATAGAAATCTAAGATTTAAAATACCAAAAAATTTTAAGAGTATTCTTCAAAATAAAAAAATTATTAATATAAGAAGGTTTTCTAAGTATATAATTCTTGAACTTTCAAACCAATCGTATTGCATTTTACATTTGGGAATGTCTGGAACGTTACATATTATTAAAAAAAAAAGGAAAAACTTCGTTACAAATTCAAGTTTTTATCACTCACCATTTTTACCAAAAAAACATAATCATGTTGAATTTATATTTAACAAATTGAGACTTATTTATAATGATCCAAGAAGATTTGGATATTTCAAAATTTTGAACGATCATTTAAAATTAAAAAATTTTATTAAAAATTACGGTATTGAACCTTTTAATAAAAAGTTTAATTACAGTTATGTTAAAAGCAAACTAAAAAATAAGAAAAAAAATATTAAAAATTATCTTTTAGATCAAAAATTTGTTTCAGGTATTGGAAATATTTATGCATCAGAAATTTTGTTTGAAAGTAAAATAAATCCTAAAAAAAAATCATGCAATCTTTCGGAAGATGAATTGAAAAATATGGTGAAATATTCAAAAATTGTTTTAAGAAATTCAATTAAAAGGGGTGGTTCAAGTATAAGAAATTTTGTTAATACGTCAGGCGACATTGGCAGTTTTCAAAAATATTTTAAAGTTTATGAAAGAGAGGGTAAAAACTGTACTAAAATTAATTGTGATGGTAAGATTGTGCGTATAATAATTTCGAATAGATCCACTTTCTATTGTAATAATTGTCAAAAAAATAAAAATAAGCAGTTGACCGTGCCAATTTGAGCAGTTATATCTCCTCGCGTTATGGCAAATACAAAATCCGCAATTAAAACTACTAGAAGAATATCTAGAGAAACAAAAGTGAACAAGCTTAGAAAAAGTAGGTTCAAAAATGCTATAAAAAAAATGAACGTTTTGATTGAAAAGAAAAATAAAAAAGAAGCTTTAAGTTATTTACCAAAATTAAACTCAGAAATCATGAAAATTGCTAAGACTGGTATTATTAAAAAGGGAAACGCCTCTAGAAATTTGTCAAGACTTACAAAAAAAATAAACGCTCTTTAACAACCCTTAAGCGACATCAGTATCTTCAACTTTTGGTTTACACTAAATATCTTAAACTTTTATTTTTAAATACTAAATATAGATTAATTTAATCTGTTAAAAATTTTTCTTTTTTATTTTTTTTTAAAAAAAAATTACCACCTTAAGTTTTAAAAATTTCTATTATAGATTTAATTTTCAATTCTATTACAGATTTAATTTTTAATTTAATAATACACTTGCAGATTTTATTTTTTTTTTACTTTTTAAAAATTTTTGTTGATAAAATTTTTTAAAAGTCTGTAAATGAAATTCTTACAAATATCTCATGAACAACAAAATAACACTTAATTCTAACTCTCAAACACAGATCTCTTGGGAAAAAATTCAAACAGATTTGAAATATAAGTTTGGAAATGATATTTATGACAGCTGGCTTCGAAAAATTACTTTTGAAGAAGAGTTTAATAATTATATATTATTATCAGTTACAACACCATTTATAAGAGATTGGATTACATCAAGGTATCTTGACCAAATCTTACAAACAGTAAAATCTCATAAGTCGGAAATAAGCAGAATAGAGCTATCTTTAAATTCAAGTTTAGCTAAAGAAAAATTTGAACCAAAAGATGTAGATAAAATTGAAAAACCAAGTAGTAACATTTCATTCATAAAAGATTTTGTATTTCAATATAACAGAATTGACCCAAATAAAAGTTTTGAGACTTTTATTACTGGAGAAAGCAATAAGTTGGCTTTTGAGGCTTCCAAAAAAGTTTCTGAAAAGATCTCTCACTATAATCCGTTGTACATTTATGCAGGTGTTGGAATGGGCAAAACTCACTTGTTAAATGCTATAGGACTTAAACTTAAAAAAGAAAATAAAGTAATGCTTATTTCTGCCGAGAGATTTATGTATCAATTTGTAAAAGCTATAAAATCAAATGATATGGTTAAATTTAAAGATTATTTTCGAAATGCGGATGTTTTTTTAATAGATGACATTCAATTTATGAATGGAAAAGAAGCAATGCAAGAAGAGTTTTTTCATACTTTTAATGCTCTTCTTGATAAAGGATCACAAATAATAATTTCTGGAGATAGACCGCCAAATAAACTTTCTAGAATACAAGAAAGAATAAAATCAAGGTTTTCTGGAGGATTAGTAATTGATATTCAGCAGCCTGATTTAGAGTTAAGAAAGAAAATTATCAAGTTTAAGTCAGAAGAATTAATTAAATATTACGCAAACCAAATAAACATATCTGATGAGATTCAACTTTTTTTAAGCAAAGAAATTAAAAATAGTATTAGAGAATTAGTTGGGGCTTTAAATAGAATTGTCTCATTTTCAAGAATCTATAATAAAACACCTAACATTTCTGAAATAAAAATTATTTTAAAAGATTTGCTCAATTACTCGGAAAATAAAGTTACAGTTGATTTAATACAATCTTTAGTATGTAAATTTTTTAAAATATCTAAAACTGAGATGCTATCTTCTAGACGATCAAGATATTTAGTAAGACCTAGACAAACAGCAATCTATCTCACTAAACTTTTAACTACAAAATCATTACCAGAAATAGGTAGAGAATTTTCAAATAGAGATCATACTACTGTCATACACTCTATAAAAACGATTGAAAATTTAAAGAAAAATGACAATGAGCTATGTAACAATATTGATACTTTAAAAAATCAAATTTTATACAACAATCAGAAAAATGAAATTTAATGTTAATCAAAATGATCTTCAAAAATCTTTAGGATACTGTCAAGGGGTTATAGAAAAAAGAAGCACGCTGCCAATACTTTCTAACATTCTATTAGATGCTGGCGGATCAAAATTAAAAATCACTGCAACAGATCTAGATTTGATATTTATTAATGAGATTAAAAATGTTGAAATTTTAGAAGAGGGTAAAACCACAACTACATCCTCGACAATGTATGATATTATAAGAAAATTTAGTTCAGGAAAAAAAATAAACTTTAATTTGTCGGGAGAAAATAAAGTAAAACTTGAGTCTGAAAAATCGATTTTCAATCTAAATTGTATTTCTGCTTCTGAGTTTCCGGTTACAGATGAAAATTTCAATCAGAATGAATTTAACATTAAATCTAAGCAGCTTCTTAAGCTATTGAATAAATGCAAGTTTTCGGTTTCAAACGATGAAACTAGACATTACCTAAGTGGGATTTATTTTCATCAAACTGAGTTAGATGATAAAATTTACTTAAATGCGGTGGCTACTGATAGTCATAGAATGTCAATTTCAAAAGTGCAATTAAGCCAAAAAATTAATTTTGAACCAATAATTCTACCAAAAAAAACAATATTTCAATTGGTGAATTTATTAGAAGATTATGATGGGGAAGTTAAAATATCAAATATTAAATCTAAAATAAAATTTGAAATGGAAGATAGTGTATTAATATCAAAACTCATTGATGGAAAGTTCCCTAACTATATACAGGTAGTACCGAAAAGTAATAAAAAAAGACTAGAAGTTGAATTAAAACCATTTTTAAATTCTGTAGATAGAGTTGCATCGGTCTCAATGGATAAAAAAGATAGCGTTAAATTTAAGTTAACAAAAGATAAACTTGATTTATCAGTTAACAACACAAGTAGTGGAGACGGAAATGAAACTCTTAGCGTAAATTTCGATCATGAACTTGATATTAGTTTTAATTCTAGATATCTTATTGACATAGCATCACAATTAGATGGTGATAAAATTGAAATATACCTAAACGAGACAGGCTCACCGGCATTAATTAAGGACCCTTCTGATTTTGATAGTATTTATGTTGTTATGCCTATGAAGGGCTAGAAGTCTTATTTAAAACATCATACATCGTATTTTGCAGTGAATTCAAAAATAGTTTACCCTCAAGTCCTGGTTTTATTGGTTTAAGTATTGTTATAGTTATTTTTTTATTTTTACTAAGATTTCCATTTTTGGGCCATACTTCACCTGAATTAATTGTAACAGGCAAACAATTGATATTTAATTCCTGGTATATTCTAGCGACACCTTTTTTAAAATCAGGTCTATCATTAGGATTGGTCCTTGTTCCCTGTGGAAAGATAACTATTGGTCTATTATCTTGGGATGAGATTTTTATCGAATCTACAAAATTAATTTTTTCTTTTGATATTTTATTTCTTTCAACTGGTATTGATCCAATTTTTTTTAAATACCATCCAAAAATTGGAATTTTGATTAACTCTTTTTTTAATATAAACTTAGGTCCTTTAAATATTGCTTGCAGGTAAAACGTTTCAAAGGCTGATTGATGAGTACAAGCGATAAAAAATTTTTCGCTATTCAAAATATTTTCCTTACCAATAATTTCAATTTTAGTAGAGAGAAATAGTTTTAAACAAAACTTTGACCAATGTCCTAATATTTTTCCACCAAAGATTGCAATATTTTTTGGCATAAATAATGATGGTAAAAATATAATACAAACTAAAATAACCCCACTATAAAAAAAAATCGAAAAAAGTTTCTTAGTCATAAATTAAAATTTTTACTAAATGATGTTGATTAGCTTCTGCCTTTTGAGGACTACTTTCATCAATTTATTATTTATCATTATTTCTAAAGGTTTAGGTCTTAAATTATAATTTGAGGATAAAGACATTCCATATGCACCAACATCTGAGATAGCTACAAATTCTTTTTCTTTTAGATTCTGAAAACTTTTCACAGACAAAAATTTGTCAGTAGTTTCACATACCGGACCAACGAAATCGTGTATTTTTTTATTTTTTTTATTTGACTTTAATAACGGAAGAATACTGTGATACGATCCATACAAAGCAGGCCTCATTAGATCATTCATTGCTGCATCTAAAATAATAAATTTTTTTTTATTTGTATTTTTTATATAAATAATTTGTGAAAATAAAACTGCTGTATTTGCAATTATAGATCTACCAGGTTCAAAAATAATTTTAACATTATGTTTTTTTAAAAATTTTTTTATTATTTTATTATATTTTTTATAATTAAATTCTTTTGTTTTTCTGTCATATTGAATACCCATTCCCCCACCTAAATCTACATATTCAAAAATATATTTAGATTTTTTAATAATTAGATCTAAAACATTAAGCATTTTAAGATATGGTTTGTAGTCAGTTATCTGGCTACCAATATGAACACTTAAGCATTTTACTTTTACATACTTGGAATTTTCGAATTTATTTAATATTTTTAAGAAAGCTTTTTCTGTTAGGCCAAATTTATCCTCGTGTTTGCCAGTAGAAATTTTTTTTAAGGTTTTAGCATCAATGTTTGGGTTTAACCTTATTCCAATATTTACAATTTTTTTTTTTAGCTTGGCTAATCTTTCTATTTCAAATATTTCACTCTCGGACTCTGTATTTATAAGTAAAATTTTTTTTTCTATCGCAAATTTTAGTTCCTCTGTTTTTTTTCCTACACCGGAAAAAACAATTTTTTTTGGTAATATGCCTGCCTTTAGAGCTTGCAACATTTCTCCTTTTGAAACAACATCAGCGCCCACTCCAGCCTTTTTAATTTCTTTTAAAATTTGACGATTATTATTTGATTTTACAGAAAAGCATATCAAAGGCCTTATTGATTTAAAACTTTTCTGAAAATTGTGAATATTATTTCGCAATCTATTTAGTGAGTAGCAATAAGTTGGAGTTCCATATTTTCTAACTATTTTTAAAGCATCAACTTCCTCAATAAAAAGTTTATTTTTTTTAAAATACATTAAATTAATTTAATTACTTTTAATTGATTTTTTTGACCCTGATATTCTGGATCACCTTTTTTTCCACAAGAAAAAAAAATTAATGAACAAAATAAAATTAAAAATATTTTTTTAAACATGTTTTTTATAATTTTTTATCATTTTCTTTATATTTTCAAAAGAAGTTCCACCATAAGATTTTTTTGATTTTACTGAATTTTCAAGATTAAATAATTTCAATGCACTTTCATTAAGATTTTTGTCAATACTTTTTATTTCAGGGACTGTTAACTCATTCAATTTTTTACCCTTTTGTTCTGCTAAATTAACAATTTTTGAAGTTACCAAGTATGCTTTTCGAAATGGATATTTGTGTTCTCTTACAATATAGTCAGCAAGGTCTGTAGCAGTAGTATAACCAGTTTCTACTAATTGTATCATTTTTTTTTTATTAACAATAAAATTATTCAAAACTTCTCTCATAATTTGTAAAGATATTTTTATTTGATCAAATGATTTAAAAGCTAACTCTTTATCATCCTGCAAATCTTTAAAGTATGATAGTGGCAAACCTTTAAGTATAGTCAGCATCGAAAATAAATTTCCATAAGCATGTCCAGTTTTTCCTCTTAAATACTCAAGGGTATCCGGATTTTTTTTTTGTGGCATTATTGAAGAACCTGTCACAACTTTATCTTTTAATTTAATTAAATCAAAAGCATCTGAATTCCACAGGATAAATTCCTCAGCAAATCTAGATATATGATTTGAGCAAACTGAGATTGAATATAGAAAATCTAAAACAAAATCCCTATCCGAAACAGTATCGATAGAATTTTTAGTTGGTTTTTTAAACTTTAATTTTTTTGTAGTAAATTCTCTATCTATATCAAAACTGGTTCCTGCAATTGCAGCAACACCTAAGGGATTTTCTAATAATGATTCCTTATTATATAAAAATCTCTTTTTATCTCTATTAAACATTTCTACATAGGCCAGGATATAATGTGCAAATGAGATAGGTTGTGCGTTTTTTAAATGGGTAAAGCTGGGCATTATTGTGTATATATTTTTTTCAGCAATTTTAATTATTGATTTTATTGTAGTATCAATTTCTTTAACAATGTCATTTGAGGCATCTATCATCCAAAGTTTAAAATCTACAATTACTTGGTCATTTCTTGATCTTGCTGTATGAATAAATCCAGCATCCTCACCTATTAAATCAAAAAGCCTTTTTTCAATACTCATGTGAATATCTTCACTTTGATTGTTAAAAGTAAATTTCTTTTTATTTATTTCATTAAATATTTTTTTAAGTCCCCAGATAATTTTATTTTTAATTTGTAAGGAGATAATCTTTTTTTTAAAAAGCATTTCTACATGAACGGAGGATGCATAAATATCCTGCTTATAAAGTCTTTTATCAATATTTATTGAGCTTCCAACTTTTGCAAATAAACTTGAGCTATTTTTTTTAATTCTGGTGCTCCAAACTGGTTTATTGTTTTTATTTTTACTCATGATATGTAACTATACATTTTAGAATGAGATTATTAAGCTTAAAATTATTTTTGTTATTTATATATTTATTATTTCCATCAATTACTAGCGCTGATCAAAAGCTAGATATAAAAAATCTTAAAATTCACAAAGAACCAAAGAAAGTAAATGATATTATGTTCAAGAATTCTGATGATATAACTATTTTTCTAGATGATTTTAAAGGTAAATTAGTTGTTATAAATTTTTGGGCAACCTGGTGTGCTCCATGTAGAGAGGAAATGCCATCTTTAGATATCCTTCAATCAAATAAAAATTTCCAGGATTTAATTGTTTTGCCGATTAATGTTGGCAAAGAAAATAAGGAAAAAGCAAAAAAATTTTTTAATGATTTAAAAATAAAAAATATAAAACTTTACTACGACGACTCAGTTAAGCTTGCCAACACTTTCTCGTTAATAGGACTTCCAACTACTATTTTTATAGATAAAGACGGTGATGAATTTGCAAGGATTATAGGGTCCGTTGACTTTGGAGATCAAAACTTTATTAAATGGTTATTGAATTATAATTAGATTATGAAATTCGTTTTAAACTCAAAAATTATCGAGTCTGAAAATAAAGATAAAATAAAATATGCCATAATTCTTCTACATGGATATGGAGGTGATGGCGCAGATATAAGTTCAATTGCGTATACATGGAGACGTTTTATAGATAATACAATTTTCTTTTGTCCTGATGGACCGCAAACTTGTAAATTAAATCCAATTGGCTTTCAGTGGTTTGATTTAAGTATAGATGACCAAAATTATATTATTGCCGAAGTTAGAAAAACTGAAAAGATTTTAATTGAATACGTCGATCAAATTAAGGAAAAATTTAAATTAAACAATTCCCAAATTATTTTAGCAGGATTTAGTCAAGGATGCATGATGTCAATTAATTTAGGTCTTACAAGTAATGAAAAATTTAAATCTGTTATTGGATTTTCTGGAAAAATAATAAATAAAATTGACTTACAGGAAAGAATGAATTCAAAAACAGATGTATTACTGTTTCATGGTGACGCAGATGAAGTTGTCCCACCATCAAGTTTACTAGAAGCAAAAGATTTTCTCGAGAGAAACAAAATAAAAGTAGAAGTTAATATGATAAAAAATTGTGCTCATCACATACCTGTTGAAGCACTTAGTTTAGCGTTAAAATATATTAAAAAAATAATATAAAAAAATTTTTAATAATTTGATTGATAATATTGATTATTAAAAATTAATAAGTTATTCTAAACATATTTACATGACATTTATTGATAAAAATACATCTTTAGATAACTGCCCTGCTTTAGTTTTAAATGCAGACTATAGACCTCTAAGTTATTATCCTTTGTCTCTTTGGAGTTGGCAAGATTCTGTTAAGTCAGTTTTTTTAGATAGAGTTTCTATTGTAAACTATTATGATAAAATAGTGCATAGTCCATCATTTAGCATGAAACTGCCAAGTGTAATTGCATTAAAGAGTTACATTAAACCAATTTCAAATCCTAATTTTACAAGATTTAATGTATTTTTGAGAGATAAATTTAGTTGCCAATACTGTGGCAGTAAAAAAGAACTTACATTTGATCATCTTCTGCCGAGATCTAAAGGTGGTAAAACTGATTGGGACAATGTTGTTACAGCTTGTTCAAGTTGCAACGTCAAAAAAGGAGGAAGATTATTAAATAAGTCTGGTATGATTTTAAATCAGATGCCTTATCAACCTTCAACTGAAGATCTTCATCGGAATGGAAAACATTTTCCACCAAACTTTCTTCACAAAACTTGGGTAGATTATTTATATTGGGATGTTGAACTTGAACCTTAATTAAATTTTTTCAGACACACGAATTGCAATTTTTGATCCAGTTTTAACAATTTTATCAAATATTGAATAAACACCTTCTTTTGATGCACCTTTCTCGTATGCAATATCTTTATGGTGAAGCTCATCTTCTCTAAATTTTATTATTTTTTCCTTAAGTT
>ENA-OSEY01002708-OSEY01002708.1-marine-metagenome-genome-assembly--contig:-NODE-2708-length-11247-cov-4.445300_pt1 | contig 11247 bp, 9 predicted proteins | sample MGYA00248465_ERZ534230 | MGnify/ENA primary metagenome ERZ534230 (study PRJEB26409, sample SAMN06344110) | marine metagenome | isolation source: Sea water from surface | place: Atlantic Ocean:Southern... | reverse complement strand
CAAATTTTAGTGATTTTGTTCCAATATTTATTATATCTCCAACTTTTTTTATTACATTATACTCGCTTTTATAAAATTGTTCTCCGGTAACTCCTGCAAGAAAAATTGCAACTCCAATATGTGCTACATGTATTCCTAAATTAATTTTTGAGATAAAGAAAAATAATTGTTTTATGTTTTGCAATTTAACCTTAGCCTCTCGAATTTTTGAAATTAAATCGGTAATAACTCCTGTGAAAAGCCAAATTGAAAGAGAGCCACATATTAATGCAAAAATTGATTTTTCTTCAATTAAGTATAATAATGTCCCTCCTAAGAAAGTTACAGCAGATAGAAATATTATTTTTTTTATAAAATTTTTATCTGTGTATTTTTTCCAATTTAAGAATGGTGCGATAGCCATCAAAAACACAACTGGTGCCATAATTGGAGCAAAAGTAGCGTTATAATATGCTGGACCAATAGATACCTTGTTTCCATTAATAGCATCTAAAAATAAAGGGTACAGAGTGCCTATTAAAACTGTTAAAGTTGCTGTAGTAAGAAATAAATTATTTACTAAAATTGCACTTTCTTTACTGACTATATCAAAATTACTTTTTTCTTCATTAAAAGATGAGCTTTTAATTGTATATAAAATTAAAGGAACACCTATTGATATACCTAAAATTATTAAAATAAAAACTCCTCTCGAAGGATCGGAAGCAAAAGCATGTACTGACGTTAATAATCCTGATCTTACTATAAAAGTGCCTAATAAAGAAAAGGAAAAAGCCAGGATTGATAACAAAATTGTCCAGTTTATAAATATTAATTTTTTTTCGAGTATTCTTACACAGTGTAGTAATGCTGTTGCAACTAACCATGGCATAAAAGATGCATTTTCAACTGGATCCCAAAACCACCAACCACCCCAACCTAATTCGTAATATGCCCACCAACTTCCAAGAGCAATACCAATTGTTAGAGCAGACCAAGCAATTGCAATCCATGGCCTCATTTGACGAGCCCAATCTTTATTAATTTCCCCAGTAATAAGTGCCGCTACTGCAAAAGAAAATGATACTGATAATCCAACATATCCAATATAAAGCATTGGAGGATGAAGAGCTAAACCTGGATCTTGTAGCAAAGGATTTAAACCTCTTCCATCTAAAGGTAATTCATCAACTCTTTCAAAAGGGTTAGATGTAAATAATATGAAAGCTAAAAAAAGTGATAAAATTACAGTCTGAACTCCAATAATTGAAGCCAAAAGTTTTGAATTTATAGAATCTTTAAAAGAAACAAAAAAAGTAAAAGCAGATAAAATTAATACCCACAATAAAAGTGAACCTTCGTGATTACCCCATACCCCACTAATTTTATATATCAATGGTTTTAAAGTATGTGAGTTGTTAGAGACAATTAATAGAGAAAAGTCAGATGTAATAAAACTATATGTTAAAATTAAAAAAGATAAAAAAATAAATAAAAAATTTATAAGAGAACCTTTTTGAAGAACTCGCACTACATCGATGTTCGTATATCTCAAATTACAAAGCCAGTAAAAGCATTGCATTGTTGAAATAACAAATGTGATTATCACAAGAATATGTCCTAATTCAGGTATCATTTAATTAGAGTCACCTTTCCAAACATTATTTTTTTTTAAAGCGTCAGCAACTTCTGGAGGCATGTAATTTTCGTCATGTTTTGCTAGTACCTCACTAGCAATAAAATTATTATTTTGGAACATACCTTCTGCAACAATACCTTGACCCTCTCTAAACAAATCTGGCAGAGGTCCGTCAAATACAACCCTAACTTCTTTTTTTCTATCAGTAATCATAAAGATAGTTTTTTCACCTTCTTTTTTTATTGAGCTTTCAAGAACCAAACCGCCAATTCTGATTTTATTTTGAATATTTTGAGTATCTCCAAATTTTTCAATTAAATCATTTGGCGTATAAAAATATACAATATTATCCTCTAAGGCCATTAATATTAATTTAGTTGCTAGTCCAAGTGTTAATATAATGATAATTGTAATAAATAGGCGTCTATATTTGGCATTCATCTATTTTATATCGATCTATGTTTTAAAATTTAATTTTTTGTTTTTGATAACTGTTTAAGTAACTTTTTAGCTTTTTGAGATTGTTTGGTTGAATGAACGAAAAGGAGACCTAAGCTCAGTAAAGTTAATACGTAGCTTGGCCATATATAAATTTCATAACCTTGCATTATCCAAAATGATTCATTCATATTTTAACCTGTTTTCGATATTTCTTCTAAATTTGATTTTAATAATAATGCTTCACATTTTTTTTCAATCAATTTGGTTTTTACGTTCAAAACTATCAAATATAAAGAAAAAAAACTTAAAGCAAAAATCATAAGGATAAGTGGTAACAACATTTTATCATCGATAGACGGACCTCCAATTTTAATAATACTTGCTGGTTGATGAAGAGTATGCCACCAATCAACAGAAAACTTAACAATAGGCAGATTGATTAGCCCAACTATAGCTAGAACAGACGCTGTTTTAGAACCATCAATTTTTCTTTCAAAAGCATTACTTAGTAATATATAGCCCAGATAAAAAAAGAATAACACTAGCATTGATGTTAATCTTGCATCCCATACCCACCATGTGCCCCACATTGGTTTTCCCCATAGTGAACCAGTGACTAATGTTAAAGCTGAAAATAGGGCACCAATTGGTGCAATTGAACTTGAAACTAAATCAGCTAAAGGATGTTTCCATACTAAATAAAAAACACACGAAATAGCGAGACTAAAATATAAAAATGATGCTAGCCAAGCGGAAGGAACATGAACATACATTATTCTAACAGCATCCCCTTGCTGATAATCTTTTGGGCTATCAAAAAGACCAAAATATAGTCCTGAGATAAGTGTAATTATGGTTATAAAAAGAATACATGGCTGAATTTTTTCAGTTATTCTATTGAACCTATTTGGATTAGCTAGCCAATCAAACATTAACTAAATTCCTTTTTTTAATATTCATGAAGTAATAAAATTCCAACATTTATACTTTTTTCCAAAATCATTTAACGACTTATTGCTATCCTAATCAGAAAAGCTGAAATAAAAGGCGATATCACGAGATATATTAATGTAAATCCAATTAATAAAAATAAATTACCTAAAGGTGACTCATTTATTCTAACTGCTTCACTTATACCAACTCCAAATATTAAGATAGGAATTATCAAAGGAATGATCAATATTGGTAATAAAATATTTCCTCTTTTTGCACCTAAAGTTAGAGCAGAGCCAATAATTCCAATAAGTGAAATTGAAAGGCCACCAACCAGTATACTTATAAGGAGCCATGGTATCAATTTTAAGTTAATGTTTAATAGAACTATGAATAATGGTAAAGAAATTAACAACGGAATTATTACTATCAACCAATAAGCCAGACTTTTTGATAATAAAATAAGTTCCATCGGTGTTGGACTGGTTATAGTCTGATCAAGCCAACCATTATCATAATCTCTTTGTAAAGTTTTTTCTAAAGAAGGAATTATTGCTAAAATTAGCCCTATCCAAAAAATAGCGTTAGAAATTAATGCCAATTTTTCTTCAAATGGACCAATGCCAAGAACAAATAGAGTTACTATTAAAATCATAAAACTAATAATTGATATGACATCAACTAATGATCGGAAATTTATCAAAAATTCTCTTTTTATATGTGAAATAAAAATTTGAATAAAACTTGATTGTAAGGACATTATATAATTCTACTTCTTCAATAAATCTAAATTTAGTAATTCGTAACTAAAATCAAATAATTTTAATTCATGACAAGCTAACAAAACAGTACCTTTATTTTCTAAAAATCTTTGGACTAATTTGTTAAATAAAATTATGCTTTTCTTGTCTAATTCATTAGTAGGCTCATCTAATAACCAAAATTCTACATCAAATAAAAAAGACAAATATAACCTGGATAATGCTGCTCTTTTCTTTAAACCTTCTGAGCATTGTGAAACATATAAGTTTTTATGATTTAGCATTTCTAGATTGTCGAGGGCTTTTTGAAGATCATCATCACTAGTTTTCCAACCCCTCATTTCTGACCAAGTTTTTAAATTTTCAAAAACTGTTAAATCCTTGGATAAACCATTTTTGGAATCAATGTAGATTAAATTTTGTCCCCATTTAATTCGATCTTTAAAAATTTCATTATTATAATTTTTCACAATACCCTTTTCTAAAGGTATCATGCCAGCTATTGCTCTTAATAAGGTTGATTTTCCAACACCATTTTTACCACTTATGATTGTGACTTTAGAGTTCTCAATTTTAGCGTTCCAATTATAAAAAACAATTTTAGAACCTCTATTTATTGTCACATCTTGTAGATAAAGCATCAAGTACCTTTAAAATTGATTATAAGTTATTTTTATACAATATTCATAAAAAGTCTTGTAACATAAATGAGTTTTTTTAAACTATTTATATAAATAATATTACTTCATTATTTTTCTATAAATTCTTAAACTTAATCAAATGGATGAGTAAAGCATGAAAGAAGCACCTTTAAAGGGTATTAAGATAATTGATGCGTCTTCGATATTGATGGTTCCTTATTGTACAAGGTTATTAGCTGATATGGGAGCTGAAATTATAAAAGTTGAAACACTTTCTGGTGATAATACCAGATATATTGGTCCTAGTATCAACAAAGGAATGGCAGCAGTTTTTTTAAATATTAATAGGAATAAAAAAAGTATTAGCGTTGACCTTAAATCAGCAGATGGCCGATTGATAATTTATAAATTAATCAAAAAATCAGATGTTTTTGTATCAAATATCAGAAAGGCGTCTTTAGAGAAATTAAAATTAACACATTCTGATTTTATCAAGATTAATCCTAAGATTATTACAGCTAATGCAGTTGGTTTTTCTTCTAAAGGGCCTTATGCAGGACTTCCAGCATTTGATGATACAATTCAAGCAATAAGTGGAATGGCAGCGTATCAAGAAATCTACTCAGATCAACCAAGCTACACATCTGGAGCAACTGCTGATAAAGTTACTGGTTTAATGCTTGGAATGTCAATTTTAAGCGCATTATTTAATCGAGAAAAAAATGGGGAGGGCACAGAATTAGAAGTTCCAATGATGGAAACTATGGTTGATTTTACTTTAGTCGAACATTTATATGGTTATAATTTTTTACCACCAAAAGCTCCACCTGTTTATCCTAGACAATCTTCTCCGAACAGAAAACCTTACAAGACATTAGATGGATATATAGCTGTACTCCCATATAGTGATGATCAATGGTTAAGGTTTTTTAGTATTATAAAAAAAGAAAATATTTTGAAAGATCCTAAATTTTGTTCGTTAGAATCAAGAAACCAAAATATTGATGAATTATACAAGATTTTATCTGAAGAATTAAAAAAAAGAAATACTAGTTTTTGGATCAAAAATCTAAGAGAACAAGATATCCCAGCAACTAAAGTAAATTTTCCAAAGGACCTTTTTGAAGATGAACATCTTGAAAGAACGAATTTTTTCAAAGTCCAAGATCATCCAACAGAGGGAAAATTATTGTATCCAAGCTTTCCAGTAGAATTTAATGAAGATGAAACTTCTGAGAGCTTGCATGCTCCATCTCTTGGAGAAAACACTAAAGAAATTTTAACTGATTTGGGTTATTCAGAATTTGAGATTGAAAGCTTTGTTTCTAAAGGTACTATAAAGATATAATTCAAAAATGGGTGAACTTATGACAATTAAAAATATTGGATTTATTGGCCTAGGTGCTATGGGTTCTGTAATGGCACCACTTATTGTAAAATCAGGATGTAATGTTCTTGGATATGACATAAAAGCTAAAATAGATAAATCATCTGGTGTGAAGCAAGTTGAAGATATAAATGATTTTAGTGGTCTTGACGTAATAATTTTCATGTTACCCAATGGAAGAATTGTTTCTGAAATGGCCATTAAATTATTAGAAATGAATTTAAAATCAGTGTTTATAGATATGTCTTCAAGTGATCCTAGAGAAACTCAAGAATTAGGTAAGAAATTAAAAAACACAGGTGTAAAATTTTTAGACGCACCTGTTTCTGGAGGCGTTGCAAGAGCAATAACTGGTGATTTAATGATTATGGCAGGGGGTGACGAGAAGATTTTAGAAGAAGTAAATGATTTATTATCTGTAATGGGAAAAGTTCAATTTGCTGGTCCATTAGGTTCTGGTCATGCCATAAAAGCTTTAAATAATTATGTGTCTGCAGCTGGGTTAATATCAAGTTTTGAAGCGTTAGCAACGGCTCGTTCTTTTGGAATTGAACCAGAAAACTTTTTAAAAATTATAAATGGAGCTACAGGTAAGAATAATACTACTGAAGTCAAACTGGATAAATTTGTAATTTCTGAAAAATTTAACTCAGGATTTGCACTAGATTTAATGGTTAAAGATGTCACGATTGCGAATAGTTTAATTAAGGACTTATCTTCTAACAAACCACTTTCAAATGATGTTTTATCTCATCTTTCAGAGTCACTTAAAGTTTTAGGTGGTAACCCAGATCACACAGAAGTTTATAAAACAATTAAGAAATAATATTTAAAAGCACAAAATTTATCTAAAAACAATTTTCTTATAGTTATGGTTTTTAAATAAATAACAAAACTTAATTTTTTAGTTTGTTTGCAGTTGAGAAATAGTTGTTGTGCTAGTGTTCAATTCAAGGCTCATTTTAAATTCAATTAATGATGGTCCATCTACTTTCATTGCACTTTTTATTGTTGGTAGTATTTCTTCAGTATTATGTATTGTGAAGCATTTTAAACCAAAACTTTCACCATACTTAGCAAAGTCTGGATTAACTAGTTTTGTTGCATAATGATCTCTGGTCGGGAAGTGAACTTCTTGATGATATCGTATTGTACCATAATGATTATTATTAGCTACTATTACTCTTATTTTTGCCTTATGAGCAACTGCTGTAGCAAGCTCAGAACCAGTCATCAAAGCCCCACCATCTCCAACAATTGAAAAAACTTGTTTATCTGGAAACCTAAGTGCAGCTGCAATACCCGCAGGAATTCCCATACCCATAGCACCAATTTCTGAGCCAATTAATTTCATAGTAGATTTAAATGGAAATCTATGATGCATCCAACTTGTAAAATTTCCAGCATCATTTGTAATTATTGAGTTTTCTGGTGCAATTTCACCTAACCCATCAATAAAATGAGCAAAATCTAGTCCATCATTTGCATTTCTTGGAGTAGCAGTTGCATCATTATTCAAATAACGATAATGACAAAGTTTGACCCATTCATTTCTTTCATTATTTTTACTAATGTTTACAAAATTTGATAGTTGTTCTAAAAAATTTTCACTATCAGCAACTATACCCATATCAGTTCGAAAAATTTTACCTATTGTATTTGGATCAGGTATTACATGAATAAACATTTGTTTTGATGATGGAAATTTATAGGCCATATTTGGTACCCCATTAAACCTGTGTCCAACAACCAGAACTAAGTCTGCTTCTAATGCATTTTTTCTTATAGGTTCTGGGGGTCTTAAACCTAATTCTCCTGCATAGTGTAAGTTATCGTTGGAAATAATGTCTTGATGTTCATAAGTACATAAAACTGGTAAATTATGTACTTTTGCAACTTTTTCTACAAGTTTTCTTGACCTAGTTGATATATGTACTTGTCCACCAACAACAAGAACTGGCTTTTTTGCATTTGATAATAAGTTAGATACTTCTTTTACCTTTTCAGGGAAAGCTAAGGGTGGGTTTATTTTAATACGCTTTACATCTTCAGATTCAATTTTAGATTCTAAAACATCTGTTGGTATGGCTATAACTACAGGGCCTGGTATACCACTTTCAGCAATGTGAAATGCTCTTGCAGTAACGTTGGCTATCTCACTTGGTGTGTTGATTTGTTCTACGTGTTTTGCCATATCAGAAAATGTTTTGATGAAATCCATTTCTTGTAAATGCATTTTGCCAGTACTAATACGATTGACTTGACCAATAAACAAAACCATAGGCACCCCGCCTTGATGCGCAGAGTGAACTGAAATTGAAGCGTTTGTTGCTCCTGGGCCTCTGCTTACAAAAGCTACACCAGCTTTACCTGTACACTTTGCATCTGCGACAGCCATAAAGCCAGCACCTCCTTCATGCCTACAAGTAACAACTTCAATTCCAGGTGAATATAATAATTCATCCATAACGGATAGATATGACTCGCCAGGAACACAAAAGAAACGATCAACACCATGATTTTTTAGAGTTTGTACAAAAACTGAAGCAGCTTTTTTTAACATTATACTTCCCTTATTTATATTGTTGGTTTTTTTCCACCATCTAAATTAATTTCTGTCCCCGTAAGGTGCCTAACTTTAGGATCACAAAGGAAATAGGCCAATTCAGCGACTTCTTCTGGAGTTGAAAATCTATCCAATCCTATATTTTTTAAGGCATTTTTTTCTGCATCAACAAAACTTATACCTTCTCTATCCGCATTATTTTGTATAATAGTTATCAAACGATCAGTTGATGTCATGCCGGGATTGATTGAGTTTACATTAACTCCATCAACTAATCCTCTTTTAGATAGAGCTTTTGTAAAGTTTAGAAAAGCTGCATTGACAGCACCACCAACCATAAAAAATGGATCAGGAGAATGACTCATAGCTCCATTAATTGAAACAATCCATCCCTTGTTTTTAGATAACGTTGGCCAAAACGCTTTTGATAATCTAACGGCACTATAAAATTTCAAAGCAAATCCATCTTCAAAATCTTCTATAGGTTGCTTAAGGAAATCTCCACTTTTTGTTGCTCCAGCTGAGAAAATTAACGTATCAAAATTTTCAAACTCTTTTTCAACAGCTTTAATAGCATTTTCACATCCTGTTTTTGTTTTCAAATCAGCTGCATAATAATTTACATTAATATAATATTTATTTTGTAATTCAGATTTGGTTTTTTCTAAATTTTCTTTATTAGAGGCGAGCAGATAAATATCACATTCCTCTTTTGCAAAGCGTTCAGCTATGGCTTTACCAATCCCTTTGCTACCTCCAGTAATAATTACTCTACGTTTCATATTTTTTTATTTTCCTATAAAACAATTATTAACTTATTAATTATTTAAAAAGTGTATATTAATTTTTTGATTAAGACACTTAGATTTTGTATAAAATCTCATTATTAGCTAATCATTAAAATATTTATATAAAAGAGTCTCAATTATGAGTTTAAGCTCAAAAAAACAATCAAATTTGCGGCATAGTTCATTAAATGAAAATATTAAAGTCAAGGCTCTTTTAGGTCCCACAAATACAGGTAAAACTTATTATGCAATGGAGAGAATGCTCTCTCATAGTTCTGGAATTATCGGATTTCCACTTAGATTATTAGCTCGAGAAAATTATGATAAAGCAGTCTCAGAGGTTGGAAAATCTAAAGTTGCTCTTGTAACTGGTGAAGAAAAAATTATCCCTCCAAACGCAAAATATTTTTGTTGTACTGTAGAGTCTATGCCATTAGAAAGATCATTTTCTTTTGTCGCAATAGATGAAATACAATTAGCAGCTGATCCTGATAGAGGACATATATTTACAGATAGAATTCTTAATACAAGGGGAACTGAAGAAACAGTTCTTCTTGGGGCTGAAACTATAAAGCCAATACTTCAAAAAATTTTACCAAATTGTTCAATAGAAATAAGACCAAGGCTTTCTATTTTAAGCTACATAGGTGTAAAAAAGCTCACTAGGTTGAAACCTCGATCCGCCATCGTTGCGTTTTCCATACCAGAAGTCTACAAAATTGCTGAATTAATTAGAACAAAAAAAGGTGGTGCTGCAATTGTGATGGGAGCCTTGTCACCTAGAACAAGAAATGCTCAGGTTAATCTTTATCAAAATGGTCAAGTTGACTATTTAATTGCGACAGATGCCATTGGTATGGGTTTAAATATGGATATTGACCATGTTGCTTTTGCATCTGATACAAAATTCGATGGGAAAATACCACGATACCTTAATCCCCCAGAAATTGCTCAAATAGCAGGTAGGGCTGGAAGACATTCAAGAAATGGTTCATTTGGAGTAATAGAGGATCATTTGAAGTTTGATGAAGAAACAATTGAGCAAATTGAAAATCATTCTTTTTTTCCTTTAAAAAATATTTGGTGGAGAAATTCAGAATTAAACTTTGACTCATTGAAAGCATTACTTAGCTCATTAGAGGCCTATCCAACGTTTAACTTTATGAGGAGAAAGGTTGGAGCATTAGATGCACTTTGCCTAAATCATTTATCTGAGATTAGCTCAATTAAAAATAAAATTAATAATAAGGAAGCACTAATTTTATTATGGGACGTCTGTCAAATTCCTGATTTTAGTAATTCCTTGTCTGGTGTTCATTTTAGCTTGCTAGAAAAAACTTTTGAATTATTATTAGCCAATGGAAAACTAGATAATGAGTGGATAAAGTCTCAGCTAAACAGTCTTAATAGATTTGATGGAGAAATAGATACTCTATTAAATAGAATATCAAATATCAGAACTTGGACATTTATTACAAATAGACAAAAATGGATAGATGAATCTGAATATTGGCAAAATGAAGCAAAAACAATTGAAGATAAACTGTCTGATGAATTGCATAATAGATTAACGCAAAGATTTGTTGATAAGAGGATTGTAATTTTAAATAAAACTTTAAAAGAGCATAGTAATTTGGAAGCTTTAATAAGATTAGATGGTAAGGTAATTGTTGAAGGTGAAGAAGTTGGATTATTAAAAGGTTTTGAATTTATTCCTTCTCTCTCTGAAGGCGAAAAAGCTGGTCCAATTTTATCTGCGGCAAGAAAAATTTTACCTAAAGAAATTGAGAGACGTGTTAAAGAGCTTTTAATGTCTGATAACGCAGCTTTTAAGTTTGATGATGATGGATCTATCTTATGGCAAAATAACAAGGTTGCAAAACTAACAAATGGTGAAACTTTATATTCACCAAAAATTATTATCACTAATTCTGAATTTTTGTCTGACGAACAGATTAAGCAAATAGAAATTAGAGTAAATGAGGCAGTTGAGGGGAATATAGAAAATATTTTATCTGAAGCTATTAATTTAAAAAACCCTGTATTAAATTTTGAGCAACAAAAAAGTGAAATTGAAAAACAACAAAACATATTAGTTACTAATAATGATAA
>ENA-OSEY01002707-OSEY01002707.1-marine-metagenome-genome-assembly--contig:-NODE-2707-length-11250-cov-14.776962_pt1 | contig 11250 bp, 15 predicted proteins | sample MGYA00248465_ERZ534230 | MGnify/ENA primary metagenome ERZ534230 (study PRJEB26409, sample SAMN06344110) | marine metagenome | isolation source: Sea water from surface | place: Atlantic Ocean:Southern... | reverse complement strand
CCTGAAGCAGTTGGGGATATCAACAACTTTCTATTATGTCTTAAAGCGTCGTATACTCCCTCAATTTGGTATTCACGGGGAGCATACTTGCTAATTGATGTTATATAATCCTTAACACCCTCATATGAGATATTCTCATTGACTTCAAATGGAGTTCCGTAGTATTCGTTGTCTACAAATGAATAACTATAATCGTGATCTTCGCAAAACTTTTTTATCTTATCTAATAAACCAACATATATCTGTCCGTTGTTTATATTGAAGAGTCTTATCTTTCCATCCCAGTATCTTTTGCGATACTGTGGCATGAACTTAGCTCCCGGTAACTCAAATGTAAACTGATCAGACAGTTCATAAAACACATGAGGATCCGACTCTATCTGAAGATAGACTTCATTCTTCTTCAATATTGTCAAATGAGACATGACTATAGGAATCACCTATAGTTATTTATTACCTCTCTCTTTGAGTAAAATTAATACCTTGCATATGATCAAACTCATGTAAAAAGACTCTAGCAGCAAATCCCTCTAATTTTATCTTGTGATCAACCTTATTTTCATCTTCATACTTTACCACTACTGTCTCTGACCTTTCTACGTCTATAAACTTATCTGGATAAGATAAACACCCCTCTTCCATAACAACTGTCTTAGAAGATTGTTTGACTATTCTAGGATTAAAGCAAGTAAGTATTTCATTATATTCAAGATCCTTCACCATGATAAAAACTCTTTCATTAATACCTATTTGATTTGCAGAGAGTCCGACTCCATTATGATAAATCATATTCTCATAAAGAATTTTACTTAGTTCAGCACGATCTAAATCGTAACTACATTTTTTAACTCTTTCATGTAGTATTGGATGTGTATTTGGTGTTAATTGTAGTATCATTAGAATCCTGATTGAAACCTTTGCCACTCAATGGCATTTTTTATTTGATATGTACGGCCAGATATATTTCTAATTATCTCTTCAAGAAATTTGAGTGTTACATCATAATAACGTATCTTCATGTCTACCTGACTTAACTTTTCGTCTGCATCTAGATATCTTTGAATAGCATCCTTTTCTCTAACCTTAAAACTAAAAGGTTCTTCCACATAAACCTCTGCGGGTGCTTTACCAGTATAATAGTTATGTCTTTCTAACTTAACTTTACTATATTGTTCTCTTGCCTTTTCTCGCAAAAGTGTTATTGTATTATAGATTGTATAATACTTTGAGTGTAATTGAGGTATTCTAAGTGACTCATCATGTAGATTATCAGGATCTATGACAGCATCACGCTCCCACATCTCCTGAATTTTGTCAAGATTCATAGCAAGTTGCCAGAAGTATCAGTTATATTATACACAGTATAGCGGAAAGATGCACTAGCTGTAAAGTAGTTAACATCAGTTTCAGTTGCATCAAAATTTAATGAGGTAAGAGATACTGGAAATAAGTTTTGAAATTTTACGACTGCAACATCTCTAAAATTACTATTTAAAATATGTAAACCACCATCACAGAATTGCTCCTCTAAGTCACGAATACCATCTGAATCTGTAGTCTTATCAATAAATTGTTGTGGTGACTCAGGAAATCCAAGTCCTCTTAACCAATTATGAACTGCCATATAGTTCTCCATATTCTCATCAACTAAAAATCGAATATCTAAATCACCATATGTTAACTTCTCTCCGGGAATATCAATCTGCTTGAGATATGATGGTTGTTGAAAAGTTCCAAGTGATATCTCTGGAATTGATGCTGAATTACAAAAAAATGATACTTTTGGAAATTTTGCAAGTGAAAACTTGAAACCTACAGGAGATAGGAAATTACGATTACTAATTTGTCCAGCAAGTGGCCCACGATTCGAGGAGGTCATTTTTTAGTTTTCTTTTTCATTGAATTAATAAATTTTCGATAAATCGCTGCTTCTGCAGATTTACCCATCACCCGTGCTCGTTGCTCCATTGCGATTGCTGCCTGAATCTTGTGAGCATGGCTTCTATTTGATTTCCTAATTTTTGCAACACTGGATCTTGCTGTTGATTCATCTTTGAATCCAAGTCCGTGTATTGTGCCTTTTGGATCTTCATCAGTATATAAGTCAGAGTGTTTTTTAGATTTAGCCGGTTGCCCTTTTTTTCTTGGAATTCTTGGATTTGAAGACTCCAAAAACTGTTGAAGTGTTTTCATTCTCCTCCACCTCCATTTCCTCCACCGTTACCTCCCGAAGCTCCATTACCAGACCCATTAGAATACCCATTAGTACCATTACCGTTACCATTAGAGCCATTCCCATTTCCGTTTCCATTGCCATTTTTCTTAGGTTCCTCGTTTCTTCTTCCTATCATACCATAAGGATAGTATGGATAGCGTTTTGCGGGTACACAACTTTTAAGTTTTGTATCAAATCTAAAACCTTTTGGACATTTAGTAGACTGAGATTCGTCTAGAAATTTATCTAGATTTTTCATGTTCAATTACCAAGAAACTGAATCATTAAGAATCATGTAATACCACTCTTCACTCATACCACTAATTATTGAGTCAGCGTCCACTTTATTTGACGCATAATTTTCATTAATTAGATAAGTTACTACCTTCTCATAAGCCTTATGTGCTTCTTTAAGTTGTCTTGGTGACTGTTTCATGACACTTATATTTTTAGTTATTTAGTTATTCAGTAACGACAGTGCACCCTGTCCAACCCCCATTCTTTCCGTCTGTGTTTACAGTTAGGTATGTTGGGTTGTTTGTGTACTGCTTTCTTACACTATAGTCATCAGACCACCTTTTGTCACCTATGTAGTAAACATCTATAGATGAATTAAGTAGACTGGGTTTCTTGATGTGGTAGGGCATCTTTCTTTAGGTGTTTTACTTTCTTTGCATAGAAAATGTCAGCTGATGAATATAAAAATGGATTTTTCTTTGCTCGTTTTAAAATAAGTTTTGCTGCTTTTTTATCTTTCATATAGGTATTTATCACATAAAAAAGGGGGGTTGCCCCCCTTGATGTCACACAGCTACACTTTTTTAGGTAAAGACTTCCTTGCAAATGCGTTTACATATATGTTGGTCGTCATCACAATCGATCAGACACTCGTAGTATTCATTGATTAAATCATTACTGGGTTCATCATATGAACCTGCCAATTGATTGAAAGAAATTAAATTGTGCATTACTTGACCTGATGACTATTTTTTTACCCATAATATAGAGGGGTTTTAGTGCATTGTTCTCTCCGCAATGACATAACTATTTACAAAAAAATTTATACCTATTACTGTTTTTCTTAACAAAAAGAAATGCCTAGTGCTTTTGAAGTTTTTGTACAACTGAAACTTCTTGCATAGGTGCAACATCATTTAGACCATTTGCATCAAACCAAGGTGCATCTTCCCAACTAAATCCTTCACCAAATGTATTATCAGGTGCCATGACATACCAGTGACATTTTGCATCAGGTATATCTACTGCACACACAGCCCAGTCATCTGCCCACTGTGGAACTTGAACGTACATTACTGGTAAGTGATTTGCATTTGCAGGTGCTGCTATGAATGATATTAATAATACTATCAAACTTGCGAAAATATTTGGGATGTATCTTACTGACATTGGACGTTTGTATACTTCCATTACGTCATGATAAGATGGTGACATGGCATCAGAAATCATTTTTCTCCTTTTCGTGGATTTTTAAGGTGCCAGTTGTTTACGTTAAACACATCAAGGTACACCCATTTTGCATAATGTATACCACGATAGCACAAAAATGCAAAAACTTTCTCTGGATTGTGAATTTCAGGATCAAACTCTGGTATTTCAGGTCTTTCCCATGATATGTGTAACATTTCTTTACATCCTCCTAGTTTTATTTATAAATCCTAACTTTGAAAAAATTGAATAAAAAAAGAGACCTTTTTGAGGTCTCTTTGAAAAATATGTAATTGATGAATTACATGAGGTTTGCGACCTTAACTCTTCTGTAGTAACGGTTAGCGTTAACTGCGAGACGACCAAGACCTTGTGCTGTACCTTCAGCGAATGGGTTAGCAACCATACCATAACGAGTCTTAAACCCGATTTTTGGTTGGAATGTGTCCTGACCAACTGCACGAACCATCTGTAGAGGAACGTATGGGCAGTAGAATAATCCAGCATCATAAGGAGATGTACCCTTATAACCTACAACGTAGTACTGATTGTCTTCGTTGTTTGCTGCGAATGGGTCAATGTATACTCTGTACTTACCTTGAAGAACACCAGCAAATGTATTACCTGTGTCATCAACGTTTAAGTTTGCATTAAGTGCAGGAGTGTAATCAAGTACACCAGCCATTGTTAATGCAGATGCAACGTCAGCAGAACAAAGGATCATGTTACCCTTTCCACGACGAGTTCTTTGTGCGATTTGGTTCGCATCTCTCTCGATCTGGAATATAAGTCCCTTGAACTTCTCAACTGACCATCTTCCGTTACTGTCGGTATCTAAGTCGAATGTTCCGTCAGTAGTTGTGTTTAGAGTAGCACCAGTTTCAGCAACCTTGTAGATTGTTCTGATAACTTCTCTGTTGATTTCAGCAAGTATCTCTGTTGAAAGGATATTTGCTAATTCTGCTTCAGCGTTCAATCCGTGGATTGCCTTAAGGTCTTGAGCAAGTTCTAAACTGTACTCTGCCTTTAGTGCTCTGGATTTCGCAGTAACAGTCACTTTCTCGATGGAGAATGCCATCTGGTTGAAGTGATCATTAGCACCTGAACCTAAGTTCTCAGCGTCTCCTGTTACTAGACCTTGACCAACGTTGTAGCCAGGTGTAGCAGCAGTTCCAACTGGGTTTAGAATTGCAGGGTTAGATCCTTGCTGTGAAGCAGAACCGAAACCAGCAGGTGTATCTGTAAATCCAGCTGTTTCATCGCTATTTGAGTCGTTTCCAGAGAATGTTGTATCTACTTCATTGTAGAATGCTTCTGTTCCACTTTGTGAAGTGAATCTGGATCTCATTGCGAAGATTAATCCAGTTGGGCCACTCATTGGTTGTACACCAGCAAGGTCATATGCCACCAAGTTAGGCATAGATCTTCTGATCAATGAGATAAGAACTGGGTCGAAACCAGCAACTGGGCCAGTAGCAGTTGCACCACCACCGAATCCACCGCCAGCACCAGCAGCGTTTGCTGCGTTGGTTGGAGGAGCTTCCATAAGGTTAATACCGTTACCAAATGCTTGCTCTTCTCTTAAAAATTTTTCTTGGTTTTCTAGCAGAACTGCGGTTACAGCTTTACGATGATTGTCTTTGATTGGATCAAGGCCATCATACTCTAATAGCGGCTTCCACTTTTCCTGCAGTTGTTCTGATTGGAACATTTGCTTAAAAAATTAGTGTTTGCGTTTGTTTAATATCGAAATCAGGATTGCTTAAATGCTGATAGTGTCTTCAGATAAGCATTCATAGAACCAGATACATCTGTTGCATCTGCACTATCAACTCCTTCTGAAATTGTATCAGATTTAGCTGCTGGTGACTTTGCCTTAGAAGAGAAATATGACTCTCTAAGTGTCTCCAACTTCTCACGATAAGATTCTTCACTTTCAAACTCTACACTTTCGGAAAGTGAAGCGAGCTTTTCTTTCTGAGTGGATGCTAATCCTTCAGAAACTGATTCAAGAATACCATTAGCAACAGACTCACCGAGTCTACTGTTTAAACTAACGTTCTTCTCAATCTGCTCATTGAGCTTGGTCTCCATGTCATCTAGTTTTTCTACCATGCTTTCCAGCACATCATATTTGTCATCAGGGATAGTTACATAATGTTCTTCAAAGAGTGACTTCATCCCACTTAAGAAGGATTCTGTCATATCTGTTTTTAACCCTTGCTCAACTGCAAGAGCATTTTCGGTGAACCACTCATCTGCAACATACTCAAGATAGTTATCAACTCTTTCAGAAAGTGCAGATTTCTCCTCTGCGATTCTCTCTTCAAGTGTTTCTGAGTATTTTGCTTCTAATGCTTCCTTAACTTCGGAAACTTTAGCATTTAGAGCTGTCTCGAAAACAAGCTTTGCCTTTTCTTTAAACTCTTCAGAAAGGTCTTCTCCTCCAAAGAGTGCATTAACATCTTCCTCGATGTCAACTTCTACTTCCTCAGTAGTTTCTTCTTCAGCAACTACCTCATCAGTAGTTACCTCTTCCTCCTCAATAACCTCATCGACGATTTCCTCGTCTTCTTTCATACCACCTTTCATTGGATCAGCAGGTTTTGCACCTTTGTTTACGACATCTTTAACTTGCTTTAAAGTGCCACCAGGTGTTTTTAGTTTTGCTGAATCATCATCAGGTTTGTAATTCATTGGTGTAGGGCCTCCGAGATCCTCAACGCTCCCTGCTACTGATGTATCCATCGGCATTGCTGGTTTAGCGTTGGCATTCACGGCAGTCTTAGACTGTTTAGTTCCAGCTGCTACATCCATTTCTTGTAATTGTTTCTTAGCCATTGCTTTTTATTGCTCCAAAAGTTATTTAGATTATTGAGAACTATAATTTATTTAGAAAAGTTATAAATTAGACAGAAAATCACTGAACAGATTTAATTTCTGCTCATCTAGTTTTTTCTGATCAACTAGAGTGTTTATCTGTTTATATGTTTTAGTTGCAAACTTCTCACGAAGTATGCCACCATCCCATACCCACTCTTTTCCTTCCATAATTCCCTCTACAAATGCATCGGGAGCTGAAGGATCGGCAACGATATCAGCAGCAGTTGCTAACATGAAATCTTCACCTACTACAGCGAAACCTTCTTTAGTTTGCTGGAGTGAACCAACACCACGAGAAGATACGCCAAGTTTTACACCCTCTTCAATTAAAGAAGATGCGATTTTACCCATTGGTGTGTTAAGGATTTTAGCCTTACCAATGAAGTTAGATCCACTCTCTTTTAGAGAGACGATCTTATGAGATACACGATCAAGGTTTACAGTTGGGCCTTCTGGATGACCAAGTTCTCCAAGAGCACGACCTGATTGAATATGATTCTCATTGTAACGACCAACTTCTCTACGAAGAGTTTCCATAGGATACATTCTGCCGTTACGATTTTTGATGTTTCCTTGTAAGAAAACACCTTCGATATACATTGATTTCTTGCCGTTCTTTTGTTCAACAAGAAATTCAACAGATTCGATTTCTTCTCTGATTAGTTTCATTACGCACTACCTGTAGTTTGAACTTGTTGAATGTAAACAACTGACGCTGCAGTTGGGTTCGGTGAAATCACTGACACCTTATTAGACATGAATAATGTAGCATTTCCTGTTGGAGTAAATGCTGTAGAAACACCAGAGGTGTTTGCCTCAACAGTAACTTTTTCTGAGAAGTCACCACCGACTCCAGCACTTCTACTTTTACCAACAACTTTTGTGTCATTAATTAGAGTAGTATAGTTGGAATCATTTGTAGCATCACCCTCAAAATCTAAAGTAACTCGATCACCTATGTTAAAAGGCATTTGAGTTCCTTCTGGAGCTGCAAGAGTTGTTGTTGCTCCTTTAGTAATACTGACAACTCTTTGCGACATTTTTAACATCGCTAGAGATTCTGGTTCACTAGATGGAACAATAAAATCAGTAGTGGTTGCCACTGGATCAGTTCCTATTGCAACATAGGCATCAGCACCCGAAGCTACTATTCTTAAAACATTTGATTGTACTTTAAAAGCAGTAGATGTCGTTGCTGTTCCTGTTAACGCAATCGATTGCCCTGCTCCAACGGTTCTATATGCCATTATGCTAATAGTTTCATTTAACTTTTATTTATAATTTATTGTTGATCTTCTAATTCAGCTTCAACTTCGGTTTCATCCTCAGTTTCTACTTCATCTTCCACTTCAACTTCATCAACAACTTCATCATCTAATTCTTCATCTTCAACATCGACATCACCAAAAACTCCATTCGCAACATCAGTTTTAAAAGCGTCAACTCTTTCTGCTGATTTGTTGAATAGAATCTCTTTGATCTTGTCGCTGATTTGTGATGGTGACTCGTCAGTAGTCATCATATCCATTAATTCATCCATGATTTTAATTTACTCGTATAGTATTTATACACTACAGGTAGTGCAGTTATATTTCACCACCTTTAGGTAGTTCTGGTGCTTCAGTTGCAGACCCATCTATTTCTGGTTCCATGACTGGAGCTCCTAGATCTTCACCACCAATTGGTTGACCTGTTTGTGGATCAACTGGTGCATTTGGATCTGGAATTACTCCATCCTTTATTTCTTTTTGCATCAATTCGTCTTGCTCTAATATTTCCATATCAGTTTGACGAAGTATTTTACGTCTTACATAATCTTGAGAATAGTATCTTCCGATATATGGTTCTGCAGCCGCTGCAACTGTAATTCTCTCATTAAAGAGTTCTGTTTCTTTTAATTCTGAGAAGTGATTATCATATAAAAAGTCATATTGTATGTGTTCACTCATTATTTCCCAGTCTTCTGGGGTGATAATGTTCTTCAATATAAGCTGAGTCTTCAGCATATCGTCAAACATTCTAGAGAATCTATGTCTTAATCTACCTACAAATTTTGTGAATTTTAATTCGTCTCTTAATATTTCTGAGGATCTTCCCAAGTTGAATCCTCCCTCTCCATCCATTCTGGAAGGCGGTACGTTGAGCGACCTATATAATTTCTTTTTGAAGTACTCAATATCCGTGATTTCACCAAGGTTTTGACCTCCAGGCAAAGTAGAAATTTCAGTTCCACGGCCACCTTCCCTTCTAGGGAGCCAGAAATCTTCAAGCATTGCCATGTACTTCTTGTCATCGCGGATCTCTCCTGTGTTAGCGTCGTAAACTAATTTGTTCCGATATCGCATCATCACATCTCTGAGATATTGCTCTGCTTTTATCTTAGGTAAATTACCTACATCTATATAGAAGATTCTTCTCTCAGGAGCTCTTGAAAGTCTGTAAATCACCAAACTATCTTCAATCATACGAAGTTGATTGATAGATTTAATTGCTTTATGAAGATATGAAAGTGTTGCTCCTTTATTTCTATCTACTAAACCAGAAGTGCAATATGTAATTGCATCTTTGGCTATTTTCATTCCTTGACTAGCACCAGTTGCATTTATATTTCCTGTTGGATATTTACCACTAGCATTGTATATAAAAAATTCTTCGATCTCTGGAAATTTATAATCCATTGGATCTGGTGTATTACCCCTGTTTATTTTAATTCCCCCGTCACCTTTAGTCTTTTTTTGTTGACGAACATAACGCATTTTAATTGCGTCAATATAACGTAATTCCTGAATACCTTCTTCAGGTTTTTTTAAATCAATTATTTTATGGTAATATATTCTTCCATCTACATACCAGTTTCTATAGATTTCATGTGCTTTCTTATCAAAATCTAATAGATCACAAATATGTTTAAATTCTTGTCTAACCTTTGTTTTTATACCATCACTAGCATTTAAATTGTCAAGATTAATTTGAACAGGTGTATCATTTGTATCAGATACAATTGCTTCATTAACGATATCTTCAATAGCACTATCAGCTTCTGGTTGAAGTGCTAGTTCACGATATCTTTTGATCATATCATATTCGGTTCTGTAGATACCTTCCATATCTACATAAGAACCAAAAAAACCACTACTCATATAGTGATCATTCCCATCCTCATTATTTGGAGGAACGGGAGAGACCGCAGTAGGAGATAGTGGTTCGGAATCCTCTATAGAGAATCCAAATAATTTAGCCATAATAGAGTTACTCTATATGAATTATAGTTTCTTTCTTCTATTTAGTCAACTTAAATTAACCTGCTTGACCAGCACCTGTAACTCTGATAGACTGAACTGCAAATTCAACTGTATATTCTTCTATTGTATCGCTTGAATCGTAAGATACATCAATACTTCCAACTGAAACTGGGAATATGTCAATGAACTCATATTCTTTTAGAACTACATTTGCATCGCCACTATTATTAGTGCTTGCAACTGAAGATCCTCTACCAAGTTGGAATACTTTAGCATTTACCATGTATGATGCAGGGTTTGTTGAACCCATGTTATCATCTAATGCTGCGATCTGTTGTGTCCACTCTTCAAATGCATTTCTGAATAAGAAGTCTTCATCGTTAATTACAGTGATAGTCCAGTTTTCAATTGTTCTGTCACCAGCAACTTTAAAAATACGACCTCTAAATGGAACATCTATGTTAGCGATGGTTTGTGCTGGCATCTGTGCTGCCTTACATAAAAATCCAAATCTTTCTGCTTGCCATGGGAATGTTACACTCGCTGGCAAAGTTGTTAATTCAACTTCAAATAGATTCGGTCTAGCACCGCCACCCAGTAATCTGGATTTAAATTCTGAGATTGTTCTATTGTCTCTTGTTTGGGCCATTGGTTTAGTTTCCTCCGATAGTTATATTTATAAAGTTAAACGCGGCCAGCGACTTCTTCAAAACTGATTCCTGTTCTAGTTGCAACAAACGTTAGAGTAACGTAGTTGATTGACTTCGCAGGTTTCAAGAAGATATCAGCTCTGAACTCATTATTATCAATAACATCAGGAGTGTTATTTGTAGTGTCGCAAACAACTAAGAATCCGTAGATACCTCGTTTTGCTTCGACATCTCTCAAGTATGGTTCAACAATGTTTCTGAAGTTTGCTCTTGTTAATTCATCATTTAACTCAAAGAGTTGTGCTTCAGCAGCACTCTCAAGAGCTTGTTCAACTGTTAAGAATAAACGACGAACATTGATTCTATCGAATGCAGATGCAAATGCAAGTGCAGTCTTATCACCAAAGAGTAATGTTCCTACACCAGGTTTGGTGATAACAGAGTTAATTCTCTGAGGATAAAGTTGATCTCTTTGATCTTTAGTTGGGTTATATGCTAGTTTAATAGCATTATTGATTAAACCTCTTTGTTGCCCTGCTGGTGAGAACCAAGGATAAGCAACAAGATTTGTTCTACACATTAATCCAGCAATATCTCCATTTGTTGGAACAAATTGGAACTCATTGTTGAATCTATCATACATGTATTTGTATCCACTATCAAATACTGCATAAGAAGAACTTGTTAGTGGGCTGAAGAACTCAATCAAGTTATTTGTTTGAGTTGTTGTATTTGTGACGTTTACTATGTCTGCTCTATGTGGCCCGATAGTTGCCATACAATCTTTTCTCTCATTTGCAATAGCAATTAATTT
>ENA-OSEY01002706-OSEY01002706.1-marine-metagenome-genome-assembly--contig:-NODE-2706-length-11252-cov-16.723221_pt1 | contig 11252 bp, 13 predicted proteins | sample MGYA00248465_ERZ534230 | MGnify/ENA primary metagenome ERZ534230 (study PRJEB26409, sample SAMN06344110) | marine metagenome | isolation source: Sea water from surface | place: Atlantic Ocean:Southern... | reverse complement strand
GCATCCTTAGCATTTTTTGCGATTATTCCTGCTTGATCAAGGCTGGACGCAAAAGCAATCATTCCCCATCTGGAAACTCTTCCATAAGTAGGTTTTATACCCGTAACTCCGCAGAAAGAAGCTGGCTGTCTTATAGAGCCTCCTGTATCGGTTGCAGTTGCAAATGAGCAAAGATTGGCTCTAACAGCAGCTGCTGATCCTCCAGAAGAACCTCCTGGAGAAAGTTTTTCGTTAATAGGGTTTAAAACATTTCCATAAAAGCTTGTTTCGTTTGAAGATCCCATAGCAAATTCATCCATATTTGTTTTTCCTAGGGTAATTGCTCCGGCAGTATCTAATTTAGAGAAAACCTCTGAAGAATAGGGAGAAATAAAGTTGGATAACATTTTAGAACCACAAGTTGTTTTTTTATCTTTAATACAAAAAATATCTTTGTGAGCAATTGGAATCCCTTCTAGAGGCCTAGCTTTGTTTTTCGCAATATTTTCATCTGCCATTAGGGCTTTTTCTTCTGATTCTTCTTCAAAGACTGAAATGAAACAATTTAGAGATTCTTTTTTCTTAATTTCATTTAAATATGCTCCTGTAATTTCTTTAGATGAGAAAGATTTATCAGCAAGCCCAAGTATCTGATCTGTCAAAGAAAGATTTATTAATTCACTCATAATTATTCAATTACTTTAGGGGTAAGATAAAAACCAGAGTCTTTTTCCTTAGAAAGTTCTTGAAGTTTTTCTCTTTCAATGTCTTTTTTTTCGATGTCTTCTCTCAAAGTCTGAGTATTTTCTATGGGATGGGTTAATGGATTTATTTTTGAAGTATCTAGCTCATCCATTTTGTTGACCATGGTCAAAATTGATTCCAGGTCTTTTATCAAAGAGTCAGATGTCTCCTCGTCTATCTTGATTTTACTCAATAAAGAGATGTTTTTAAGGTCTTGTTCAGTAATTTTCATTATAATGATTAAAAGAGAGGAAGATTTTATATCAACTTAAAATCAACTACTATTCGAATTATTTAAAAAGTTACAAAATTATGGTTCTTAAAGCTCTAAAAGGCATCTACTCAACAGATTTATCAATTGATTTGGGTACTGCTAATACACTCATTTTTGCCAAAGGAAAGGGAATTGTTCTAAATGAACCATCCGTAGTAGCTATAAAAAAATCTGAGGGCCATAGATCAGTGGTTGCGGTAGGCTCTGAAGCAAAAAGAATGCTTGGAAGAGTTCCTGGAAACATCGAAGCAATTCGTCCACTTAAAGATGGAGTTATCGCAGATTTTCAAGTAACAGAAAAGATGCTTCAACATTTTATCCAGGTTGTTCATGGAGAAAATTTCTTTAAACCAAGTCCAAGAATATTGATTTGTGTCCCTTGTCAATCAACACAAGTAGAAAGAAGAGCAATAAGAGAATCAGCCCTTCAAGCAGGCGCTAGAGAAGTAAGGCTTATAGAAGAGCCTATGGCAGCAGCTATTGGTGCTGGATTGCCGGTTGAAGAGGCATCAGGTTCAATGGTGGTGGATATTGGTGGAGGAACAACTGAAATAGCAATTCTTGCTCTTAATGGAGTCGTTTTTTCCAGCTCTTTGAAAACGGGAGGCGATAGATTCAATGAAGCTATTGTTTCTTATATTAGAAGGAAATACGGAGTTTTGGTTGGTGAATCAACTGCCGAAAGAATAAAAGAAACTGTGGGTTGTGCAACTCCTGAAAGTGAAGATAAATCAATGGAAATCAGAGGAAGAAATTTAGCCGAAGGTGTCCCAAATACAATCAATTTTTCAAGTTTAGAAGCCTATGAAGCCATATCGGGACCTCTATCTTCAATTCTTCAATCTATAAGAAATGCCTTAGAACAATCCCCTCCGGAACTTAGCGCAGATATTTCTGAAAGAGGAATAGTTTTAACAGGGGGAGGAGCCTTGCTTACAGACTTAGACATAATGATATCTGAGCAGACTGGAATTCCGGTAATTGTCGCTGATGATCCTTTAACCTGTGTAGTAAAAGGCGGAGGAATTGCCCTTGATATTATTGATAAATTTGATGTAGATCTTTTATCTACAGAGTAATTTCATGTTCGGCGGTGAACACAAACAAACCGATATCGCGCAATCAGCAATATTCACTACGGGGTCAATGCGCGCAAGCCGTTTCTATCCCGCAATACTCTTTAGTTTTCTTATTATGTATGGAGATTATTCGTTTGATTTAAGCAGTAAAATTAGAATCATTTCGTCATATATTTTTTCTCCTTTCACACAAATTGAATACCTAGCTAAAGATAGTTTTAATTCCTTTGATTCTTATTTTTCTTCTCAAAAAAAACTTTCTGAAGAAATAGATTTATTAAGAAACCAGATAAGAGATTTAGAAAATCAAAATCTTGCTCTTCAAAATACAAAAACTTCTTTAAATGAGCTTGAGGAGCTTTTTGATCTAAGTAAGAGTTTTCAGGAAAGAAAAATATTTTTAGGCAAAATCACAGATTTTAAGAAATTTCCTAAAGAAATTGTTTCAGTTGAAATCAGATCAAATAATATTACAAAAGATATGATTGCCTTTAATGCTTTTGGTTTAATCGGAGTGATAGATGAACTACTTAATAATTCAATAAAAATAATACCTCTTCATAATGCGTCAATAAAAATTCCCGCAAAGAACACTAGAACCTTAGAAAATATAATTATAATTGGATCAGGTAAGCCTAAAACATTTCAAATTGAAGAATTCAAAAAAAATGGAGATATTAAAAAAGGGGATGAAATCATTTCGTCTGGATTGGGAGGCAGGTTCCCTGAAGGTTTTTTGCTTGGAAGGGTAACTGAAATAAAAGAAAATGATCAATCAAACTTTTTGCAAATTACAGTTGAAAATACTTTTGACTTTAGTTTTGGCTCTACAATTTTATTTACTAAGCCATGAATAGTCTTGATGATAAAAAACCTTCAATTTTTAATTTTTATTTTTTTGTAGGACTTACTTTAATTATCGCTTCAATGGTTGAAGTCTTATTAAATGACTTCCTGCTATCTAGGCTAACTTTGCCTCTAACCTTGATGACATTAATTTATTGGAATGTAGCAACGCCAAGAAATATAGGTTTTTTTTGGACTATGCTTTCAGGTTTCATTTTAGATATTTTTTTGGGATACCTCTTAGGAATTCATGTTGTTATCTTTCTTTTGACATCTTACTTTTCGCAAAGATACTTCCATAGGTTTAGAGCTTTGTTTAGGTTGCAACAATCTTTGATTGTGGCAATTATTGTTTTTATATATCAAATTTATTTCATTTTGATTTCCAATAATTTCGCCTTATCAATTATTTTTGAATTATTAATCTTAACAATCATCTCTAGCTTATTTTGGCCAATTATTTACGGAGTTTTGAGATATTTGAGGATAAAACTTACTTACGGACAATAAAAATTTTGCTTAAGTCACTTCGCCAAGATAAACCTTTCTGACGATTTCATTTTGCACAATTTCATTTGGAATCCCTTGAGCGATAACTTTTCCTGCGTTAATGACATAAATGTAATCACAAATATCCAAAGTAGCATTTACATTGTGATCACTTATTAGAACACCTATACCTTTTTCTTTTAGATTTTTAATCAAAGTCTTAATCTCATTTATTATCAAAGGATCAATTCCTGCAAAAGGCTCATCAAGCAATATAAGTTTGGGGTTTAACGCAATTGCTCTAGCAATTTCAACTCTTCTTCTTTGACCTCCAGATAAAGAATTACATTTTTGAGTTTTGATGCTCATCAGATCAAATTCTTCAGAGATTCTAGTAAATTTGTTATCAATTTCTTTCTTTTCATATTTTTTTGCTTCAAGCGCAGCCTTTATATTTTCTTCAACGGTGAGTTCTCTGAATACTGAAGGCTCTTGAGGCAGGTAAATAACCCCTAATTCAGATCTTTTTTCAAAACTTAGGTTGTTAACTATTTTTGAATCATAGAGCACTTCGCCTTCAGAAGGTTTGCTCAAACCAGCCAGAATAGAGAACAAAGATGTCTTACCTGCTCCATTTGGACCTAGTAAGCCGTATATAGAATCTGAGGAAATAGAAATATCTATACTCTCGAGAATATTTACTTTATTTGAAACTTTTTTAAGTTTTTTCCCCTCAATACGCATTTTAATTAATAATTTTTAATATTAAGTTTTGATGGAAAAATTAATTCTCCATTTGATTTTAACTTCACCATAGACGTTTCTGTCTCTAAACCTTTGTTATCTTTAAGGTATACAGGGCTACCTTTAAAAACTATCTCATCTTCATTCAGAATAATTTCTTTCACAGAAATTTCATATTCATCGATAAAAATGATTAATTCATCAGATGATAAGTTTCTTTTGTTAAGATCAATATCAACTTTACTAGCTTTTCCTAAAATATCTTTTTCATTTACCTTTCCAGAAATTTCAGTCTTATTATCAAGTTGCACTATATTTTTATCGTAAGCAATTGTTCCCTTATTTGAAATTATTTTTAAAAAAGTATTTTTTCCGGAAATATCTATTTTTGGCTGGTAAACATAAAGATTTTTTTCATCTTTCAAAGAATTAACCATTGAAGAATTTACTTCTAAAATAAAATCACTTTCTTTAAAGCCTAAATTAATAGAAATATTTTTTGCTTCAAAAATAATTTCATTATTTTGTTTTATTAACTCAGAAGATGATGAGTTTAAAAAAAATGAAGACAAGAACAAGACAGAACCAATAAGAAAAAATAAAGCAACTAAATATACAAAAATGCTTTTTGGCATCAAATTATTTTTGCTGAAAGAATTTCATGCATTCTGATTAAACCTGTTATTTTTTTATTTGAATTCTTTACTATCAATGAATAGATTTTTTGATCTTCCATTATCCTTGAAACATCAAGGACAAGATCAACATCTTTAACAAATTTAAAATTTTTAGTCATGACTTCTTTTATAGGCGTTGATGTAAGATCTATACGATTGTTTATCATTCTTCTTAAATCTCCATCTGTAAAAATACCTTTCACGATACCTTTAATTTTTATTAAACCTAATCCAAACCCTTTTTTTGATATTTTTTCCATTGCATCAATTATAGAAATATTTCCATCTATAAAAGGTAAGTCTTTTTCTTTGATCATAATTTCTCTTACCTTAATGAAACTTTTACCTAGACTACCTCCTGGATGATTTGCACCAAAGTCAGATCTTTTTAAACCTTCGTAGTTTGTTATAGCTACAGAAATAGCATCTCCAATCATCATCATGGCAGTAGTGCTGGATGTTGGGGCAAGATTTAGCATATCCGCCTCTTTTTTTAAATTCAAAGATATGTGCGCTTTAGATGAAAGTGCAATTGAGGACTTTTTGTTTCCTGTAACAGAACAAATATTCACTTTTTTTTGCTTAAGATTTGGCAGAAGATCTACCAATTCTTCCGTCTCACCTGAGTAAGAGAAAATAATTAATGAATCTTTTTTTGTTATGGCACCAAGATCTCCATGACTAGCCTCGGCGGCATTTATATAAAAAGACGGTTTTCCAAGGCTAGAAAGAGTAGCTGATATCTTTTCAGATACCTTTCCTGACTTACCTATGCCCAAAAAAATTAAATTTCCTTTTGTTTCTAATAAAAAGTTACAAACGTTATTGAATTCATTTTTGGAAATACCCGAAGAAACCTCTTGAAGAGCATCAATTTCGTTTGAAATTACTTTTTTACCAATTGCAAAAAAATTAATTTTTTTTGGTTTTTTCATCTGTGATTAATTATCCTGTAGTAGACTAGGCTCTTTAAATCCGATTATAAATGAAAAAGTACTTTTTCTTATTTTTTATCATTATTTTTTCTTCAAACTCTTTCTTAGATACAGAGGTAGAGGAGTTTGTGAACTCACAACATAATGAAATTTTTAATTTTCTTAATAACAATCAAGATTTGTTTGATTCAGATAAGGATAAGTTTCTAAATGAGTTTGAAGTTAGGTTTTCAAGACTGATTCCCCCCGAAGAAATTTCAAAAAGAGTAATGGGTAAGAGGCTATTTACAGCAGCTACAAAAAAACAAATTTTAAAATTTAATGAGAAGTTTAAAAGTACTCTTTTAGACTCTTATTCAGGTGCACTAAGCAGTGTAGAAGCAGCAAATATATCAATAGAATCTCACTTTCACCCCAATGAACGAATGGATTTAGCGGTTGTCCAATTAAATACTGACTTTTCAGGAAGAAAATTTAAATTAATTTACAAGATGAAAAAAATTCAAGTTGAAGATAGGAAGGATTGGCGAGTAGTTGGTATAGTTTTGGACGGTATAGACATAGTTTCACTTTACCGAAAACAATTTGCATCTCTTGTTAAAGAAAATGATGATAATTTGGATCTAGCAATAGATTCTTGGAGTATCGAAGAAGATTCCTTAAACCTAGAAAATTAATGGATAAACTTATTATTGAGGGAGGCCATTCTCTTAATGGAAGCTTAAAAGCCTCTGGCGCAAAAAACTCTGCTCTTCCAATACTAGCTTCTTCTCTTTTATTAGAAGGCAAATTAACCTTAAGTAATATCCCGCACCTAAAAGACGTCACTACTATGATTGAAGTTTTAGGATCAATGGGAGCAAATATAACACTTGATGAGGATATGAATCTTGAGATAGATACTTCAAATCTTAAAAATCAAATAGCAAGATATGAGCTTGTAAAAACAATGAGAGCTTCTGTTTTAGTGCTTGGACCTCTTTTGGCAAAATTTGGACAGGCTGAAGTCGCCTTACCTGGAGGATGCGCAATAGGAAGTAGACCTGTAAATCTTCACCTTGATTGCATGAAAAAGTTAGGTGCAGAAGTTATTACTGAAGGAGGATATATAAAAGCGAAAGCAGAAAATGGCTTAAAAGGGGCCGAAATTCTGTTTGACACCATTAGCGTAACAGGAACAGAAAATGCCATTATGGCTGCTGTCCTAGCAGAAGGAGAGACCATAATTAAAAATGCTGCAAGAGAACCTGAAGTTGGAGATCTGATTGACTGTTTGATTAGTATGGGAGCGAAGATTCACGGAAAAGGAACAAAAGAACTAATTGTATTTGGCGTGAAAGAACTGAAACAAACTTCTTATGAAGTTATGCCAGATAGAATAGAAACTGCTACTTATTTAACAGCGGTTGCTATGACTGGAGGCGAGGTGACAATAAAAAATTCTATGCCGGAAACTCTGGATAGTGTTCTTAAAAAGTTAACTGAAGCAGGCGCAAAAATAGATATCAATGCAGATACCATTCATTTAAAAATGAATAAAAATCTTAAACCTGTGGACATATCAACTGCTCCTTATCCTCTTTTTCCGACAGATATGCAGGCACAATTTATTTCATTGAACACCATTGCAGAGGGACAATCGTCTGTTGTAGAAACTATTTTTGAGAATAGATTTATGCATGTTCAAGAACTTATTAGAATGGGAGGAGATATCTCCTTGGCGGGAAACACAGCAACAATAAATGGCAAAAAAAATTCCTTACACTCAGCACCTGTTATGGCAACAGACCTTCGAGCGTCAGCAAGTTTAGTTTTAGCTGGATTGGTTGCTAAAGGAGAAACGAAAATTGATCGTATTTATCATATCGATAGGGGATATGAAAGAATTGAAGAAAAATTAAACTCCCTAGGAGCAAATATAGAGCGGGTGACAGGGTAATGTTAATTGTTTTACCAAAAGGAAGATTATTAAAAGAAATTAAAAATCTTTTGGAGCTGATCGGTATATCTTTTGAAGACTCATCAAGAAAACTGGTTATGGATACTTCTGTGAAAGATATAAAAGTAGCAATCCTTAGGTCCTGGGACATTCCCAAGTTTGTCAACAAAGGCATTGCAGACATGGGCTTTGTTGGGAAAGATGTTCTAAACGAGATTGAAGATGAAGAAAATTTTTATGAATCTTTAGATATGGGATTAGGCAAGTGTCGTCTTTCTTTAGCCTCATATAAGCAAGTAACTAATTCAAACAAACCGATAGTAGCTACTAAATATCCAGTATCTGCAAAAGCTTTTTTTGCTTCAAAAATGCAAAACGTAGAAATAATAAAATTAAAAGGCGCAATAGAAATAGCACCAATTCTCGGGCTTTCAGATTATATTGTTGATCTTGTTCAAACAGGTAACACTCTTAAAGATAATGGATTGTCTGAATTGGAGGTGATCCAAGACATTTCAACTAGATTAATCATTAACAAATCCTCTTTCAAAACAAATAATCAAAAGATAGAAAAATTAATTATTTCCATGAAAAATGCTCTAAATGAAAACTTTAAAAATTAAGAAAGTATCTTTTCCTGTCGCCAAAAAATACTTATTGCAGAGTAAATTTAGAAATCAGGCTGTTAACGTCAAAGAAACTGTTCGAAAAATAATACTTAATGTAAAAAAAAATGGTGATAAAGCATTAATAAAGATTTCTAACAAAATTGATAAGACAGAATTTAAAACAGTTACCGAAGCTTCTTTCAATAAGTCTGATTTAAAAAAAAATTATGAAAAGTTAGACAATGCAATCAAGAAAAACTTAAATTTCATTAAGAAAAGAATAATAAATTTTCATAAAGCAATAAAGACAAATGATTTAAAAACAAAGGACGGGATATTTAATTTATTAGGTCAAATCCATAAACCAATAGATAGAATTGGCCTTTATGCACCCGGAGGAAAAGCTGTTTATCCATCATCTATTCTTATGACTGCATTAGTCGCAAGAGTGGCAGGCTCAAAAGAGATTAACCTTTTTTTCCCAAGTTCTTCCGAGAAAGCAAAAACATTAATGTTAGGGACTGCTCATCTAGCGGGAATAAGTAATGCTTATAATTTCGGTGGAGCACATGCAATAGCCGCTATGGCATATGGGACAGAGACGATATCAAAGTCAGATAAAATCTTTGGCCCTGGGAATAACTATGTTGCAGAAGCAAAAAGACAGGTATTTGGAGATGTTGGCATAGATTCATTTGCTGGCCCATCTGAGGTATTAATTATTTCTGATAAGAAAAAAGGATTTGAACAATTAGCTGCTGATCTAATTGCCCAAGCCGAGCATGGAGAAGACTCCAAATGTATTTTTATTCAAATTGGAAAAGGAGGATTAGGGGATTTGTTTAAAGAACTTGAACGACAAGTTAGTGAAGCTCCAAGAGGAAAAACAATTAAAACCGCTTTAGAAAAAAATTCAATGTTTATACAGGTTAAAAATTTAGAAGAAGCAATTGAAATCAATAATCTTGTAGGACCAGAACATTTACAAATTATTTACAAAAATTTTAAAGAGTCATTATTAAAAAGATTCATTGCTGGAGCCATTTTTGTTGGGGAAAACAATACAGCTGTCCTAGGAGATTATGCTGCAGGACCTAGTCATGTAATTCCAACAAATTCTGCTGCCAGATTTAGTTCGCCTGTTAGTATTGAAGACTTTTTAGTGAGAACCTCGGTAACAGAAATTAAATCTATTAAGAATAAGGCAAAATATAATGAACTACTTGATCATTCAATATTTTTAGCAGAGCTTGAAGGTTTGCATGGGCATGCACATGCCTTGAAGCTTAGGCGAAAATAGATACTATTTATCTAAAATTGAATTGAAGACTTCAATCACTGTATCTACAGGAATCGCAAAATTTAACCCCTGATTTCCTCCAGAAGTTGACCTAATAACATTTACCACGCCTAGTAATCTTCCTTTATCATCAATTAATGCACCGCCAGAGTTTCCTGGATTTATTGATGCATCAGTTTGGATAAAATTTCCTTTTTTATCTTGGAAAGTTCTGTTTATGGCACTAACAATACCCTTACTGAAAGATTGCCCTAATCCTTGAGGATTACCAATTGCAATTACAGACTCTCCAACTTTAACCTGATCTATGTTTTTTCTTATTTTAAAGGGCTTTAGATCAATCGAATCAATAATTCCTAAAACTGCAATATCTGCTTCTGAATCAAATCCTAAAATTTGGGTTTTAACTGTTTTCCCTAAATGATTCTCTACTATTAATTCTTGATTTTGATTAAAAGCATCACTAATAACATGAAAGTTTGTAACTATTAGACCTTTTTCAATAACAACTCCCGATCCATTAGGAAAAAGGCCGGTTTTTACAACTCGTCTGTTGAATTTAAAACCAAATTCATTAGATTGTTCTTGCCACGCCTTCCATTTTTTTATTGTCCAAATATTTACAACCGAAGGGGAAGTTCTTTCGAGTACATTTGAAATATCATGATAGATAGGGATATAGATATCTGTTTTCCCATAAAAACTAGAGAAAATCAAAGCTGATAAGGCTCCCAATACTACCCATAAAAATATGACAAAATAATTTTTTTTGATCATTGGTAATAGCAATTATAACCTCTCTGAGTTATCATTCTCGCCTTTCAAAGCTTATTTATGGAAACTAAGAGTTATAAGAGCATTAATGTCGAAAAAAATTGGCATCTTATTGATGCTGAGGACAAAATTTTAGGTAGATTGGCAGTCAAAATAGCAGCTATCCTCTCAGGAAAAAACAAAGCTAAGTATTCTCCAAATGCTGACTTAGGAGACTTTGTAGTTGTAGTAAATGCTGAGAAAGTTAAGGTAACTGGAAATAAATTTTCTCAAAAAAAATATTTTCATCATACAGGGTATCCTGGAGGACTTAAGACAAAATCTTTTCAAAAGATGCAAGAAGATTCTCCTGAGAAAATAATTGAAAAGGCTGTAAAAGGCATGCTACCCAAAAATAAACTAGCTAATCAGATAATTAAAAAGTTAAAAGTTTATTCTGGTTCAGCCCATCCTCATATTGGACAGCAACCTAAAGAACTATCTATCTAGTAATATGTCAGAGGCAATCTATGCAACAGGAAGACGAAAAAGCGCAACAGCTCGAGTTTACCTGTACGAAGGTTCTGGAAACATATTAATAAATGATCTACCTTTAGAAGAATACTTCGGAAGAGAAGTGGCTAAAATACTTGTCAAACAGCCTTTGAAGCTTTTAGATTGTGATCAAAAATTCGATTTCAAAATCAAAGTTTCGGGTGGAGGTTCCTTTGGACAAGCTGGTGCTATAAGACATGGTATCTCAAGAGCGTTAGAAAAAAAGAATGGTGAATTTAGAGGAGCTTTAAAGTCCGCAGGCTATTTAACAAGAGATTCAAGAAAAGTGGAAAGAAAAAAAGTTGGATTAAGAAAAGCAAGAAAAGCACC
>ENA-OSEY01002704-OSEY01002704.1-marine-metagenome-genome-assembly--contig:-NODE-2704-length-11258-cov-2.911367_pt1 | contig 11258 bp, 9 predicted proteins | sample MGYA00248465_ERZ534230 | MGnify/ENA primary metagenome ERZ534230 (study PRJEB26409, sample SAMN06344110) | marine metagenome | isolation source: Sea water from surface | place: Atlantic Ocean:Southern... | reverse complement strand
AGCATTTCTTTGTTTTCACCGTTTAGCAAAACAGTTACATGCTTTCCAAAAGTTACGGAATTGGACCTTAGGTCTACCGCAACATCAAATACTTCTCCTGTAATGACACGCATTAATTTAGCCTGAGCATATGGAGGTTCTTGAAAATGCAATCCTCTTAATACTCCAAACGATGAACTTGATTCATTGTCCTGTAGGAAATTTGTGACCTTGATTTTTTCGTTAAACAATCTTTGGTTAAATGTTTCCATGAAATAACCTCGATCATCGCTAAACACCGATGGACTTATGAGTTTAATATCAGGAATTTCAAGACTTTCAATGTTCATTTTGATACCAAACCAAAGAGATATTCTCCATAAAGGTTTCCCCTTAAGTTCTCTGCTTGTTTTAAAAGTAATTTTTTGTCGATCCATCCTGCTTCAAAAGCAATTTCTTCAGGACAGGCGATTTGAAGCCCCTGACGTTCCTGAATGGATCTGACAAAACTTCCAGCATCGTGCAAATCCTGGTGGGTTCCTGTATCAAGCCAAGCATAACCTCTTCCCATGTTGGAAACTCGCAACATTCCATTTTCAAGATAGAGTTGATTCAGATCGGTGATTTCCAACTCTCCTCGGTGGGAAGGTTTTAATTGTTTTGTGAATTGAACCACTTTTGAATCATAAAAATACAATCCAACCACCGCATTGGAGCTTTTTGGTTTTTTAGGCTTTTCTTCAATAGAAATAACCGTTCCATCTTCATCTTGTTCAACGACGCCATATCTTTCAGGAGCGCGCACTCTGTAAGAAAAAATTTCCCCGCCTCCTGTTAATTCAAGACGTTTACGTGCTTGTGAAATAAGGTTGACCAGATCGTTTCCAAAAAAAAGATTATCTCCCAAAACCAATGCAACCGGTTCATTCTGGAGAAAGGAGTCTCCAAGTATAAATGCTTGGGCGATGCCTTCAGGTTTTTCTTGAACTACATAACTGAGCTTGATCCCGAACTGACTTCCATCGTGGAGCAGATTTTTAAAGTTCTTCTGCTGTTCTGGCGTGGTAATAATCAATATATCTCTAATGCCCGCCAACATCAGAACCGAAAGAGGATAATAAATCATTGGTTTGTCATAAACCGGCATCAGTTGTTTGGAAACTCCCAGGGTCAAAGGATAAAGCCGGGTTCCACTTCCTCCAGCAAGCAGGATTCCTTTCATGAAAAATTTCTTCTGAAAATTAAAATGAACTTATTCTTGGAAATGAACTTCCAATAGAGATTATAAAGGGTTTTCCTTTAAGATTTGGATTATCCTTTTGGTAATTTTCTTGGAATGGTTAGAAGGGTATTTCTAAAAAGACCTTAGATCACTTAGCAGAAATAACCGGAATTTCAGTCTCTTCCGTGGAAAATCCTTCTAAATCATGAATCTCATCCATTCGTCTTAGAATCTCTTCTCCAGTCGCAGGAATGTTTAATTTTGGAATTTGCTTTTCTTTGAGGCATGAAAGCGCGTGCTTGACCGCCAGCCAAACAGAAAGGCTCAACATCAAAGGAGGTTCGCCCACCGCCTTACTTCGCCAAATGTTGATCTTATGTTCCGGGTTATCGACGAATTCAACAGAAAATTCCTCAGGAATGTCACTGATGTTCGGGATTTTGTAAGTGGTTGGAGAATATGAAAGCAGACTCCCATTTTCTGCATAACGAAGTTCTTCTGTCGTCAACCAGCCCAGACCCTGAACAAAACCGCCATAGGTTTGACCAAGGTCAATTCCTTCATGAATGGGTTTGCCGATATCCAGGACAAGATCTGCTTTTTCCAGTTTCAATTCCCCGGTGAACCGGTCGATCAGAACTTCCGATACCGATGCTCCGGAAGTGTAATAAAAAAAAGGATTTCCCTGTCCGCTTTCACGATCGTAATGGATGTTAGGAGTTCGGTAAAACCCTCTCTCACCGAGGCTGACACGTTCCAGCCAGGCCTGATTGACGACTTCAGCAAACTTTATCTTTTTCTTTGGGTGACGCTGATCCCAGACCAGTCCCTTTTCAAAAATGACCTCAGCCTCATTTGCTTCTAAATTCTGAAGACTGTTAGCAAACATTCTTGATGCAACTTCAGCCAACCGTTGCTTAAGCCTGGAGCAAGCATCGGCGGCAGCCATTCCGTTGAGATCCGTTCCTGCAGACGCAGCAGTCGGTGCGGTGTTGTTGTTTTTTTCAGTGGAAGTTTCCATCACCCGCACCGAGTCATACTCCACTCCCAGTTCCCCTGCCACAATCAGTCGGATTTTGGTGTTCAAACCCTGACCCATTTCTGTCCCACCTGTTGAAACCTGAACCGTTCCATCCAGATAGAGATTCACCAATGCATTTCCCTGATTCAGAAAAGTGGTGGTGAAAGAAATTCCAAATTTCATTGGGGTCAGCGCAATTCCTCTCAGATGGGTTTTTGAGGCTTTGTTGAACGCCTCTATGGCAGAAAGCCTTTTTTGATAATCGGTTTTTTCCGCGAGGCGGTCCATCATTTCCGGAAGACAGTGAGCATGGACCTTCTGACCATAGGGTGTGACGTTCTGCTCATGCTTTCCGTAACAGTTGAGTCTTCTCACCTCAAATGCGTCTTTGCCCAAAGAGATCGCCATTTCCTGCATGATGTTTTCAATATTGGCCATCCCCTGGGGACCGCCAAAACCCCGAAGAGCCGTGTTGGGTGGAAGATTGGTGCGACAGACCTGTCCCTTGATCAGAACGTTGGGGATGAAATAGGCATTATCCGAATGGAGCATGGCTCGTTCCATGATTGCCGTGGAAAGATCTGCATAAGCTCCCCCGTTGGAAAAGAGTTTTACCTCCAATCCCATGATTCTGCCTTCACTGGTATAAGCTGATTTATAGCGGATCAGGAACGGGTGACGTTTTCCGGTGGTTTTCATATCATCATCCTTGGTGAAAACCATCCGTGCCGGTCTTTTCAGATGGTACGACACCAGCGACGCCATCACGGCTGGAATCGCCGCCTGGGTCTCTTTTCCACCAAAACCACCCCCCATTCGCTTGCAAACCGCAACCACCTGGTGAAACCCTAAATTTAGTGCTTCCGCAACCACCTGCTGGATTTCACTCGTGTTCTGAGTCGATGAATGAACATGAAGCTGATCTTCCTCTCCTGGAACGACCAAAACCGCCTGGGACTCAAGATAGAAATGCTCCTGACCATTGCAATGAAAAGTGCCCTCAAGGCGATGCTCTGCCTCTTCCCAGGCCTTTTCGAAATCACCCCTTTCTATTTTTCGGGGAACTCCCAGAAACTCTTCTTTGGCCAAAGCCTGATCGATGGTGAAGACCGGTTCCAGTTCCTCGATTTCAAAACGGACTCCTTTTCGGGCCAACAGGGCTGCTTCCTCGTTTTCCGAGGCAATCACAGCAACGGGCTGACCAACATAATGCACCCTATTTTCAGCAAGGAATGGTTCATCGGAAATAATATTGCCGAAATGATTATTCCCAGGAAGATCTTGAAAGGTGAAGATGCCTAAAATTCCGGGAATTTGTTTCAACTCCTCAAAGTTGTGACCCAAAATTTTTCCATGCGCGGAAGGACTCGGAATGTAATCAACCCAGACTTCATCCTTGGAAGAAGGCAAATCGTCCACAAACTTTGCCTCTCCTCCGACATGAGCGATGGCGGATTCGTGGGGAACCTGAAAAGAACTGGTAGGAAGGCTTTCCGAAGAAGTTGCTTTTTCGGATTCAGGCCGAGTAGGCAGTGGGCTGAGGATTTGACTCATAATATAATTTTTCAAAAATATTTTCTGCCAGGCGCAACCTGTAATCTTTTGAGGCCCTCACATCGCTGATAGGGCTGATTTCCTGGACTGCTTTTCTGCCCGCCTGCTTCATAACATCCAGGCTAAAGTCTTTTCCTTTTAACCAATCTTCGGTTTTTTTCAAGCGAAGTGCAACCGGTGCAACTCCTCCCATGGCCAGTCTCACTTTGGTCATGCGATTTTGATTGAGACTCAAAAGCATTCCTGCCGTGAACGAAGATATATCCAAATCCTTTCTTTTGGAAACCTTATAAAGCCTGAAGATGTCATTTTTTTCTGGGAGATTTAAGCTGATGCTACGGATCATTTCACCAGGCATCAAATCCATCTTTTTGTAGCCCTTGAAAAAATCCTTGATTTCCACATGACGAGTTCCTGTGCTGTTTGCCAGTTCCAGAACTGCATCTGTGACCAGAAGAAAAGGGAGTGAATCCGCAATGGGAGAAGCATTGGCAATATTTCCCCCAATGGTTCCAGCGTTACGAATCTGCGGTGACCCAAAAACTTTTAGGATCTTATGAAACTCAGGAAGATTGGATTTACAATACCTTTCCAGTTCAGTCCAATTTACTCCTGCACCAAAGCTAAGAGTTGCATCATTGTTTTCCAAGAAATCGAGTTCCTTCAGGTGAGAAAAACTGATGATTTTTTTGAAATCGCTCTTTCCCTTATTCACTTGGACCGAAACATCTGTTCCCCCGCTGACAATTCTGGCTTCGGGATGTTCTGCCAGATATAAAGCTGCTTCCGAAACAGTCGTTGGCAGATAAACACTTTTTTCATCTCTAGGTTGAGACGAGCTTGATCCCAAAATCATTGTCGGAGACAGAATGACCTCTTCGAGTTCCTTCTCCATTTCCTTGTTTCTATAACGTTCTGAAACCTTTGGAAGGCTTTTCTGATCCAGTGAGAATGCAGCTTCAAAAATTTGTTGATAGCCGGTGCAGCGGCAAAGGTTTCCTGTTAAACCCAACTCAACATGCTCTCTATTAAACGGAATCTGTTGCTCCAAGAGAGCTGTCAATGCCATCACAAAACCCGGGGTGCAATAACCGCACTGTGAGCCGAAATGCTCTACCATTGCCTGCTGGATCGGGTGCAGCACGCCGCCCTCACTAAGGGCTTCAACGGTAATCACATGCATCCCATCGATTTGAAAAAGATACTGGATACAACAATCCACTCCATCATAGTTCCATCTTCCTTGTTGAAACCTTCCCAACAGAACCGTGCACGATCCGCAATCCCCTTCAGCACAAACAACTTTGGTCCCCGTCAGTCCAAGCTCTTTGCGTAAAAAATCCGACAAAGTCCTGAAAACAGATTCTCCGCGAACCTCTTGACGCATTCCATTCACATAAAATATCAGACTGTCACGCATAATCTCTAAGGGTTTGTTACATTCAGTTGAAGATCAAATTTTTATAAATCTTTATATCTCAATAATGAAACAAAAAAGTTGAATGAATAAAGAATTCGATGTTGATTTTCAAAAATGATTTCTGAGGATTCAAAATTTAAATGTTGAATGCAAGTATTTGATTTGATTGAAAGCTTTCAGGGACTAGGATGCTGTCCTGCCGTCAAATCGGCAAGTTAATTTCGGAAGGGAAAAAAGAGGAACTGGAAAAGGGAGGCAGTGCGGGAAAACCCTATCCCGCACTCATCAGACAGTTTGGGGACTGATTGGATCAGCCGTTGCTTTGGATCAGGTCCAGAACGGTTCGGGGAACCTGATTGGCCTGTGAAACCATGGCCGTGCTGGCCTGGAGCATGATCTGGTCTCCAGTCAGTTTTGACATCTCTTCAGCCATATCCGAATCACGAATGACGGATTCAGCCTGGGTGATGTTTTCTTCTGCAATCTTAAGACTGTTGAGGTTGCTTTCCACCGCATTTTTCTGGAATGCTCCAAGTTCTCCTCGAGCTACTGCAATCTCTTCGATCACTCTATCAATGATCTTTGCAGAATCTCGGGCACCTTGCATGGTCCTAACGTCAATATCAGCGATGCTCTGAAAATTACTGTCATTGACAACACCATGGCCAAGATGCTTAGTACGAACATTGATGAAAGAAAAGCTGGGATTCAAACCTGAATCCGGACCTACCTGGAATTCTTTAGATTGTTGGGAAACATGAATGTATCCCTCAATTTTTCCACTATTAGGGCCACCGACCACTTCTTCGTTCGTCTCCTGAACAAATTCGGTACCAATCCGTGCTCCGATTTCATCCAAAATTGGAATTTCCTTCAAACCAATTGCACGGTAAAATTCAATGGTAACTCCGGATGCACCGGTTCCTTCCAGTGCTGTCAATAATTGACCTTTGCCCAAAGCAACTTCATTGAATATCGTTCCCTCAACATTTTTACCGGTTTCTGAAAGCTGAGCTACATTGGCTTCATCTGAAAGAATGCCTGATACTGAACTCGTAACCGAGAAGGAATGCTCATCACCGAACTGGTTGTGACGAACCATGAATGTCTTGTTAGGGGTCTCCATAACATGAACATCCAATCCACTCTCACCAATAGCATTTCTCAGATGATGGATCACGATTGATCTGATCGAAGCTGCCATCTCATCAGGAGGGAACCTGGATGGATCTTTCCGCGTGTTCTCGACAATTTGCTGAATATCTTTTGAGATTTGTCCTTCTCGGGTATCCAAGGTGGCGTTTTTCCCGCCCTCAGAAATCACCATAAAAAGACCATCTGCAACATTTTCAACGGTAATTGGAACTGTTCCTTCCTTTGACGCCCTGGTTGCAACCTGATGGATATCAACTTCCCAGCCACTTTCCGGTGATGGAGGTGTTTGAGGATTTGCAGAAACAAATCGAAGATTGTCTCCCACTGTTACCCCATTGGCTCCCATACTTCCATCGAGAAGAGTATGACTGCCAAATTGGGTGTTTTGCGAGATCCGGTCGATCGTTCTCAAAAGCTGTTCGATCTCCATCTGGTCTGCAGCCAGCATTTGAGGATCGTTAACGGCTTCATTCTGAGCATGGGTGGCCAATTGCCTTAGCCGCACCAATATACTGCTCACTTCATTCAACGAACCTTCAGCCGTCTGCATCAGCGAAACGGACTGGGTCGCATTATTGTAGGCCTGTTGAATGCCTACGATTCGGCCCCGTAAACGCTCGGAAGCGATCAAAGATGCCGGACCGTCCGCACCTTTATTGATTTTGACCCCGGAACTGAGCTTCTCGATACTGTTCCTCACTTGATCGAAGTGATTCCCGGAATGTCGAAGCGCGTTTAACGAAGTCGGATTCTGTCTGATTCTCATCGCCATGATGGACTCCACGTGATGAATTGCCTTAAAATTAACTTCACCGGGAACTTCCCGGCAAATGCTCTTGGACCCTTCATCGACGGATGGGAAAAAAACTTTAGCGATGAAAATAAATTTTTTTGTGAAATCGCTTGAATGCCAAAAAAACCATCAAGACTGGGGAAACAAACCAAAGCCGAGCACAAAGATTTCAACACTTTCTGATCGTGAGCTTTTTGGTTTGAAGAGTTTAAATGACTCGAAGCAGGGACGGATTTCTGATTTGAGCCGATTCAGAGGTTCACCCTGGAAAGCTTTAAGCACCAGAGTTCCACCCGGTTTCAAATGACGTTGGGCAAATGACAGTGCTTGGGAATTCAGATCATAGGAACGTTGGCTATCCACGGATGGAATGCCGGTGGTATCCGGAGCCATGTCACTGAGCACCAGGTCGAATCTGGACGAAGCCAAAATACTTTCTTCCAACATATATATGTCACTTTGGAAAATCCTGACGCCCTCCGGAAACTGAATTTTCACTTGTTTCAGATCCACTCCGGTCAAACTGCCTTCCGGGAGGACTTTCTTGGCAGCATACTGAAGCCAGGATCCAGGAGCACAGCCCAGATCGATAACATGCTGGCCCCTGCGTAACAGGCGGAACTTACGGTCCATTTCTTCAAGCTTGAATGCAGAGCGGGCAACATATCCTTGTTTTCTCGCCTCCTTGAAGTAATGGTCCTGGATTTTTTTCATAACCAGCCCTCATCGGCAAAACTAGTAAAGTCTTCTTTACTTATGATGATATGATCCAGCAATGGGATTCCCAGTAACTCTCCGGATTCCTGAAGACGCCGGGTGATGCGTTTGTCTTCTTCTGAGGGACTGGAATCACCCGAGGGATGATTATGGATACAGATTATGGCAGCAGCTCTCTGCTCAATGGCTTCCGCAAAAACTTCACGAGGATGAACCAGGCTTCGATTAAGAGGTCCAACCGTTACTGTTGTTTCTGATAAAAAACGATGTTTATTATCCAAGATCACAATGATGAAACGCTCTTGTTTGAGATTTCCCAACCTGGTCTGAAAATGATGATAGATGTCTCGGCTTGAACTGAACTGAACACCAAGGTTCATGGGTTCTTCATGAAATCTGCGGCAAAGTTCCAGCAGCACTTTAAATCTAAGAGGTGTTTTTGAACCGGGTTGGAGATGATCCCATTCCAGCAGCTTTGATTCGTCAATGGATTTTAATCGAAATTCTGCTTCGCCTTCCAGTTTAGTAATGTTCTGTTGAAAATCTTCATCCTCCAACAACCATTCGGCGAGCTCTTCTGTTTTCAATGCGTCCCATCTGTTTTTTTGGACCAAGGTTTCAATGGTATCTTGTTCATTTAATCCGTTCTGCTGAGAGGGCCATTTGCAGTTTTGAGCAAGCCTACATTGCTCACACAACGGAAACGGGCCGCATACCCCCGGTAGTTCTGCATGGGCCCATTCCCCGGCAAAAATTGAAGCTTTCAAGTCCCATTTCCATGCTTCGCTTGGTCCTTCCGATTCTGCACAGAGTTCCACCCACTTCCGAGGATGTTCGCTAATTCCTGGAAGGGCCCCCCGGTGGAAACGGTTCCAAGCGAAAAAACCTCCTTTGCTTGCAGGAACCCGGAAATCCTGTTTCTGCAACCAGTGCATTCCGGACCACTCCTCTTTTTCTTCGAACAGTTCCCACCATTCTTCAAGTGTTTCCAGATTTTCGAGCACTACCGGATTCATGCTTGTCTTGCCCATGAGACGGAAAAAACCTGTAATCTGAGCAGTCAACGATTCTTTTTGTTTCGGTGGGAGGGTGCTTGTCTGATCAATCACCTTCCGTACTTCATCTGAACGGAAATAGTACGGGTTCAGATGTTTGACGAGACCGAAGATTTTTTTCTGTTCTGCGAACTTTGAAAATGGTCCTGTTGTGATTCCATGATTCTTTAAAATGAATTCCAGCCATTGATAATACAATTGATCGATATTGAAAACGGCTCTATCACTTCCGCTTTCAAGACTTTTCAACCAGGGGTTTTTGCTCCAGACTGAAATCGACCATTGATCGATTTGATCAAAAAAGTCATCTTTCATAGCATCATTCAAGAGGACTACTCAACTTCCAAACCCAGCAAATAACGAGGAAAGAAGATTGAATTTCTAAAGTACCTCACCCAGAATACAGCAGTATGAAAAAGAAAAAAGGATCTCTGTTCAAGTCTTCAATTTAAATTCAAATCTTAAAATATTACCACTTATCCTGATCGACCTATTTGACTAGAAATCATTAATGATTTTAGAAAATTAAGTACCCAAAAAGAAATTCACTCAAAACACTTTTAGAACTGAGGTAAGAAATATGTCCGATAAACTGGGAACCGTGATTGGGTTGCTCATTGGAGCTACGCTCGTGATTTTTGGCATTATTTGGCCTGATCATCTTTCAAACTACTATTTATACCAGCTGAGGGAATTTGAAATGACCCTTGAATCCTTGAAGCAAAATGGCGCACCTATAGAACAGATTCGTGCACATCAGGCTGGTTTCCAGGCTTTTCAGGATTCCTGGTTCGGATCGATTTCAAGATTTGCAGACCTTAAGTCTCTGCTTATTGTTTTGGGGGGTGCCTATGCTGCGACTCTGGTGGCCTTCCGCTTTGGAGACGCGATTCGTGCTTTCATCTTCATCGGCCACGTATTTATGCGGGCCAAACAAGATGAGGATTTTTTGGAAGTCTACCATACGGTCCTGAAACTCAGTGAAAAAAGGGTTAACAAACAGATGATCACAGATGAAGAAATTGCTGCTGTGAGCAACAACGATCTCAGAAACTGGCTCCAGGATTTCATTGCGGTCGAAATCGTCACTGAAGAAATGATTGAAGAAATCATTCGCTCAGAAATCGAAATGTATAATTATCGCTCCTACGAAGAAATCGACCTGCTCGAATTTATGGGCCGTGCGTGTCCTGCATTTGGAATGATTGGTACCGTGGTTGGGCTGATTCTGATGCTTGGAAGCACAACCAGCGGCGGCGCCGATATCGCAGGGGTGATGGGGGGAATGTCCGTGGCCTTGATCACCACTCTTTATGGGGTACTTCTGGCGCAGATCATTTTCCTGCCTATCGCCTCGAAGCGATACCAAATCAAAGAAACTCAGGTGCTGCTGATGGAAATGATGCGCGAGGGACTACTTTATTTGAAGCGCAGGGAATTGCCTGAAACCGCAGCCAAGGACCTAATTATTTACCTGCCTCCCAAACTCCGTAAAAAGATTCTTTTGGAAGAACAGGCCGCGATGAATCAGGACCTGGGACTCTAAGATGGCCAGACAGAATCGAAGCGAAGGCTGGATACTCACCTTTGCCGACCTGATGACCCTGCTTTTTTGTTTCTTTGTCTTGCTGACCACCTTATCCACCCAACCAAAAAACTGTAAAGGGCTCGAAAAATACATGAAGGAGTCCAGAAGTCGTTTTGTCAATTACGAACTGCGTTCTACCAAACTCAGCTGCATCGTTTCTCTGCCTCAGGATTTTCTTTTCAAATCCGGAGATGCGGAATTGAAGCAGGAAGCCTTTAAGGCTCTTGCACCATTTTTCCGGAAAATCCGTGAACTGCCGGAACACAAACAGGATCTGATGGTTGTAGAAGGTCATACCGACAACGTCCCGATTCGCACTAAAAAATTTCGTAACAACTGGGAGTTAAGTTCGGCCCGTGCTACCAACATCGCAACGATGCTGATCGAAAAACTCGATTATCAGCCCGAATCCCTCTCGGTCAACGGATTCGCCGATACCAGACCAAAAATTTCTTACAAGGACTCTTCTGGCGATCCAAAAACCGGACAAGAACTTAAAATTGCGCGTAAGATCAACAGGCGGGTAGAAATCATTCTGACGACTCCAGCAGAATCAAGAGAGGAAAGTAACCTATTATTTGATGGCCTGGAAAAATAATTCTTCAAAATCCTTTTTCCTATAATGATTTAATATATATACTAAAAAGATCTGGTTGAACTAGTCACCGTTTAAAATAATAAATCATATCATATACTTAATATTTAAAAATATATAAAATCAATTTATATTATGAATTTATATATTCTTATTTTT
>ENA-OSEY01002702-OSEY01002702.1-marine-metagenome-genome-assembly--contig:-NODE-2702-length-11260-cov-2.747832_pt1 | contig 11260 bp, 13 predicted proteins | sample MGYA00248465_ERZ534230 | MGnify/ENA primary metagenome ERZ534230 (study PRJEB26409, sample SAMN06344110) | marine metagenome | isolation source: Sea water from surface | place: Atlantic Ocean:Southern... | reverse complement strand
TGAAGAAATAATTACACCTTTCAAGATATTATTTTTGAATATTCTTTCTAAAATATTTTCTATTTCACTAATACCTTCTAATGTCAGCACATTAAACTTCTTGTCCGGCACATCCCATTTTATAATTGCAATATTATCGCTTCCAATTTCATAACTAAAATTTGACAAAATATATCTCCGCTTAAACTCGTTCAATGATTGTAGAACTTCCCATACCTGAGGCTACACACAAAGAAATTAAAGCAACATTCTTATTTGATCTTTCCAGTTCATCAAGAGCTGTTCCAAGAATCATAGTTCCTGTTGCACCTAAGGGATGGCCCATAGCAATTGCTCCTCCATTTATATTGACTTTTTCATGTCCAACATTAAATGCTTGCATAAATCTAAGTACTACTGAAGCAAATGCTTCATTTATTTCAAAAATGTCAACATCTGAAATTTTCATTTTGGCGTTCTTAAGAACCTTTTCCGTTGCTGGGATAGGGCCTGTTAACATTATGGTTGGATCAGTTCCTACTTTTGAAGTTGCTAATATTTTAGCCCTAGGTTTTAGGTTTGCTATTTGACCAAATTCTTTGTTGCCAATTAGTACTGCGGCAGATCCATCAACTATGCCACTTGAATTACCAGCATGATGAATATGATGGATTGTTTCTAATTCAGGATATTTTTGTAATGCTATATTATCAAAACCAGGGATAGTTTGTCCCATTTCTTTAAAACTAGGATTTAGGGCTCCTAAGCTCTGCATTGATGTTTCTGGTCTTATATGTTCATCCTTTTCCAAGACTGTTATTCCATTTATATCGACAATTGGGATAACTGATTTTGAAAATCTATTTTCAGACCAAGCATTACTTGCCCTCTTTTGGCTTTCAACTGCAAAGCTATCAACATCATCTCTTGAAAAACCATATTTAGTCGAAATAATGTCAGCGGAAATACCTTGGGGTACAAAATAAGTATTCATTGCCAATGTTGGGTCAACAGCAATGGCGGCACCGTCAGATCCCATTGGTATCCTGCTCATCATTTCTACACCACCAGCAACATAGGCTATTCCGGCTCCTCCTTTTACCTGATTTGCAGCCAAATTTACTGACTCTAAACCACTTGCACAAAATCTATTTATTGAAAGTCCTGGAGTACTCTGGTCATAATCAGCCTTCAAAACTGCAGACCTAGAGAGACATCCGCCCTGTTCCCCTATTTGAGTAACATTTCCCCAGATCACATCATCTAAAATTGATGTGTCTAAGTGGTTTCGGTCTCTTATAGCTTTTAGAATTTCTGATGAAAGATATACTGATGTTAACTCATGTAAAGATCCATCACTTTTACCTTTACCTCTAGGGCTTCTTACTGAATCATATATAAATGCCTCTTCCAAGTTTTTCTCCTTTATAAAATAATTACTTATAGCTCAGAATTGTTCGGTATTTAAAGACATAATTATTTTATCTCCTGAAAGGATTTTTTTGGCCAAATAATTTGTTTTGGGAAGTATGTTTTTCATATAATATTGACCAGTTAAAATTTTTCCTTCTTGGAAAGTATTTTCATTAATAATTTCGTTTTCTTTAAATAAAATAGCCGCCATTTTTGCCCACATAAAACCAATACAAAAATTCCCAAGTAGGTGAAGAAAATCTGAAGCACCAGCCAGTGCAGAGTTAGGATTTTTTAAGCCATTTGATATAAAGAAATTGAGAACTTCTTCTACATTTTTTTTTGATTCTTTTAAGGGCACTAAAAAATCATTATTTAGCTTCTCTAATTCTGAATATTCAGTCAAAAAATTTTGAACTAATTCATTTAGATAAATTATATTTTTACCACCATCAGAATTTAGTTTTCTTCCAACTAAATCAATGGCTTGAATTCCATTAGTTCCTTCATAGATCATAGCAATTCTTGAGTCTCTAACAAACTGGCTCATACCCCATTCTTCTATGTAACCGTGACCTCCAAATATTTGCTGACTAACAACTGTCATTTCAAAACCAATATCGCTTAAATAACCTTTAATTACTGGAGTAAGAAGTGATGCAAGACCATATGCACGATCATCCATAAGGTGATTACTTTTATCAAGTAAAGAGGCTACCCAAATGGATAATGCTCTTCCTCCCTCAATAAATGATTTTTGATCAAGCAAATTTCTTCTTACATCTGGGTGATTAATTATAGGTTTTGATTCTACGCTTAATTGACCTTCATTAGAAAAGGATTTTCCTTGTATTCTTTCTTTGGCGTAAATAACACTATTCTGGTATGCAATTTCTGATAATGCGATACTTTGAACTCCAACACCTAATCTCGCCTCATTCATCATAGTAAACATTGCTTGTAATCCCTTATGCTCTTCACCAAGTAAATAGCCTGTGGCAGAGTCATAATTCATGACACAAGTAGCGTTAGCATGGATTCCCATTTTCTTTTCAAGAGAGCCTACTTTTACATTGTTTCTTTCTTTTAAACTTCCATCACTGTTAGGTATAAATTTTGGTACTATAAAAAGAGAAAGACCTTTTACCCCTTTTGGTCCGCCTGGTATTTTTGCTAAAACCAGATGGATTATGTTTTCTGTCAGATCATGTTCACCTGCAGAAATAAAAATCTTTTGACCAGATATTGAAAATATATCATTTGTTATTTTTTCAGCTTTTGTTCTTATTAAACTAAGGTCAGTACCGCAATGTGGTTCTGTTAAATTCATTGTCCCGGTCCATTCACAAGAAACTAATTTTGGCAAATATAAATTTTTTTGGGTTTCTGTTCCATATTTCAGAATAGCTCCATAGGCTCCGTGTGTTAAAGCTTGGTAAATAGTCAATGAAATATTGCAAGATGAAAATATTTCACCTAGTAATATTGATATTGATGTGGGTAAACCTTGACCCCCAAATTCTTTTTCACAATCAACACTAGTCCACCCATCTTCTCGTAATTTTTTAAAAGCGTTTGTAAAACCTTTTGGTGTAATCACAGTATCATTTTCTAACCTACAACCTTCAATATCCCCAATTCTATTTATTGGTAAAAGGACTTCAGAAGCTAACTTACCAGCCATTTCGAATATTTCAGTAGTAAAATCCTTATTTAATTCACTAAATGATTGAACATTTTGTTGAGAAATTTTTAAAAAATCGTGAAGTAAAAAATTGTATTCATCTACAGGTGTTTTATAAGTAATCAATTATCTGACTCCAGTCACTTATTCATTATTCTTAATATTAATTCTTATTTGATTTAATACCTCTAGATATCAAAACTTCTTCCCCCCATTTTAACATTTTTTTTAAGTCTTCAATAGCTAATTCTAATTCATCTTTTTGATTTATCATTACTTTTAATCTCTCTTTTGCTAACTCATATGTTTTTAATAATTGTGTTTTTTGCTGGTCACCGATATCATACAAATTGAGCAATTGTCTAATTTCTTCAAGAGAAAATCCAAATCTTTTTCCTTGCAAAATTAATTTTAATCTAGCTTGATCCCTCCGTGTAAATAGTCTTCTTTGTCCTTCTCTTACAGGAAAAAGCAATTCTTTAAATTCGTAAAATCTAAGTGTTCTAGGTGTGACTTTATATTTTTCACACATTTCCTTAATTGTTCTAAATTCTAAATCTATTTTGTTCATTTAAATTTCCTATAAATAAAAAAGCTTACTCTTACGTAAACGTCAATAATTACGTGACGTTAGTTTATAAAAAATTAATTCAAAATAAGGTTAAAATAGATAATTCTAAAATAGAATTACTATTATTTTAAAATTTTGGTAAATTAACTTATTTTACAAAAATTGATAAAAAATATAGCATAAATTCTTATATTGATATGCTTTCATACAGTTTGAAATTAATTTATGTGGTTTAATTTGAAAGAACTCAAAGATATAATTAATAGTAAGAGAGTGCTAAAAATTGCACTACCAATGATGCTTTCTAATATTACAGTACCTCTACTTGGTTTTGTAGATACTGCAGTTATTGGTCAGCTTGGAGATGCAAAACTTATAGCTGCACTTGGGTTAGGTTCTATCTTAATTAGTACTCTTTACTGGTTGTGTGGTTTTCTTCGTATGGGAACCACAGGATTAACAGCGCAGGCTATAGGATCAAAACAAACAGATGAAGTTTTTCTAACATTACTAAGAGGTTTACTATTAGGTGTTTTCTTAGGTTTTTTCATTTTAGTAATAGCTTATCCAATATTTTTTATTTTTTTTTTACTATCACCTGCAGAAGTGAATGTTGAAACTTTAGCTTTACAATATGCTGAGATAAGAGTTTTGTCTGCTCCTTTTGCAATTGCTACAATTCCAATCATGGGTTGGTTAATTGCTTTAGAAAAAACTCTAAGTGTTTTTTATATCCAATTTTTTATAAATTTACTGAATATAATTTTGAATTTTTATTTTGTATTTCAATTGGGAATGGAGGTAGAGGGTGTAGCATATGCAACATTAATCTCAGAAATAATAGGATTTTCTTTAGCACTATTTATAAGTTTTAAGGCCCTTGGTGATTTTCCAAAACAATTAAGAAAGAAAATATTCGAAAAACAACAATGGAAAAAATTACTTTCTATAAACTCAAATATTTTTTTAAGATCTCTTTTGCTTGAATTAGTATTTATAAGTTTTTTCTTTTGGGCTTCAAGTTTTGGTACAAATATATTGGCAATTAATCAAATATTAATCCAATTTTTGCACATATGCGCTTATGCCCTTGATGGTTTCGCATTTTCAAGTGAGGTATTAGTGGGTATATATTATGGAAAGAAAAATATTGTTATTTTAAGAAGATCAATTTTACTATGCGCTAGCTGGTCCGCTTTAACAGCTGTTATTTTTTCAATAGTATTTCTTATCTTTGTTAATTCTTTCATAAAATTTATGACCAATGCAGATGAAGTTTTAAAAATAGCAAAAGATTTTCAATTTTTGATTATTTTAGCTCCTTTAATCAGTTTTCCTGCGTATATCATGGACGGAGTTTTTTTTGGTTCTACTCATACGTATGAAATGCGAAAAGCTATGATTTTTTCTACAATTATTTATTTTATTTTAGCTGTATGTTTGACTTCTATTTTTCAAAATATTGGTTTATGGACTGCTCTTTATGTTTTTTTGATAATAAGAGCTATTGCACTAATTTATTACTATCCAAATATAGAACGGTCAGTCTCATCGACTAAAAATTGATAATTTTTTGAACCAACAGCTTCGGATATATGACTATACCCATCTTTTTTAACCAGTTTATTTAGATCTTCTAAAATCTCACTAAATACCAATGGACCTTTAAATGCAAAAGCAGTGTATAATTGTACTATTGAAGCCCCGATACATATCTTTTTATAAGCATCTTCACCGGAAAAAACTCCTCCTACACCTATCAATGGAATAGTTCCTTTCGAAATGAAATATAATTTAGCAAGAATGATATTAGATTGGTTAAATAAAGGTTTTCCAGATAATCCACCATTATTGCCAGCATATCTACTTTTTAAATCATATTCTCTATTAATAGTGGTGTTTGTGGCTATAATTCCAGCAATTCTATAAATCTTGCATAGATTTACTATTATTTTTAGATCCTTATCTTCTAAATCGGGTGCTATTTTAATTAGGATTGGTTTTCTAATTTTTTTTAATTCTTTGCTCATAGTCATCCTGCTTAGTAATTCTTCAAGATTCTTTTCTGTTTGAAGATTTCTTAAGCCATAAGTATTTGGACTTGAAATATTTATAGTGAAATAATCAACGTCATTTGCAAAATAAGATATTACGTTAATAAAATCAGAAATTCTGTCTGCACTATCTTTATTTGCACCTACATTTAACCCTAAAGCACCATAACCAATATTTTTTTTAAGATTACTTTTAACCTTTTTCATTCCTAGGTTATTAAAACCAAGTCTATTTATTATCGCAAAATCACTATTTAATCTAAAAACTCTTGGTTTTCTATTCCCATATTGAATTTTTGGAGTAACAGCCCCAACCTCAACTAAACTTACACCAAGATTAAATAACCCCTTAATGGCTTCTGCATTTTTGTCTAATCCTGCAGCAACACCAATAGGATTTTTTAGGTTTATGTTACAGAAAGTAGTATTTAAACTTTTAAAGTCTTTTGTAAAAAATAAATTATTTAAAAAATTAAATTTTAAATATAGCAAAGAAAAAAAATGTGCTCTTTCGGGATCTAAGAGTTTTGCCAATTTTAATAGAAATTTATTAAATAAAATTTTCAAAAATGATCTCAACAGTTATTATTTTAAATTTTAATTTTTAGAAAATAAATAGTGTCCCTTAATGATAAAAGGCCATAATAATGTGGAAAATATTCTCCATTTCGTGATATTTCCCATTTCAAATTGGTATCCAAATCTTCCATAAAAAAAGAATATATATAAATAGTTTCTAAATGGTTGAAATGTTTATTAATGGTTTCAAATAACTGACCTTTTGCAGAAAGGTGGATAAATCCGTCTCTATCATCCACCATTGAACCTTTTGTAAATCCTTTGGCTAAAAATAATTTATTTTCCTCTTCAGTGAATATTTTATATAAAAACAATTCAATTATTTTATTTTGGTTTAAAAAATCAGATGAATAAAGATTATTACTATTTTAGAAATTAGGGCATATTATTTGCGCTTTCAAGTAAAAGTATACGGATTGTACTTATTTAATTTCTCTGCTAATATCCATTTGTTAATTGTAAGTGTAATGCCTAAACCGTCTAATAGACCGTTAATGCTACAGAATATGATTTCACCGAAGCCGGCTCGGTTTTGCCGGTAGTTTTAAAAAAGGACAATAGAAATGACTAAAGGTATAGTTAAATGGTTTAATGCGAGTAAGGGTTTTGGTTTTATTCAACCAGAAGGTGGTGGAAAAGACGTATTTGTTCATGTTACTGCTGTAAGGGAAGCAGGTTTAGAAAAATTAGACGAAAATCAAGAAGTTGAGTTTGAAATGGTGGATGGACGTGACGGTAGACAGTGTGCTGGAGAAATAAAAGTTGCTTCTGAATAACTGGAGACTTTTTAATCGTTTGGAATAGATAGTTTTCGGTATATCTCTGGATCCCAATCACAAGCAAATCCATCACCATCAGGATCTAAGTTAAATCTATCTTTATAAGGCCCACCGTCTTTTAAGAACTTTCTTTGTGCCTCGTCTTTAGTCTTAAATTTTGAGCACTCATTCCAATTGTCGTAAATACTGAAACTTAACCTAGTAAAGATCTTTTCTCCTTTGTTATGTTTTGTATCTCTAGCAAATTTTGCTACATTAACATAATCTGATGAATTTGATGAATTTGATGAATTACTTATTTCTATTTCAATTCGCTCTTTTCTAGCATCTTCAAGTTTTTTTGCAGCCTTTTCTTTTTCAATATTTTGTTGTGTTAGAGTTGATAAAGATAGATCGATATAGTTGTGGTTTTCTGATAAACCTTCTAATTGTTGCGCCTGCTTCTGATCTAAGGAATTTTTTTCTATATTTGAAAAATATTGAGTCTGATTAGAGGTTTGTTGGCATGATATTAGAATTGTAAGTGCAAAAAAAAATAAAAAATAAAGAGATACATAAATTTTCATTTATCTTCCCACCAACTTATGGGGTTGTAATTAAAATTAGCCTCTTTTTCTAGGCGGAAGGCTACATTTAAAATCTCCTGTTCATTCCATTTTGGACCTATTAATTGTAATCCTAAAGGCAAATTATTCTTTGAAAGACCTGTGGGTATTGAAATGGCAGGCAAGCCAGCCAAGTTTACTGGAACAGTAAAAATATCATTCAAGTACATTTCAACTGGATTTTCTTTAATTTTCGAGTTCAAAGGAAAAGCTGGAGTAGGGGTTGTTGGAGTAAGAATTACATCTACTCCACTTGAGAAAACCGCATTAAAATCTTCTTGAATTAAACTCCTTACCTTTAATGCTTTTTGATAATATGCTTCATAAAAACCTGCTGATAAAACGTAAGTACCAATCATAATTCTACGTTTAACTTCATCGCCAAAACCTTCAGACCTAGTCATCTTATAAAGTTCATTGATACCATCATCACTTTCAAGTGGTGCTCTATATCCATATCTCACGCCGTCATATCTAGCCAAATTAGATGAAGCTTCTGCTGGCGCTAAAACGTAATAAGCTGGTAAGGAATATTTTGTGTGAGGTAAAGAGATATTTATGATTTCGGCACCTGCTTCTTTTAGTAGAGTTATACCATTTTCCCAAAGTTTTGTAATTTCTTCAGGTGTATCATTAAGTTGATACTCTTTTGGTATACCTATTTTTTTTCCTCTTATGTCATCATCAAGAAAAGCTTCAAAATCTGGTACTAATTTCTTTTCACTTGTACTATCTTTTTTATCATGACCAGAAATGATATTCAATAATATAGCCGAATCTCGAACGGTTTTTGTAATAGGACCTGCTTGATCGAGTGATGAAGCAAATGCAATTATTCCCCATCTTGAGCATCTTCCATAAGTTGGTTTAAGGCCTACAACACCATTAAATGATGCTGGTTGTCTTATTGATCCCCCAGTATCTGTCCCCATGCTTGCAATACATAAATCGGCAGCAACAGCTGCTGCAGATCCTCCTGACGAACCACCTGGAGTTAAGTCGTCGTCACTATTTTTAGATTTCCATGGATTAACTGCTGGTCCATATATAGAGGTTTCATTAGATGATCCCATGGCAAATTCATCCATATTTAACTTGCCTAGCATAATTGCATTCTCATTCCATAGCTTTGCTGTAACTGTACTTTCATATTCTGGGACAAAATTTTGTAATATTTTGGAGGCAGCTTGTGTTCTTTGGTTTTTTGTACAAAAAATATCTTTAATAGCGATTGGAATACCACAAAGCTTACCCCTTTTTTCAGACTTCATTATTTTGTCACAATATTCTGCCTTTGAAATTGCCAGGTCTGATGATTTAAGACAAAATGCATTTAGTTTCTCACTATTTTGTATTTTTTTTAAATAGTGTTCGGTTAAATTAACTGCAGTTATTTCTCCTTTTTCAAGAAGATTTAATGCTTTGGAAAGTGTTAAATTATGCAATATACTCATTCAATAACCTTTATCGTGGTAAAAAAACCTTCTTTGGAGTCAGGAGCATTTTTTAATATTTTTTCTACATAATTTCCATCTTCAACTATATCATTTAGTCGATTACTGTGATGATCAAGATTCTGATTAATAACTGACTCAACTTTGCTTGTATCAACTTCATCAAGCTTATTCATAAAGTCCACAATTTGTGTTAGTTGAGTGGAATAAATTTCAATTTCATCATTTGTTAGTTTAATCTTTGCTAAATTTCCAATTTTTTTTACTTTATCTTTACTAATTGACATTTGAAAAACCTATTTGCAATAAATAATGATGATTTATAACTGTCGAAAAAAACATTCAAGTATTTAAATAAAATAGTTTGACGTGTAAAAATACAAATAAATCAAAAAAGATTTTTTTATATTATGATTTAATCCTTTTAGTTCTAAAAAAATTTATCAATAAATCTGAACATTTTTTTTCATTAATACCTGAATATATCTCAATATTAAACTTTTTATTTTTTGAAATTGTATTATACACTTTTTGAAGGCTTGTATTTTCCAAATCAGAAGCTCCATAGTATAGGCGTGAAATTCTTGCATTTAATATTGCATGAAGACACATTTCGCAGGGTTGTAAAGTAACATATATGCTATAACCAAATAGTTTATTTGATTTTAATTCTTTACAAGTTTTCCTAATTGCCAATATTTCTGCATGGGCAGTTGGGTCATTAAGTTCTCTATTTTTATTTCTAGTTTTTGCAAAGATTTGTCCTTCTCTATTAGCTATAAGTGCTCCTACAGGAACTTCATCTTTCAAAAAAGCTAATTTTGCTTCACTAAAGGCAATTTCCATAAATGATTTCATTTTGCTTTTTTTATTTAATTTGATTAATTAAAGAAATGTTTAGTAAAAAAGATTATTACCATAGATTATCAAAATTTCTAGCTTACTCAGGTATTTCCTCTAGGAGGCAGTCTGAGTCTTTAATTACATCTGGTCAAATATCCGTTAATGGTATTGTTGTTACTAGTGTTTCTCAAAAAGTTTCGTCTAAAGATGTTGTACGCTATAATGGTAAAAAGGTTTTATATAAATCTAAACCAAGAATGTGGATTTATCATAAACCAGTAGGTGAATTATGCTCAGATTTTGATCCGTCTGGTAAAAAAACTGTTTTTGATAGCTTTCCAAAAAAAATTGGAAAAGTTAATTTAGTTGGCAGGCTAGATTTAAATTCAGAAGGTTTACTCTTATTAACTAATAAAGGTTACATCAAAAGATATTTGGAGTTACCAAAAAATAAAATTATTAGGACATATTTGGTAAAGACTTGGGGTAAAGATCTTAATGCAAAAAATATAGAAGAAATGAGTAGAGGGGTAGAAATTTCAGAATTCAAATATGCACCCCTGAAAATAGAAATTATTTCAAAAAATAATAATAATAATTGGTATAATATAAAATTAATTGAGGGTAAAAATAGAGAAATAAGAAAAATATTAGGATATTTTGGATTAAAGGTTAAAAAACTAATTAGGATAGGTTATGGTGATTTTTTTCTTAATAATCTCAAAGTACGAAAAGTAATAGAAATCCCCGTACCAAAATCACTTTTATATAATGCTAAAAAAGATTGACCTACATAAATTAGATGATAAAAAAAGAAAGTGGAAAGTTGAATGATCGCGTTTATTTTATAGACGAGGAAAGTCCGGACTCTAGGGAGAAGTGGTGCTGGTTAACTGCCAGCCAAGGTAACTTGAGGGATAGCGCAACAGAAAATATACCGCTCAATTTTTTGAGTAAGGGTGAAATGGTGAGGTAAGAGCTTACCGCTCACTTGGCAACAAGAGAGGCACTGCAAGCCCCACCAAGAGAAAGACCAAATAGGAATCGTTGAAATTTTTATTTCAGATTCTCCCAGTAAACGATTCGGGTAGGTCGTTTGACCTTATTAGTAATAATGGGGCTAGATGAATGATCATTAGGCATAATTGCCAACAAAATCCGGCTTATAGATTTTCCACATTTTTTTAAATCAATTTTTATTACATAAAAATATCACTAAATCTTGTCTGATGAAAAAAATGTAAACTAAATATAGATGTAATTGGAAAATAAAAAAAAAATATAAATTCCCATAAAAAA
>ENA-OSEY01002701-OSEY01002701.1-marine-metagenome-genome-assembly--contig:-NODE-2701-length-11262-cov-5.701922_pt1 | contig 11262 bp, 13 predicted proteins | sample MGYA00248465_ERZ534230 | MGnify/ENA primary metagenome ERZ534230 (study PRJEB26409, sample SAMN06344110) | marine metagenome | isolation source: Sea water from surface | place: Atlantic Ocean:Southern... | reverse complement strand
AACTAAACCATATGCAGCAGTTGCGCCAATTAATGGAGCGCCTCTCACCTCCATTGTTTTAATAGCATTAATTGCGTCTTGGACAGTTTTTAAATCTTTAATGATAAACTGATGAGGTAGTTTTGTTTGATCAATGATTTTTACTAAATTGTTCTCAAACCATATTGTTTTGTATGAATTTCCTTCTATTTTCATTTTATTTTTCCATTTTTTTTAATCTTTTTCTTAAACTTGATGATAAAGAATTAAACCATTTTTTCTCTTGTCCTGATTTAGGTAAAACTTCTCCATATTCAATCATTTGATCTGGTAATAAATCTTCTAAGTAAACCCAAACGAAATCACTCTGCAACTTTGTGTTCTTAATCAAAATTTTTCTTAAACCTAAAATTAATTGTTTTTTAACTTTTGATGTTCGTCCAGCTCTAATCTGTCCGTTTAAGAAGATTTCTTTAGTTTTTACTAATTTTCCGCCCATGAAATGAGAATTTTTTTGATTTTTTTGAAATATGACTTGAGCAAAAAAGGTATTTGCGCCAGTAAATTTACTATGAGTATTTGTTATATCATTTGCAATAGAATTTTTTTGTTTTTGTGAAAGATTAATATTTGAATATTTTACCGTATATGTTGGCATTAAGATTATTTTTTATTTAAAACTCTTCCAGCAATATTTTTTAATTTTTTAATTGTTTTTTTTGTTCTTAATTTTGGATCTGTAATTATAGCAACATCTAAACAGTCATTTGCAGGATCTTTTTCTACTGAATAATTTTTAAATGTTTTTATTATTTCTTTGATCATGTTTTGTGCATTTGCTGCATTTTTCATTAAAGTTTGAACAACCATGCTAACGTCAACTTCATCGTGATCAGGATGCCAACAATCATAATCAGTTACCATTGCAACAGTACAATATCTAATTTCTGCCTCTCTTGCTAATTTAGCTTCTGGCATATTGGTCATGCCAATAACATCAGCACCCCAAGATCTGTATAAATTTGACTCGGCTAAAGTAGAAAATTGTGGACCTTCCATAACCACATAGGTGCCACCAACTTGATAACTAATGTTCAACTTTTTTAAAGCACTCTCACAACAGTTTGAAAGTCCAGAGCTCGTTGGTTTAGCCATAGAGACATGAGCGACTATTTCTTCATCAAAAAAGGTTTTTTTTCTTGAAAAAGTTCTATCAATAAACTGATCTACAATTACAAATTTACCTGGTTCTAAATTTTCTTTTAAAGATCCTACTGCAGATACAGAAATAATATCTGTAACACCCAATTGTTTCATAGCATCGATATTCGCTCTAAAATTAATATTTGTGGGACTAATTTTGTGTCCTCTTGAATGCCTAGGGATAAAATAAATTATTTCATTATTTAATTTTGCCTTAAGAATTTCATCTGATGGTTTTCCCCATGGAGTATTTACTTTAATCCATTTAGTGTTCTGAAAACCTTCCATTTTGTAAAGGCCGCTTCCACCAATTATCCCAAGGGTTCTTTTTTTCATTTTATTTATTTATTGATTTCTATATCTTAATATAATTTACTGATAAAATGCTATTTAAGTTTTTTAAAAGAACTGAAACTTCCTTACATAAACGTCAATCAATTTGGTCAGTATTTAAAAAAGCTTACTTAAAAAGTAAAAATTTTAAAAAATATTGGCTAAATTTAGATAAGCAAAACCTTCCGAAGGACTTAATTGAAATAACTGATTTATTTGTTCAATCTAAAAGTTATTCATGGACTTCAAAATATTGGCGACATAATATGATAAATCATTATAATTACATAAATTCCTTAGACCCTAATGTAGATCCATTACCAACTATTCTTACTACCGACTACTCAGGTCTAACTTTTTTAGACGAATTTTCTGTTGATAAAGACTTAAAAAATCCTGAAAATTTAAAAAAATTCAAAGATTATTATCTAAATAAATATGGCAACATAATTAATAAATCTTTAGATAAAATTTCAGAAAGTAAATCAATTGAACACAATATAGTTTTAATAGACTTTTATGAAAAATTAAAGTCGAAGGATTTCGGTGAAATTTATGAAAAAATTAATAAAAAAATTTATCATAAATACAGCCCGTGTTTAGAAATCGACAACTATCTTATTTCTCAGCATATGCTTCTATCATTGAATGAGTATCAAAATATAAAAAAATTGATAGGTAAAAATAAAAAATCATATAATTTTTTAGAATTAGGCGCTGGGCATGGAAGGACTGCAAATTTAATTTTATCTCTTGAAGATAATTGTAAATATGTAATTGCTGATCTTCCGCCATCAATTTATTTTTCTTATAAAAATTTAAAAGAATTTTTTAAAAATAAAAAGATGATGATTGCATTTGATATAAACGATAGCCATAAAATTCACAAAGCGTTTAATGAAAATGATGTGTTATTTATTTTTCCACATCAATTGAGTCTTTTTGATAAAAAAACATTTGATATTAGTATTTCTATAGGAAATTTATGTGAAATGGAAAAATCACAAATTAGTCAGTATATGAAACTATTTGAAGAAAAATCTAAATTTTTATACTTTACAGTTTGGGAAATGTCGGGGCTTCCATACTCTTTTTTTCAATATTACTCTGTTCATAATAATCATGATTATGATATTAAAAAAACGTGGAAGGAACATTTTAAGTCAAGACGTCAAATGCCAAATAATCAATTTGAACTAGGATATGAATTTTAAAAACTAATGGATTTAAAAAAATATATAAGATCAATTCAAGATTATCCAAAAAAAGGAATTTTATTTAGAGATATTACAACCCTTATAAAAAATGCAGAAGCTTTTAAATATACGAATGATAAAATTATTGAAATTTCAAATGAAATAAAATTTGATAAAATTGCAGCTATAGAGTCCAGAGGTTTTGTATTTGCTTCTACAGTATCTTACCTAATGGAAAAGCCTTTTATTTTGTTAAGAAAAAAAAATAAACTTCCTGCAGAAACTCACTCGATAGATTTTGAACTCGAATATGGGAGAGCAACTATAGAGGTGCACAAAGACTCTATTAATAAAGGCGAAAAAATTCTTATAATTGATGATCTAATTGCTACTGGAGGAACTGCTGAGGCAGCAGCGAAACTAGTAGAAATTTCTGGTGGAAAAGTAGCTGGTTTTATTTTTGTGATCAACCTTTTTGACTTACCAGGAGAAAAGCTTCTTAAAAAAAAGGGTTATTTTATCAAAAGTTTAATTGAATTTCCCGGTCACTAAATTTCTTTATTTTTCCAAGTTGACGGGGTTAGTTCATTATCAATTTCAATTTTGATATTATAGTCAAAGGTTTTTACGCCTCTTTTTTTAATATATTCAAAAGTTTTATTTATTCCATCTTTCAAAGATACTTTCGTTTTGTAATTTAATAAAGACCTAGCCTTATCAGCAGAGCAAGTAGCATGCTTCACTTCTTTTGGTCTATCTTTTTTATAAATTGGATTCAAATTAACTCCTGTAATATTTGAGCAAATTTCAGCAATTTTATTAATCGTGACAAATTCTTCATCTGGTCCAATATTAACTATTTCTTTATTAAGATTTTTTTGATCAAGCATTGGGATTAAACAACTCAAACAGTCATCTATGTATGAAAAACACCTTGTTTGTTCACCATCTCCATAAATTATCGGTGCTTTCCCTTGTAACATCCGGTTGATCATTATTGATACAACATTTCTAAAAGGATCATCATATTTTTGCCTTGGGCCAATAATATTATGTGGGATTGCAATAACCCATTCAATATTATTGAGTTCACAAAGATTTTTCAAAACTTCCTCGGCTGCCACTTTTGAAATAGCGTATGGATCGACAGGTTTTGGTTTCATAGTTTCAGTAAATGGAGTTATTTGATCACCGTATCTTGCCATTGAAGAACAAAATATAATTCTTTTTACTTTTTCATTAACTGCTGCCGAAAAAATAGAAACTGAAGCTAAATAATTGTTCTTTGTAATCTCGAAAGGTGAAAAAACAGAAAGACCTTCATGTGCAGTGGCAGCACAGTGGTATACAACTTCTACATCTTTCATTATTGATTTTACTTTTTCAAAATCACAACAATCTAATTTATGAAATTCGATATTTTTTGGAACATTATCCTCATAGCCTCCTAACATATTATCAATACCAATTACTTTATGTCCTAAATCAGCTAATTTTTCACTTAGATGTGAACCTAAAAATCCTGCTACTCCTGTTACTAAAATTTTTTTATTTTTTACCGACATAAAAGTTTTATATATAAATTATAAATTTAAGCAATTAGTTATAATTTTGGTCTATACCAAGAACTTTTTCCTTTCATGGAATTTAATAATCCTGAAAACCTTTGATAGTAAATTTCTTTTTTGCGTTTATTAAATGTCATAATATAAAAAATATACCTTAATATTGATGTAAGAAATTTTCCACCTACTTTTAATATCGAGGAAAAATATCCATAATGTTTTTTGTTAAAATAAAAAGTAGACCACATCCAATGCCAATTTCGTGAAAGTTCCATTTCAAATTCTATAGATTTATTGTGTGATTTACCTCCTAAATGGTGAATTTTAATATTTTTATCCAAATAAATTTTTTTACCTCTATTTTTTAACCTTTTACAAAGATCAATTTCCTCTAGATAAATAAAAAAATTTTTATCAAAAAATCCTATCTCTTCAAATTGCTTAATATTAAGAAACATTGCAAAACCTTTTAATTGATTTACCTCAAAGATTTGATCTTTGTTCTCGTTAAGATCTTTTTTGCTGAACTCATCTTGTTTAGCTGGACCAATTATAGCAAAATCTTTTATTTTTTCTGAACTTTCAAAGAAATTATTTATTGTATCTTTCTCTAGTTGTGTGTCTGGATTAAGAATTAGAGCAAATTGACTTTTAACTTTTGATAAACCATAATTATTTCCTTTTGCGTATCCAAGGTTTTCACCTGTAAGGTAACATTGTGCATTCGAATATTTTTTCTCAACCTCTTTTTTGAATTCAAAATTATTTGAGTTTTCAATTATTATTACCCTATAGTTTGAACCTATAGAGTTTAAGCACTGATAAATCTTATCTTCGCTTCTAAATGTATTAATTACTACTGTTAATTTAGTGTTTCTCATGTTTTTTTTAAATTATTGATTTAAATATCTATGTTATTACATTATACATTAAAAAATGTCTCTCAAATCTAAATTTTAATGAAAAAAATTGTTGTTACTGGTGGAAATGGTTTTATTGGAAGTAACCTTGTTAATTTTCTTACTAAAAAAAAATATTTTGTTATTAATATTGATAATAACAAATACTCAAAAGGATCTTATTTACTTAAAAACTTGAGTAAAAAATATTACAAATTTTATAAGCTTGATATAAATAGTAAAAAAATTTTTCATATTTTAAAAAATCATAAACCGGTGGCTATTTTTAATCTAGCTGCAGAAACTCACGTTGATAGATCGATAGACGTGCCAGAAAATTTTATTTACTCTAATATTTTAGGTACTTTTAATATTTTGGAACAACTAAGAAATTATAAAAAAATAGTCAAAAAAAAAATTAAACTTATTCATATTTCTACAGATGAAGTGTATGGGGATTTAAAAAAAGGTGGGCGTTCTTCAGAAAAAAGTCCCTACTTACCAAGCTCGCCTTATTCAGCAAGTAAAGCAAGTTCTGATCATTTAATTAAATCATATGTTCGCACTTATAATATAAATGCCACAATTTCAAATTGTTGTAACAATTATGGTCCAGGTCAATTCCCAGAAAAATTTATACCAACTTTAATATTTAATATCTTAAACAATAAGCCCTTACCAATTTATGGTAAAGGTTTTAACTCAAGAGAATGGATTCATGTAGAAGATCATTGCAGAGGACTTTTTGATATTTTTAGAAAAGGCAAAAGTGGTGATAGCTATAATATAGGAACAGGATTCAATATATCAAATCTTAATTTAACCAAACTTTTATTAAAAATAGTGAGAAATAAAAATATGAAAATTAGTAAACAAGTAAAAATACAATTTGTAAAGGATAGACCGGGACATGATTTTAGGTACGCTTTAAATAGTAAAAAGATTTTAAAAGAATTGAAATGGAAACCCAAAAGAAATTTTGAGTCTGGTCTTGATGAAACTTTAAGTTGGTATATTGAAAATTATAGTTTTTTTAATTATTTTTCCAAAAAAACTTTTTTTAAGAGACTTGGCCTAAAATTATGATTAAAAAAGGAATTATATTAGCTGGCGGTCACGGTACAAGAATGAGTCCTTTGACTAAAGCGGTAAACAAACAGTTATTACCGATTTACGACAAACCTTTGATTTATTACCCACTTTCTGTGCTTATGTTAGCAGGAATTAAAAATATATTGATAATCGTAAATAAAGGTCAATTACCTCAATTTAAAAAGATTCTTCAAGACGGAAAAAGATTTGGAGTCAAAATCAGTTATGCTGAACAAATGAAACCAAAAGGTTTACCAGACGCATTCATACTTGGGAAAAATTTTATAAAAAAAGATAAAGTCGCTTTAATTTTAGGAGATAATTTTTTTTATGGCCAGAGTTTAACTAAAAACTTAAAAAAATGTGTAAAGTTAAATTCAGGGTGTAAAATTTTGGTGCATCCAGTTAGTAAACCGGAGCTCTTTGGCATTGCTAATATAAATGTTAATAATAAGATAACTTCAATTAAAGAAAAACCTAAGAATTCTAAATCAAATTTAGCAATCACAGGATTATACTTTTTTGATAACAATGTAATTAAAATTAGTAAATCCCTTAAGCCATCAAAAAGGAACGAATTAGAAATAGTAGATTTATTAAATAGATATAGAAAAAAAAATAGATTAAAGGTTGAATATTTAGGAAGAGGTGGCGCATGGTTAGATACGGGCTCAATCGAAGATTTCTATAACACTTCATCTTTTGTTTCAGCTTTGGAAAACAGGCAGGGTTTTAAAATTGCTTGCTTAGAAGAAATAGCATTTAATTATAATTGGATAACCAAAAATGAAATAAAAAAAGCGATTAACTTTTACGGAAATTGCATTTATTCAAATTACCTTAAAAAACTAATCAAATAATCAATTTAAGATATGCTTAGAAATATAGTTGTTACAGGTGGAAGTGGAAGGTTTGCTCAGGAACTTGAAAAAATTAGATGTAAGTATAATTTTATTTTTAGAAACAAAAAACAGCTCGACATTTTGTCAATTAGTTCTATTAAAAGAAATATAAAAAATTTTAAGCCTGATTGCATTTTACATTTAGCAGGATTATCAAGACCAATGTCTATACATAATAAAAATATTAAAAAAAGTATTGACCTAAATATAATTGGAACAGCTAACCTAGTTAAAGTATGTAGCGAAAGAAATATTAAAATAATTTTTTTTTCAACTAATTACGTTTATCCTGGAAAGAAAGGTAATTATAAAGAACAGGATGCAGTGCTTCCATGGAACAATTATGGATGGTCAAAACTAGGCGCAGAGTCAGCTGTGCAAATGTACAAAAATTCTTTAATTATAAGAGCCTGTATGACTGAAAGACCTTTCACTCATAAATCGGCTTTTAAAGATGTTGTTTCTAACTTTATATTTCACGACGAATTCGCGAAAATTTTTATTAAAATCATTCCTAGGAAAGGCATTATAAATATAGGTGGAAAAACACAGACAATTTACGATTTTGCGAAAAAAAATAAAAAAAATGTTAAAAAAGCAAATTCAAAAGGATTACTACCTAAAAAAATGTACATGAATTTAAATAAATTAAATAAATTAATAAAATAATGAAAATAATTAAAACAAAATTTAAAAACTTATTAATCATTAAACAAAAAAATAATATAGACAGAAGAGGAAATTTAAGAGAAATCTTTAACCAAAAAATCTTTAAGAAGAAAAATTTTGTTTTCGAGTATTGTACATCATCGAAAGCAAAAGCATTAAGAGGGTTTCATTTTCAATATAATTTTCAACAAGCCAAATATGTTAATGTTCTTAAAGGTAAAATACTTGACTGTGTAGTTGATTTAAGGAAAAATTCAAAAACCTTTGGGAAAACTTTTAAAATTATATTGTCTGACAAAAATTGTTTAAGTCTGTATATTCCAGAGGGTTTTGCGCATGCATTTTATAGTTACGAAAAAATGAATATTATTTATTACAAATTAACTAATTACTATAAGCCTAAATACGAGCGAGGAATAAACCTTTTGGATAAAACTTTAAATATTAAGTGGCCGGGAAAAAAATTTAAAATTTCTAAGAAAGATAAAAACTTGGGTTCTTTTAAAGATTTTTTATCAAATCATAATTACTTGTAATCAGATAAATCTTTAACAATAATAGGATACTCTTTGACTCTAAAATTTCTATTAAACCAATAAGATAGAAATCTTTCTGCTAAGAAACCATAAATTCTTTGTAAACCATATCCTTTTAATTTATTTATTCCAAAAACCTCTTCACATCTTTCTAGCCATGGAAAAATAACATCATAATAACTTTTTAAAATTTTAGTTTTACATATAAACATATTATGGGGGTTAAAAGATGTCTCATTGTTCATAAATTCTCTAAATGCATTTTTATCTTTTTCATTCAAAAGATTAATTGCTTTATCTAAATTACCCTCACCATGAAATAAATCAAAATGAAACTTTAAATTTCTTTTTTTTTTATTAAAAATTAATGAGGGATTTTTTAGAAAATTTACTAGATGATTTTTTATAATTTTTGAAAACTTAAAATTTTCTACTGAAAATTTATTTCCAAGAATACAGTCGAAATTATTATTTTCTATTTCACTAATTGATATATTCTGCAAGTTTTCAAATGAAATGTTTTTTGTTGTTATGTTTTTTTTTGTAAAAAACTTTCTGTATTGGCAAAAACCAATCCATTCACTTTCAATTTTATCTAAATAATTTTTCCATAACCAATAATGAAATGTATATTCACCATAATTTGAATTTTTCTGAGAAATACTTAAACCATTCTTGTCAGTTAAAAATTCTTTAGAAAATGTTTTCTCACCTAATCCTACTGGAATATAAGATAATCTTTTGATTAGTTGCTCATGACCTGGTTCAAGAGTTAAACAGTAAATTGAAGTTTTGTTCATAAAATTTGGTAGCGAGGGGCGGATTCGAACCGCCGACCCCAGGCTTATGAGTCCTGTGCTCTAACCAACTGAGCTACCTCGCCATGGCTTATTTTTAATATAATAATAATTTTATTAAAACAAATAATATTTAATTTATTTTAAGTACTAATTAACTTCTTTTCTAAATCTTTTATAGAAACATATATTAATCCCTGCTGATCATTATTTGGATTTTTCTCTGGTTTTATTGACATTTCTTTAAATTTTAATCCTAATTTTTTTGCTAAATTTCCTATAACGGGAGCTGCAACTTCTGACTTCACTTCTAAAGCCAAAGTTTCAGGTTTACAAAATACTAAATTAGCGAAGCCCGCTCCGTGCAACCCAATAATTTGTTTTGCATTACTAAATAAATTTATTTGATCTAAGAAGCTGAGCTCACTTAAGGCAATAATCGAAAAACCTTTTTTTATTAAATAATTTTTTACCTCTTTTTCATTTATAATTTTTCTTAAATGCCTATGATTAGATTTTGAATCTTTCCTATCTATATAAATTTTTTGAGGTAATTTTATTTCTTTATACTTCGGAATAAATTTTTCATTTAAATAATTTAATATCCAGCTAGGTATATTTTGTATTTCTGCAGTTGGATTATTCTTCAGTACATATGGATGGTCTACAGTAATTATCTGTTTGGCCTCAATGTGTCTAAAATCTTTACTTGATAAAATTTTTGATTTTGGAATGTTTAGTAAATCTAAAGTCTCTTTTTGAAACCGCTCTTTTGTGTCTGGAAATAAAAAATAATCTATATCATTAAAATTATATTGATTTTCTAATATTTTAAATCTAGGTAAAACGTCAAATAACCAATGCCAATAATTTGAATTTCCCGCTCCCCCAGTTAGAAGTGAAAATACTGTACCGTTAATTTTTCTTTTTATTCTTGGAGTTCCTTTTTTGAAAACGATATTTTGTGATATATCAGAATTTTTAACTCCTTGAAATTTCTCAGATCTAAATTGGTACGATGGGCCTTCAATAATTTTATCTTTGATAATAAATGCAGCATCATTTACAGTATCAGTGTATAGTCTGCAGTCTTTAATAATATAAATTTTGTATAGATAATCTTTTTCTAATGTTTTCTCTATTAATTCTATTGATTGATTATCCTTACTTTCTATTACGCCTTTTATATGCCCGTAAAAAGCTTTGCTTAAAGAATAACCTACATTTTTAAATATTGATTGAATTTTTTTTTTTATAGAATTAGTCAAAGTTTTATTATAACTATTATCTAACACTTATAATTTTTAAAGTAAAATAATGAAAAAGAAAGCGCTTATAACAGGTATTACTGGTCAAGATGGATCTTATCTAGCTGAATTTTTATTAAAAAAAGGATATTCAGTACATGGACTTGTTAGAAGAGTTGCTGCAGAAGATAAGTCTCACCGATTTTGGAGATTAAAAGATTTTATTAATAAATTACAAATTCATGCTGGTTCTTTAGAAAGCTATGCAAGCATAATAAATATTATTACTAAAATTAAACCAAATGAAATTTATCATCTTGGGGCCCAAAGTTACATTGATTATGCTTTCAAAGATGAATTTTCAACTCTTAACACAAATATAGCAACTATTATCAACGATATTGCTCCTTCAACCACAAAAAGAGATGGTACAGAAGCAAGAGTACATTGTACATCAACTGTAGGTGCTACAGCAACACTAGAAGCTTCGAATTTGAATGCCAGTTTTAATAAAAGTTTAGAAACAGTACAAAAATTAGATGGTAGTGGCAATGATGATGGTTCAGCTTCTGTAATTGGAGATGCAACATTTAACAACGTTACTGGTGCTATTACATCAACAGTGGCAAGATCACTTAAATTATTTAGAGTTAATAACGGTTCCTGGGGGTATGTGCAAGACCTAACTCCGGGCAATTTAGTATAAATACATGTAACACACGATTAGGGGTTAATAAATGGCGTATATAATAAATTTAACAAACGGTACACAGTTAACTTCGGTAGAAGATGGCACTATTGACCAAAGTACAACGCTGAAATTAGTCGGCAAAAACTATGCAGG
>ENA-OSEY01002699-OSEY01002699.1-marine-metagenome-genome-assembly--contig:-NODE-2699-length-11269-cov-2.151626_pt1 | contig 11269 bp, 11 predicted proteins | sample MGYA00248465_ERZ534230 | MGnify/ENA primary metagenome ERZ534230 (study PRJEB26409, sample SAMN06344110) | marine metagenome | isolation source: Sea water from surface | place: Atlantic Ocean:Southern... | reverse complement strand
AAGGTCGATATCATGATGGGCGCCATAAAGGGTCGGGCGCACCAATTCGGTCATGGCGGCATCGACAATCATGAAATTTTTGGCCTGACCCTGTTTGGTGCGGATGACGCGGGTGACCAAAATACCGGCATTGGCGGCAATGAGCCGACCCGGTTCCAAAATGATCTGGCAGCCGCTATCGGCGAAATTTTCCGCAATCAGGCGCGCATAAGCCAGCGGGTCGGGCGGGGTTTCATTATTGCGCTGATAGGGCACGCCCAGCCCACCGCCCAAATCAAGCCGGGTGATGGTCAAATCTTTGGCGCGCAGGCGCGCCAGCAGATCGGCAGTTTTTTCAAATGCAGTTCTGAAAGGGCCAAGATCCGTGATCTGACTGCCAATGTGAATGTCAATCGCGCATGGTTCAAGACGGGCCAGCCCAGCCGCATGAGCGTAAGCGGCCTCGGCATCTTCCCAGGCAATACCGAATTTGTTTTCGGCTTTGCCGGTGGAAATTTTTTCATGCGTGCCCGCATCGACATCCGGATTGACCCTGAGTGCCACGTGAGCGGTTTTGCCCAGCCGGTCTGCAACCGCGGCAAGCTGGTCAAGCTCGGCAAGGCTTTCGACATTGAACTGCCGGATACCGGCTTCGAGCCCGGCTGCCATTTCATCATCGGTTTTGCCGACACCTGAAAACACAATTTTTTCCGGCACAATCCCTGCCGCCATCGCGCGCTGCAATTCGCCCAGTGAGACGATATCCGCGCCCGCGCCGAGGCGCGCCAGCGTCGCAATCACGCCAATATTTGAATTGGCTTTGACCGAATAGCAGATCAGCGTGTCGTTCAGCCCGGCTTTCGCACACGCATTGTGCAACACACCATAATGGTGGCGCAGCGTGGCCGTGGAGTAGCAATAAAACGGCGTGCCCACGGTTTCTGCCAGATCGACAAGATTTACGTCTTCGGCGTACAGAACGCCGTCGCGATACTCAAAATGATCCATGCATTTATCCTAATGGCCTAATCGGTCTGAGCCGGTGGCAGAACCAGTGTTCCGCGTTTGCCGCATGCCGAAAGCGGTGCCGCAAGCACCAAGGTCGCCAGCAATAGCAAATTTATCATCCTCATCATGCGTCCCCGATGTTGTTTACCAACACTTATCAAACATCTTTCAGCGCCGCGCGCCAGCTTTGCGCCGCGGCGCGAACATTTTCCGGTGCTGTACCGCCAAAGCTCGTGCGACTGGCAACCGAATTTTCCACACTTAGCACGGAAAAAACATCATCGGTAATCCGCGCATCGACATTTTGCATGTCTGCAAGTGCCAAATCCGCCAAATCGCAACCGTTTTTTTCTGCCAGTGCCACCAGCGTGCCGGTGATGTGATGGGCATCGCGAAACGGCACGTCGGCTTTGCGCACCAACCAGTCGGCCAAATCTGTCGCCGTGGAAAATCCCTTGCCGGCAGCGGCCAGCATGCGCTCGGGCACCGGCGTCAGCTTTTCCATCATGCCGGTCATGGCCGCCAGACATAAGGACAGGCTGTCGAGGGCGTTGAACACGCCTTCCTTGTCTTCCTGCATGTCTTTGGAATAGGCCAGTGGCAGTCCTTTCATCACGACGAAAAGGCCGGTCAGCGCTCCGATAATACGCCCACTTTTGGCGCGCACCAGTTCTGCCGCATCTGGATTGCGTTTTTGCGGCATGATGGACGAACCGGTCGAAAACGCATCCGGCAGTTCCAGAAAGCCAAAATCCGGTGAGGCGAAAATCACAATTTCTTCGGCCAGCCGCGACAGATGCGTGGCGCAAATCGACATGGCAGACAGGGCTTCCAATGCAAAATCGCGCGCTGAAACGCTGTCAATGGAGTTTGCTGTTGGCGCGTCGAAACCCAGCGCGCTGGCCGTGGCGTGACGGTCAATCGGAAACGATGTGCCGGCCAAGGCCGCCGCGCCCAGCGGCGACTGGTTCAGTCGCACGCGCGCATCGGCAAATCTGCCGCGGTCGCGCGACAACATTTCGATATAGGCCAGAAGATGATGGCCGTAGGTGACCGGTTGTGCCGTCTGTAAATGCGTGAAGCCGGGCATAATCAGGGCCGCATGGGTTTCAGCATGTTTGGCTAGTACGCTCATGAGAGCAGTGGTTTGGGCGGTGAGATGGTCAAGGCTGTCACGTACGAACAGCCGGAAATCGGTCGCCACCTGATCATTGCGCGAACGCGCCGTATGCAACCGCCCGGCGGCAGGCCCGATTATATCGGTCAGCCGCGCTTCAATATTCAGGTGAATGTCTTCCAGTGCCCGTGAAAAGGAAAATTCACCGGCTTCAATCTCCGCTTCAATCTGCGTCAGCGCGCCGAGAATTGCGGCGGCGTCTTCGCCGGAAATAATGCCTTGCGCCGCCAGCATTTCGCAATGTGCGCGCGACCCGCGAATGTCCTGGGCAAACAGCCTCTGGTCAAATCCGATGGATGCGTTTATTTCTTCCATTATGTCGTCAGGGCTGCCGCCAAATCTGCCGCCCCACATGCGATTGCTCATTTAACTCTCCAAAGCAGGAGGCACGATGCAGTTCTCATTTCGCCACGCCGCGCTCATTGCCAGTGTTTTGCTCGGTGTTCTTGCCACCGTGTCTTTGACCCTATACCTGAACGGGGGTGACAAAGGCAAGCCGCCCGGTGATGCGCAAAGCCAGCCCCATGAAGAAGAGCTGGAAAATTTCGTGCAATTTTCCCCGCCGCGTACTGTGCCCGACATATCTTTTGACCTTTTGCTGCCGTCCGGAGAGGTGGAAAAAGTCGGCCTTGCGCGCTTTCAGGACGAGGTGGTGGTGGTCAATTTCTGGGCGACATGGTGTGCGCCGTGCCGTCGCGAAATGCCGCTATTCGATGCGTTGCAGGCACATTATGCAAATGCGCCTTTGCGCGTTCTGGCGGTGGCGCTGGATCGCGGATCGGCCGATAAGCCCAGAAAATTCCTGGCTGATTTGAATATAGAACATCTGACGCAGGCCCATGATCCAAGTTATGCCTCGGCGCGTGCGGTCGGGCTTATCGGTCTGCCAACAACCCTTGTGCTGGACGCAAGCGGCCGCGAAATAGGCAGGCTGGCCGGTGAAGCCGAGTGGAACAGCCCTGCCGTGCATGCACTTTTGGACGCGGAATTGGAAAAAATTCAGGCCGCGGACTAGCGCTTCGGCCCTAACGCGTTGGTATTGGCGCTTCCCCGGAATAGTCGTAAAAGCCGCGACCGGCCTTGCGTCCAAGCCATCCGGCTTCGACATATTTGACCAAAAGCGGGCAGGGCCGGTATTTGGTGTCGCCCAGCCCGTCATATAAAACCTGCATAATCGAAAGACACGTATCCAGCCCGATAAAATCAGCAAGTTCAAAAGGGCCCATACGGTGATTGGCGCCCATTCGCATGGCCTTGTCAATGCTCTCGACATTGCCGACACCTTCGTAAAGCGCGTAAACGGCTTCATTGATCATCGGCAACAAAATACGGTTGACGATAAAGGCCGGAAAGTCTTCCGCCGCGCATGAGGTTTTGCCCAGCGAGGCGACAATCTCCACGGCTTTGCCATAAGTCTCATCATCGGTGGCGATGCCGCGAATAATCTCGACAAGTTCCATCACCGGTACCGGATTCATGAAATGCATGCCGATAAATTTTTCCGGCCGGCTGGTTGCCGCGGCAAGCCGGGTTATGGAAATCGATGAGGTGTTCGAGGCAATCAGCGCATCTGGCGATAAAACCGCACAGACTTCTTTCAAAATGCCGGTTTTAATCTCTTCGTTTTCGCTGGCCGCTTCGATGACAAGCGCGGTGTCGGCCATGGTGTTGAGGCTGGCGGCGGGTACGATGCGCTCAAGCGCTCCATCGCGGGCGCTTTCGTCAATGCGGCCGGAAGCCAATTGTCGGTTCAAATTGCCCGAAATCGTGGCAATGCCCGCTTCGATGCGGTCTTGCGCGACATCGTTCAGCAGCACGCGATATCCTGAAAGCGCAAAGACATGGGCAATACCACTGCCCATTTGTCCGGCACCGATAATACCAACGGTGGTGTCCGCCATAATTCTTATTCTCCTCGGCGGGCCGCGCCCTTTATAGAGACTTTTCTAAAGGCCCGCTTTTTCCAATTCGTTTTCCAGTTCCGGAACAGCCGTGAAAAGGTCGGCAACCAGGCCATAATCGGCTACCTGGAAAATCGGCGCCTCTTCATCCTTGTTGATCGCAACAATGACTTTGGAGTCCTTCATGCCGGCCAGATGCTGAATGGCACCGGAAATGCCGACAGCAATGTAAAGTTCGGGTGCAACAACTTTGCCCGTCTGCCCGACCTGATAATCATTGGGTACAAATCCGGCGTCAACAGCGGCGCGTGAGGCGCCAACCGCGGCGCCTAGCCTGTCGGCGATTTTTTCCAGCAAGGGGAAATTGTCGCCCGATTGCATGCCGCGACCGCCCGAAACAACGATTTTTGCCGATGTCAGTTCGGGGCGGTCGGATTTGGTTAACTCTTCGCCGATAAATTCCGAAATACCGGGATTGTCGCCCGTGCCGACAGCCTCGACAGCGGCACTGCCCCCGTCACCCGCGGCGGCAAAGGCCGTGGAGCGAATGGTAATGGCTTTGCGCGGCTCGCTTGTGCGCACGGTTTGAATGGCATTGCCCGCATAAATCGGGCGCTCGAAGGTCTGCCCGTCAACAACCGCCGTAATGTCGGAAATTTGTGAGCAGTCGAGAAGCGCGGCAATGCGCGGCATGAAATTCTTGCCATTGGTGGAGGCTGGCGAGGCAATGGTGGCATAGCCATCGGCCATGCTTGTCACCAGTGCGGCCATTGGCTCGGCCAGTTGCTTTTCATACAAAGCATCATCGGCCACCAGCACTTTGGATACGCCGTCCAGTTTTGCGGCGGCTTCGCCCACGGCGCCACAATTTGCACCGGCAACCAGCACGTGCAACTCGCCGCCCATTTGCGCGGCAGCGGTGGCGGATTTGACAGTGGCGTCAGCCAGCGTCTCGTTATTGTGTTCTGCGATCAAAAGCGTGTTCATTACAGCACCCCTGCTTCGTTTTTGAGTTTTTCAACCAATTCGCCCACGGTCTCCACTTTAACCCCGGCCTCGCGTTCGGGCGGTTCGGAGACGTTCACAATCTCAAGCCGCGGGGCGACGTCCACACCGTAATCGGCGGTCGTTTTTTCGTCGATAGGCTTCTTTTTGGCTTTCATAATGTTCGGCAGCGACGCATAACGCGGCTCGTTCAACCGCAGATCGGTCGTCACCACGGCCGGCGTTGTCAGCTTGACGGTTTGCAGACCGCCGTCAATCTCGCGTGTAACCTCCAATTTGTCATCGGCGAAATCAAGTGCCGAAGCGAATGTGCCCTGCGGCCAGCCCAATAGTGCGGCCAGCATTTGCCCTGTCTGGTTATTGTCACCGTCAATTGCCTGTTTGCCCAGAATAACAAGGTCGGGATTTTCTTCGGCAATAACGGCTTTCAGCAATTTGGCAATGCCCAAGGGCTCCATATCGTCATCTGTCTGCACAAGAATACCGCGATCTGCACCCATGGCGAGCGCTGTCCTGATCGTTTCCTGCGCCTGGCTTGGGCCAACGGAGACCACAACAATTTCACTTGCTTTGCCGGCTTCTTGAAGGCGCACGGCCTCTTCCACGGCAATTTCGCAAAACGGGTTCATCGACATTTTTACGTTCGCAAGATCAACCCCTGATCCGTCCGGTTTCACGCGGATTTTCACGTTGTAATCGACCACCCGTTTGACAGGGACCAGAATTTTCATGTGTGTTCTCCATAATTGGGCGCGTGTTGACACGCATTGCCGCATAATTAGAGAATTGACCCTGATAAGTCAATTCGCGCAAGGTCTCATGCCTGCGTCAAAATGCGCTGAATTTTAGGCTTATCTGTGCAGGCCCGGCTGCCAGAGGATGTCCGATTTGCCGCTATTGTTCGCCACTCTTGCCGCGACAAACAAAAGATCCGAAGCGCGGTTCAAAAACTGTCTGGCGGGATGCGAAATGGCTGTATCGCCTTCGGCAATGGCGGCACATAATTCGCGCTCCGCGCGCCGCGTAATGGTGCGGGCAAGATGCAGATAGGCCGCTGCCGGCGTACCGCCGGGCAAAATGAAGCTTTCCAACGCATCAAGCGTGGTGTTGAGCGTATCGATTTCCTTTTCCAGCCGCGCCACTTGATCGTCTGTAATGCGCAATGCGCCTTCCATATCCGGATCCGGTGTCGCTAAATCTGCGCCCAAATCAAAAAAATCATTCTGCAGGCGCAAAATCACCCTGGAAAGCTCGGATTTTTCCTCAAGCGCGGAGCGCGCAAGGCCCAGCGCGGCATTGGCTTCGTCAATTGTTCCGTAACACGCAATCCGCAAATCATGCTTGGCGCGCCGCGTACCGTCAGCGAGGCCTGTGGTGCCGTCATCGCCTGTGCGTGTGTAGATTTTTGTCAGTTTGACCATGCCGGAATTCCCGAGTCTTTCGTCAAATTTAGCGCCCTGAGAGGTAAAATCCCAGCATAACCAGTACGACTGTCGCAAATTGAAGCCCGACGCGCCAGCGCATCAGCTTTTGCGAGGTGCTGGCACTGCCGCTGCGTAACATGTTCAACAGCCCGGCGAGCAAAACGGCGGTGACCGCCGCCAGCCCAAGAGGAATCATATAATTGACCACAGCCATGATTTTTTCCCGTTTTACGTTCTTCGGTTTCTGATTATTATTTAGTTGGCACGAGGCGGCGGGCAATAATATCGGCCTGAATTTCCGCCGCCCCTTCAAAAATATTGAGAATGCGGGCATCGCACAACACGCGGCTGATCGGATATTCAAGCGCAAAACCGTTGCCGCCGTGAATTTGCAGCCCATTGTCAGCCGCCGCCCACGCCACACGCGCGGCCAGCAATTTTGCCATGCCCGCTTCCAAATCGCAGCGCGCATTCATTTCCTTGCGCCGCGCCGCAAAATAGGTCAATTGGCGCGCCGCCAGAATTTCCGCCGCCATCATTACAATTTTGCCGCTAATGCGCTCAAAGCTGAAAATCGGCTTGCCGAATTGTTGCCGGTCCAGCGCATATTTGAAGGCGAGATCCAGCGCGCTTTGCGCCACGCCCACGGCGCGCGCCGCGGTTTGAATGCGCGCGCTTTCAAAGGTCTGCATGAGCTGTTTGAAGCCCGCGCCGGGTTGTCCGCCCAAAAGCGCGGCTTCATCAATGTGAAAATCGTCAAAGCCCAAATCATATTCTTTCATGCCGCGATAGCCTAAAACACTGATCTCACCGCCACTGAGCCCGTCTACGGGAAATTCATCTTCCTCAGTGCCGCGTGGCTTTTCGGCCAAAAACATGGAAAGCCCCGCATGGCCCTTAACATCGGCTTCGGAGCGTACCAACAAGGTCATGAGATCGGCGCGCGCGGCATGGGTTATCCATGTTTTGGCGCCAAAAACGCGGTAGCCGTTATCGGTTTTCTTGGCGCGTGTCGTCAGGCTTGCGAGGTCTGAACCCGTATTGGGTTCGGTAAACACCGCCGTTGGCAGAATTGCGCCGCTGGCAATGGCGGGCAGATATTTTTCTTTTTGGGCTTGCGTGCCGTTTTGCATGATCAGTTCGGCGGCAATATCCGTCCGTGTGCCCAACGAGCCGACGCCGATATAGCCGCGCGACAATTCCTCCGACACGACGCACATGGCTTGCTTGCCCATGCCCAAGCCGCCGAACTCTTCCGGTATCGTCAAGCCAAACACCCCCAGTTCGGCCATTTCCTCAATCAACGCAAGTGGGATGAGCGCATCATCAAGATGCCAAGCATGCGCATGCGGTGCGACCTTTTCTTCAGCAAACCGGCGAAACTGGTCGCGGATCATCAAGTGGGTTTCATCAAGGCCGGCATCGGCTTCGGGTGTGACCAGTTGCGCCAGCAATTGTGCCACTTGCACGCGCCGTGCGCCGGTGTTGCCCTCTTTACGGAAATAGGCGATGTCGGCACTGTCAAGTCCCGGCAACGGGTCGTCGAGGCCCATATCGGCCGGACGCACAAACTCTCCCTGGCTCATCGGCAGACCACCGGCAAGCTGGTTCAGATATTCGCCAAACACAATATGCACCAGATGATATTCAAGCGCGCCCAAACGCGATTGTGCGGCCATATCGGTGCAATATGCGCTCAATTGCGACAGCACGGCAACATAAGTGGCGGCCCATGCGCGCCCGTGGCGGGCATATTGACTTTCGGCCAGAGCCGCTGGCAACGGGCTTTCCAAGCCGCTTTGACACGCTTTTAGCGCCTCTGCGACACGGGCCGTGCGCGCCACAAGCGCCTGAATATCAGGTGTTTCACCGGCCGACATATCTAGAGCAACACTCATCAGATTAGCATACAGGACGCGCCTATGTTGGCAAACATCCGAATATTCACAAGCGTCAAAGGGGCGCACCGCTTCCGATTGGCGCGGGCAGGGCGGCGATTACAGCATCACGGCTGTATCCGTCTTGGCGCAACCCCCGAAAACCGGGGTCGCCTGCCTGTTTCGACAGGCGCCGACCGGATATGTCGCGCACCAGTTCGTGGTGAAAATATTGCGGTTCCGGCAGGCCCAGCAAAAGCTGAAGCACGCGGTGAATATGGGTGGCAGCCATAAGGTCGCGGCCGCGCGTGACATGGGTAATGTTTTGTTCTGCATCATCAATCACCACGCTCAGGTGATAGCTGGTCGGCATGTCTTTGCGCGCCAGAACCACATCGCCAAAGAGCTGCGCCTCAACCACGACCCGTTGCGGTGTGCCGCCCGACAATTCGGTGAAAAATAGCGGTCCCCCGTTCAGCTTTTCGGCTTCGGCAATGGCACGATCCATCCGCAAGCGCCACGCATAGCTGCCGCCACGCCACATCAGGCTTTGGCGCTGTTGGGTGTTGATATCGCGATAAATGCCCGGATAGATGGGTGCGCCATCAGGATCGCGCGGCCACTTTTCGGTACCCCCGGGCATGGCGTTGATTTCTGCCGCAATTTCGGCGCGCGAAGCCCAGCACGGATAAACCAGATCGCGGTCGCGTAAATTTCCAAGTGCGGCCTGATAAGTCTCAAAGCGGGTTGACTGCATGAGCACCGGCTCAGGCCATGTCAGGCCCAACCAATCGAGGTCTTGGTAAATGCCGTCGACAAAATGCGCCCGCGCACGGCCTGTGTCGATGTCTTCGATGCGTAAGAGAAACACCCCGTCATGGGCCGCCGCCTGGCGTGCAGCAAACAGCGCGGAATAAGCATGACCCAGATGCAGCCAGCCATTTGGACTGGGCGCAAACCGGGTCACGAATTTTTTTTGCTTTTCCATCATAGACAATCCGCGGATACTGGGCTTCGCATGAAAAAATTTAATACCAACGCTGATCTCGACTATGCGTGCCGACAGCTTGCGGCGCAAGATGCCCGTCTCGCCCATGTTTACGAAACTTATGGGGTCCCGCCCATGCGCCGAGCACCGACGGGTTTTGCAGGCCTTGTGCGGATTTTAATCGCGCAGCAAGTGTCAACGGCCGCCGCGACTGCGATTCAAAGCCGGGTCGATGCGCAAGTACCCGACATGACGCCGCAAGCATGGTTGGCGGCAGATGATGCGACACTGGCGGCGTGTGGCGTGTCGGCTCCCAAACGACGTTATCTTTCCGGGCTGGCACAGGCCGTGTTGGATGGGCACCTACTGTTTTCCGCGCTGCACCGCGCCGAAAATGACGCTGCACATGAGATGCTGACAGCATTAACCGGTATCGGTCCGTGGACGGCGGATTGCTATTTGCTGTTCAATATGCGCCGCGCCGACTGTTTTCCGGCGGGCGACCTTGCCCTGCAGGAGGGCTATCGGCTGCTCTATCGCAAAAATACCCGCCCCAATGCCGCGCAATTGACGGCGCTGGCGCAAGACTGGTCCCCTTTGCGCGGTGCGGCGGCGCGCTTGTTGTGGGTGTATTACGGGCAACAGCGACAAAAGGTCTGATGGCGCATGACTTGGCATCGGCACCGGCTCCATGTAACATCCGCTACACTTTTTGATGCATAGTTCTGAATAAGTGATTCGTTAGCAATTGAAAGGTCTTGGGTCAGGCGGGAGAAGGGATATGGCAGAGATGCAAACAGCGCGACCGGATATTAGCGACTTCGTCAAATCGGCACCGCCGGATTTCAAAAATCCGGAAAGTTGTCCGGCGCTGGTGCTCAATGCCGACTTCCGCCCGCTCAGCTATTATCCGCTTTCGCTTTGGGCCTGGCAGGACACGCTGAAGGCGGTGTTTCTGGATCGCGTCAATATTGTGTCCGAATATGATACGATTGTGCGCTCGCCCTCGACCGATTTTGTTCTACCCAGCGTTGTTTCGCTGAAAACCTACGTAAAGCCGCCGCGCTATCCGGCGTTCACACGGTTTAACGTCTTTTTGCGCGACGGTTTCAGTTGCCAATATTGCGGGTCCCCGCAGGATTTGACCTTTGACCATGTTATTCCGCGCCGCGCCGGTGGCCGCACGACATGGGAAAATGTTGTGGCGGCATGTAGCCCTTGTAATTTGCGCAAAGGCGGGCGTCTGCCCAAGCAGGCCAATATGGTGCCGCGCAACAAGCCGCGCCAGCCGACCGTATATGAATTGCACGAAACCGGCCGGCGGTTTCCGCCGAATTACTGCCATGAAAGCTGGCAAGACTATCTGTATTGGGATACCGAGCTTGAGCCGTAAGCACGTTGAAAATCAATAGCACTCAGTAACGCTCAGATGCGCGAATGGCGGCGCGACACCCAAGCCGTATAATCCGGGTCATAATTGCATATCCCGGGGCTTCTTCGGCACCTGCGTCCAACGCGGTTTGGCGATGTTCGGCTTCATCGGCACGAAATTGCGTGATTGCCGCCGACAAATCCGCTTCCCCGTCATGAGTTTCAAGCTCGTTTTCCTGAGCGGCATAATGCGCGTCAATCTCTGCTTCAACGGCGGCTGTGCAGGCCATGGCAGCCTTTTCGCCCATCAGCGCGGTTACGGCACCCAGCGCAAACCCGGCCATATTCCACGCCGGGCCAAAAACCGTCGGGCGCACACGGCGCGCGGTTATGAGTTGGTCAAAATGGTCAAGATGGGTTTGCTCATGCTGTGCCATTTCACGGATGAGATCGGCTGTTTTTTCCATTCCCGGCACATGGGCGAAGACGGCAAGTTGACCGTCATAAATACGCACCGCGCCATGTTCGCCGGCATGGTC
>ENA-OSEY01002698-OSEY01002698.1-marine-metagenome-genome-assembly--contig:-NODE-2698-length-11276-cov-2.989821_pt1 | contig 11276 bp, 10 predicted proteins | sample MGYA00248465_ERZ534230 | MGnify/ENA primary metagenome ERZ534230 (study PRJEB26409, sample SAMN06344110) | marine metagenome | isolation source: Sea water from surface | place: Atlantic Ocean:Southern... | reverse complement strand
AAAGTATTGATAAGCGGTATGGAGTATCTAATCAATAAAAAACTAACTTTTTAAATGGGTCTTCAAGTCCTTACGCTTACCATTGTTGGAATTACGTTTGCTATTTACATTGGTATTGCTTTTTGGGCTCGTGCTAAAAGTACACAAGAGTTTTATGTAGCTGGAGGTGATATAAATCCTGTTGCGAATGGTATGGCAACTGCTGCTGATTGGATGTCCGCTGCATCATTTATTTCTATGGCAGGTTTGATTGCATTTCTGGGATATGGAGGATCTGTTTTTTTGATGGGCTGGACAGGTGGTTATGTACTCTTGGCATTGTTACTTGCTCCATATTTGAGAAAGCATGGTTCTTTCACTGTGCCTCAATTTATAAGCGATCGATATTATTCTAAAACTGCTAGAGTAGTTGCTGTCTTATGTTTAATTATTGCATCTGTAACGTATGTAATTGGTCAGATGAAAGGTATTGGCGTTGCATTTTCTCGGTTTCTTGAAGTTGATTACGATCAAGGTCTTATGGTTGGGATGGTCATAGTATTTATCTATGCAGTAATGGGTGGAATGAAAGGGATTACCTATACCCAAATAGCACAGTATGTAATTATGATTATCGCCTATACCATTCCTGCAATTTTTATTTCTTTTATGCTTACGGGGAATCCAATACCTCAATTAGGACTTGGGAGTACAATAAAAGACGGTACCTATTTACTCGATACATTGGATAAAATAGTAACTGATTTAGGGTTTGCTGAATATACAACCCATGCAAGGCTGAGTCTGTTTAATATGTTTTTTTACACTCTTTCACTTATGATTGGAACTGCTGGATTACCACATGTTATTATGAGGTTCTTTACAGTACCTTCTGTAAAGGCAGCACGTCTGTCTGCTGGTTGGGCATTATTATTTATAGCGATACTATATACTACTGCTCCAGCAGTAGCTGCAATGGCTAGGTTAAATTTTGTCACTACGATTGACCAGCCTGGTGAAGAAAGTAATTTATCTTATGCAAGCAGGCCTTCGTGGTTTAGGAACTGGGAAGTAACGGGGCTGTTAAAATTTGATGATAAAAATCAAGATGGCTTAATCCAGTATGATGGATATGAAACAAATGAAATGATAAAGGTTGATCGTGATATTATGGTATTAGCAAACCCAGAAATTGCCGGATTGCCTAATTGGGTGATTGCTTTAGTCGCCGCAGGTGGGTTGGCAGCCGCATTATCAACTGCTGCAGGATTATTATTGGCTATTTCATCTGCGATTTCGCATGATCTGTTAAAAGGTGTTTTTCGACCAGATATTTCTGAAAAGGAAGAGCTTAAGGCAAGTCGTTTTGCTATGGCTGCTTCTATTGCTGTTGCGGGTTATTTTGGTTTTAATCCACCAGACTTTGCTGCAGGAACGGTAGCTTTAGCATTTGGCCTAGCTGCCTCATCTATTTTCCCTGCGTTGATGATGGGAATTTTTTCCAAAAGTATTAATAAAGAAGGAGCAATAGCTGGCATGCTAGCAGGAATTGGGATTACCCTTTTATATGTTTTCCAGCATAAGGGTATTATGTTTATCCAGTCTACATCTTTTTTGGGGAATATGGAACCCAATTGGTTTTTAGGGATAGAACCAAATGCTTTTGGAGCTATTGGTGCAATGGTCAATTTTATAGTTGCTTATATTGTGTCAAAAAAGAATGATCCTCCTCCAAAAGAAATCAAAGAAATGGTTGAACGGATTCGTTTGCCATAAATTAATAGTCCATATCCATTCCACCACCCATTCCACCAGATCTGCCGGAAAAACTACCTTTGCTCCATTTCTTCTTTTGCTGCTTACCAAAATTATAATTTAGTACTATCGAAGCAAAACGTCTTTGTCTTTGCCGTTCAGCATACATTAATTGCCTATATGTTTCACCTGTAGCTGAATTGGTAACTTCATTATCAGTATCAATAATAAATTTTCCAGTATTAAAAATATCATCCACCTTAAAGGTTGCAGATAATCTATTCTGAAGAAAAGATTTTTGGACACCGAGATTTATTCTGTAATTAGCAGGTATCTCTCCAGTAGTAATTTTCATTTTAGCTCTGCCATTTCCTGAAAGTTCAAGTCTTGCAATGGTTGGAATGTTTAGCGTTAATCTCCCTCCAAAGCCAAAGCCTCTACTTTTCCCATCGCCATCGACACTTGCTCCCTCTTGAAAAGAGTTCCAGCCCCAGCCCCACATCATTACGCTGGCTAGAGGCATCGGTCGATACATAATATTTCCACTAAAATTTTGACTTACAGAATTATCTGCATTTCCTGCGCTCATTATCTCATATGTAGTAGAGTCAAACGTAATATAATCTCTATCCCACCACATAATTACATCTTTTGTATTCTTGTATGATGTAGACACGCTTACATTCATTTTTCTTGAGTTGCTAGAATAGGTTAACTCCATAACATCGCTGTACTCAGGTTTTAAGTAAGGGTTACCGTTTCGTAATCTAGTGATATCGTAAGTGTTGTCAGGAAAAGGGCTAATGGTTCTTCTGCCTGGTCTATTCACTTTTTTAGAATAACCAAATTGAATAGTTTTTCTATCAGTAAGTTTGAAAAGTAAAAAGCCGCTGGGATAAATCTTAAAATAATCTGGATCATAAGGTCCTTCTTCGATACCTTTTTTAAAAAGATAGGTAAGGACATTTACTGAGTCATTTTCTGTCAACTCTGGTCCTTTAAGATTAGCATAAGTTTCTACTTGTTCAGCTCGAGCACCAAATTTAAATCCAAATCGATCAGTAAGCTCGTACTGAGCAACCATGTAAGCAGCATAAATGTCTTCTTCATAATCATTCTCATAAATATTTTGTAGATAAGTAAGGTCTTTTTTAAAATCTCGAATTGTGGCTTTTGCTCCTATTTCATAGTCTAACTTATCCCCAAACTTATTTTCATAATCAATGGAGGCTGTAAAGTTATTATTATCTTCGAGTGCTTTCGTTGAATTTCCAGAAAAGTTAGCACCATATTCTGAATCCATTGTTCCAATCTCATTTACATCATCAACTTCATAAGAATAGCTTACATACGCATTTAGTAATTCTGCATCGGAATCAAATTTATTTTCATAAGAAAACACATGATCCATATGAAGACCTTCATCTGTTTCAGTAGTTTCTAGATTTCCTAGTAAGTTAGGGTTAATTGTATTGGCTCGGTAATTAAATTGCTGAAATGTTGTCTCTTTATGTTGGGAAATATCAAATGTGTATCCAACAGTGCTTGTTTTTGAAGGATAATAATCACCTCCAAACCTCATCCCAAAATCATTGGGTGTTTTTTTACGGTAGGTGTCAGTATTTATCGAATCAGAATAAGATGGATAAATATAATCAAACTCTCTTTTTCCATCTCCAATTCTATTGCCTGTACGATAGTTAGCATTGGTGAATACATTGAGCTTTTCTGTTCTATAATTAAGATTACCATTGAGGTTTTGTTTTCTATATTCACCTACCATTGATGATACTGTACCATTAAATCCATCTAGAGCACCTCTCTTCATAACAATATTAATAATTCCGCCAACGCCATCAGGGTCATATTTTGCGGACGGGTTTGTTATAACTTCCACTTTTTCTATCATTGCTGCATTAATATGATCTACATTACCGCGTCTGCCACTCCCAGTTCTACCACTTCGTTTACCGTCAATAAGTACTGTTACATTAGCATCTCCAGCAATAGTTACAACGCCATCGATATCTACATCAACGGATGGGACTTTCCTTAAGACATCTGTCCCTGTGCCTCCAGAAGAAGATAGGTCTCGTCCAACGTTGAATATTTTTTTATCAATTGTTTGAATGAAAGTACTCTCTTCTCCAACAACTTCTACTGCTCCTAGATTTACAGCAGAGATATTTAATTTTACTTTCCCAAGGTTGTGCTGTATTCCAGCTCCTTGACCTGGGAAGAGATTGATGGGGCCAATTTCTTTTTTTTCATAGCCGATGAATTCAACAACTGCCACATACCTACCAAGAGGGATTTCAGTGATATTAAGATATCCATTTTTATCAGTAAGCCCTCCAGTTACTAGTTCATTATGTTCAAGTTCAACTAAGGATACGGAAGCATATTCAAGAGGTGAAGATGATAATGAGTCTAGAACAGTGCCTTGGACTACACCTATCGCTGGCATTTTAGGCTTACTTGAATGATTTTTGTGCGCGTAAATAGGTGTTATTGCAAGGAAATAAAAATATGCAATAAAGCTAAGTGTTAATTTGTTTTTCATTTTTCCCTTTTGTTATAAATCAAATATTATAGTTTTATGATAATTAGAACCGAAATCGGTTGAAAAGTTAAATAAAATTTATTGTTTTACTCTAACAATAATATCTATAACAGGATGTGTTTTTGGAGCCGTGAGTGCATTTAAAACTTCAAACTGTAGTGTAAATTTTCTCAATTTTTCAATGGTTCTTACATCAATATTTACTTCACCATGGGCGGGGATCATTACCAAGTCTGTTAAATTATAAAAATCGTATTCGCTATGATTTCTCAAAGTATAGGGCGCATCTGAGTTATTAGAAATTGTAACATGCGCAACTGTGGTGTTTGTAAAATATTTAGCAGATTTTACTTCTAAAGTAGAATTAATAAGAGGAATAAGAAAGTCTCCCTTGCCTATTAATTTCTTTTTAAACCATACAACTGTTTGTCCTTTTTGTAGGGACCTTTTTAAGGAAGTCTTTGTTTTTTCGCGAGCAAAAACTAGTGTAACAGGTCTATGACCTCCTGAAGGAATCCGATACTGCCAATCTACAATCCCATGTATATCAGACGTCCCTAAAATTGTTAAATTGTAGTCTAAAGCTATTTGTAATGCTTCATTGGAAAAGGTGGTGTCATTCACAATTTCAATTCCTTCTATCAGCCCTTTCTCTATTAAATTTTTATGCATTGCACTTAGAGGTACACTGGCATCAGGAGATTGACTAGCCCAGTATGGGTGATTCCAAAAAATAAACGCATCTTGTTTGCGTGCTTCGAGATATGCATCAAGAGGGTCTTCTGTAATAAGTTTGTTTGCGTCTTTAATAAATATTGCATTTGCATGTCCAGGTGGCATATCTCTTGTAATTTCAGAACCGTTAAGTACCAATACATCTGAATTTTTTGCAAAGTTACTATGGTACTCGTAAGATCTATTCCTATCAGGATGTGGGATATCATCCTTCCAAGGTTGATATTCAATATGTTCTGTAGTTGCAATAACATCTAATCCATCTCTTATTGCTTCTTGAACTCGTATATCAGGCCATACGCTACCATCTGAAAATACAGAGTGCATGTGAAGATCGCAGACAAGTGTTTTGTATCCAGGTAAATCAGGGAATTCAATTTTACGATTAGATTTTGGGTTATGTCCGTAGAGTATAGATAAAACTATTAAAAATGAAATCAGGTTATGGCCTTTCATTTGGTTTGTTCCCAATGAATGTCCATTGTGTGATATTCTGCTTTACGCCCTTTTTTTATAGGAACTGTTAATGAGTAGGATGCTGTTTTCCCAGGTTTTAGAGCAGTATCTGCTATTACATTTGTTTCATAAACAGTTCTATCTCCTTTTACAAAAATAGAATCTTTTCCAGCACTTTTCGTAGTTTGGTCAAATAACTTAACAACTATCCTAACAAAGTCTGCACGAATCTCTCCAACATTCTTCACTTTACCAGAAAAAATTTGTTTATTAGGGTAGTAGTCAATAAATGGATCCCCTACAAATACAACCTTTGGGCCTGGTTTTTTTAATTCATCCATCTTTACAACCATCTCTTTTTTTAACACTAAGGTTCCAATTTGTGTTTTTAAAGTTAGGGTTGAATCCGTCTCTTCTATAAGCGCTCCAGAAACCACTGTACCATTTTGTAATTCTACGCGATGCTGATATTCTGGTATTACAATTAAATCTAAAATTTCTCTCCCAACGTTTGGCATTGTTTGTTTTTTTTCATAGCCTTTCACAACGCTCTTTAGAGAATCTATTTCTCCTTTCAAGGCTTTGAGATTTGATTCATATTCAAAAAAATATTTTTCAAATTTCAAAGTTTCTTTTTCAGCAATAGTCCTTTGTTGCGGTAGTTTTTCTTGGATTGGTATTATAGGTTCTTCTTCTTTAGTGGGTATTATTAAAGTAAGCTCAATATCGGTACTATCAACAAAAAATTTAATTTCTCCGTATCCTTCAGTTTTGTGGTCTCCTTTAAGTATATACTCTCCAGGGAATAGCTTGACTTTTTTAAATTTAAATTTTCCTTCTTTCCCTGACTTCTCCTTTTCCAATTGTTCGCCATTGTTATTCTCAATCACAAGCTTTGCACCCTTCAAACCAGTTACATTTTTATCAAGAACGTTACCTGTAATATTTATTTTTATTGGTTTTTCTTCTGCGTTAGAAAAACTAATGAAAGCAATAAAAAGAAGATATTTAATTGAATTAGTCATATTCTCTTTTTGAAAAATGTGCTTTAAATGCCATGCGACGTACAGATTCTGCATTCTTTTTTTCTTCACCTAACTTATAAACCATATTGATGATATTATCATAGTATATATAGTTATCTTTGTTTTCAAGCATTGGAAGAAGTCCATTCAGTATGGAGGGGTCATTGAATGCTGCTAGGTTATCAATTGCTTTTTTCCGAATATCTATTGGATAGTCATCACTATGAGCAATCTCTATTACAGCTTTTTTCACCTCAGGGTCATCAAACTCACCTAGTGCATCTAGCATAGTATTTAACAAGCTGTAGTATTCCGTTTTTCCCATATTGTAAGTATTCAGAAGAGCAAGTACTAGATTCTCCTCTTTAACTCCTTTCATAGTGTTTAAGGCAAACTCACGAACTTCAAGGTTTGTATTGGGATCGCCCAAGAGCTCTGCAAAAGCGACAGCAACATCATCTGGCTTTTTCTTTCCTAGTATTTCTACTGCTTGATTTCGAATTCCAATATTAATCTTGGGATCTCTAGCTACTTGGGTCAGGATAGGAATAACTTGATCATTCCCTATCGCTCCCATTGACTCTGTTAAAAGTCGTTCTGTTCTTGACATATTACTCTTTGCAACTTCATAAAGGTCTAGGAGAGCTAGAATTTGATCCTTTGTTCGTACGCGTCTTAGATTTTTAATTAATGAAAGATGTATTTCATTTGTTTTATCTTCCATTTTGTGCATGGATCGAACTAGTGCATCTGCGGCTTTTGGGTTTTCTTTGAACATGCCAAGCATTTTTATTGATTCGTTTAGCAAAGCATAATCAAGGGCTGTGGTTGTTGCTACCATTTCAGATATAGCATGGAGCGCTCTTGGGTGCTCCGTCTGTGCTAAGGTTTTTCCAGCTGCAACTCGCAATTTTACATGTAGATCAGGATTTTCATATACTTCAATCAATTCATCCAATGCCTGAATATTCCCCTCCCTATATGCACTTTTTAATTCCTGTACTTTATTCAAAAAATCAGGATCATTCGGATCGCCAATTGCTTTTTTACCAAACAAACCTGTTACCATGGAGCACCCATGGAAAATAAAAAGAACAGAGAGTGTTAAAGTGATATTTCTATACATTTTCTTCCCATTGAAGAAGAGATAAATCTTTTCCATCGTATTTGGCATAGCTAGGGCGATGAAACCAGTCGCCCAAAACGGCTAGTTTTCCTTGATCTAGATTATAGATTTCACCCAAATGATAGTGACCTGAAATCATGTAATCAAAGCCATTTTTAAATTGTGTCTTTGCAAAATTTTGAAGTTCGATTTTAACATCCTTATTAAATTCTGCTTCATGCATATCCTCCTTGCCACTTCTAGAGATAAATTTAGCTATTTTATAGGCAATTGTGGGGTGTATCCAACGAAAAACAGTTATGAAAAATTTAGAGCGAATTATTTTTTTAAGTATTCTATATCCATGATCCCAACTTAAAATTCCATCTCCATGCGTTATAAAAAATCTTTTTCCGTCTACAATAATATCTACGTCATCAGTATATACTTTATTCATTATATTGTTTTCTAAAAAGTCTTGAAACCAATGGTCATGATTACCTGTCTGAAAATAAAGCTGAACACCTCTTCTTTTCATATTTGATGCCTTCTCATAAAAATCAGCATATGCTTTAGGAATAACATCTGGGTATTCAAAATAAAAATCAAATAGATCTCCAACAAAAAAACATGTTCCACCTGTTTCGCATATTTTGTCAAGAAGCCGATATAGCTTTTTACGTCTAGCCTCTTCTGCTTGATCAACAGATAGTTTTAAATGAACATCAGATATAAAATAAACGGGTAACTGCATTAATGTCTTAACTAAGCTTATTCATAATGGTTAATTTAAAATATTTTTCCCTCAGCATCATTGATTAACAATGATACTGTTTTTCAAGTTATTCATTCTTTTTATTAAATTTAGATGTTACAATAATTATGAAATATTTAAGATACTATATATCAACCTTGACATTACTTGTTGGATTTTATTTGTGCTTAGCAGTGCAAAGCGGGCCAACGATCTTATTTTTAGGATTTTCATTATTAATTATTCTTGGTGATATTTTGATTAGTGAGGAGGATTCTGAATTTCAGTACTCTCATCCATTCTTTTTAAATCTGCCGATGTACGTCAATCTACCATTATTAGTTTTGTTTTTATTCATGACCATTATCTTGCTTGCTGAAAATACAATTGGTGACAGAATAATATACGAGTATTTGAATATCAATCTTAGCAAGGTTAAGGAATCTTTTTATTTTTATGATAAAGTTTCATTAGTAGCTATTTCAAGTTTATTTATTGGTATAATGGGCACAGTTCCAGGGCATGAGCTTGTCCATAGGAAAACAAGAAAGTTTGATATGTTTATGGGTAATTGGCTTCTATCATTATCTTGGGACTGCGCTTTTGCGTTAGAGCATGTATATGGGCATCATAAGAATGTTGGATTAAGAATTGATCCTGCAACAGCAAAAAGAGGTGAAAATATTTATGCATTTATTTTTCGAGCTATTGTAAAAGAGCAAAAAGACGCCTGGAACATATTTCTAAATCAAAAGAATAAAAATAAATCATCTTTCATTTCAATTAAAAATAAAATGTTAATTGGATATTTAAGAAGTCTATTTATCACTCTTTTTGCTTTCTTAATAGGGGGATTTGAAGGTGCAATGATTTTTCTTTTGTGTGCATTTATTGCAAAGTCGTTATTGGAAGTAATTAATTATACAGAACATTATGGATTAGTGAGGGTGCCAGGAGAGAAGGTCCGCCCCCATCATTCATGGAACTCCAATAGTGTTATGAGTAGTATTTATCTTTATAATGTAACTAGGCATTCTTCACATCATGAAAAATCGAGTTTAAAATATTGGGAGTTGCGTCCTTATAAAGGTGCACCTATGATGCCATATGGATATTTGTCTATGTTATATTTAGCAATATTCCTCCCGATAGTTTTTCATAGATTGATGAGTAAAAAGCTTGTTGAGTGGGATAATAAATTTGCATCAAAGAATGAACGATTGTTAGCTGTGGAGCAAAATTTAAGTAGTGGTATACCATTCCTTCAAAAGAAAAGTCAATCCCTTGATATGGGGATTTAATTTAGGTTTAGAGATCAAAGTTCAACTTAATTTTACCATGTTTTTTTATCTCTTGTTTTTCCCAATCTTGCAATTGCTCGATAACTTCATTGCGAATTTTTTTTGATTTTCCACTATGCATATCTTCATAAGGACACATTAAACATTTGTGTCCACAGCAATGACCTTGTTTGATTAGAAAAACTCTAGATAGCATATATGGATATTAAATATCTAATATTGAGTTATTAATAAAAATTATCTTTTTTGTAAAATAATTAATGAACGATCCTAGGCTAAATTTTAATTGGTGCGTAGAACAAACTCAAATTATCCATTGCAAGCGTTCTAAAATTTGGGAAACAATTTCATCGGAATCTAATTTAGAACTCTTCCATCCGTTTTGTAAAAAAAATAACATAATTACTTGGCCTGGAGATAAATCTGAAGATATTTTGGTTTATTTGAATGGAAGGACGATGACAAGAAAATTTGTTTTTTGGGAAAAAAATTTTGGATATGATTTGTTTATTAATGAAATTGGATTTGAATCATCATTTGTATCCTGGAGGATAAGTAGATATAATGAGAATTCAAAAATTACTATCTCAGTTTTTCCATATCTTTGTAATAAAGGGAATAAAAAACTTAATTGGATTCCATTTAAAATATTTATTCAGCCAATGTTAAAAAAGTATTTAAGATCGGTAACAGACGGTCTTAAGTATTATTTAGAAAATGATAAAAAAATAAAAAAAAACCAATTTGGAACTCACAGGTGGTTTTCAAATTGAGCAATTCCAGAAGTTTTAGGGCAACAATAAAAATTAATTTTATGAATAGTCATTTGAATACCCCTTATAATTTATGGATGTAATATTTTAGGTTTTAATTAAGATTGTTAACCCCATTAAAAAAAGGAAAAAATTCGATATCTTTTTATACAGTTTTTCGTCTACTGAATAATACAAATATTTTTCAACCAGGAAAAAAATTATTGGGGCAGAAACCCAGTATAAAAAGTAATTTTTGTTGAAGAAAGTATTAAGCTTTGTTTGAGTAGTAAGAGTCAATACTTGGATACATGCCATCGAACAATAGCTAATGGCAATGGTTGCCCTTTTATTATTTTTGGGTAAATTTTTACTTAATACTGCTCCGGAAAGAAGTGAACCTCCAAGATTGGTTAAGCCATGTAAAATTCCCATGACTACTAGATAAAATTTCTCGTAGTTAAGAATTATCCTTAATCCAGTCTGAATGCTTCCCACCGTAGATTGCAATGAAATAATAATTAATAATATTCCTATAATAAAATTTGTATTTACTTCTCTTGATTGAAAAAGATAGAGTGCAATAAAAATTCCGGGGAGGCAAAATAAGATTAAATTTTTATAAAAATGTTGATCAATATTTTTAAGGTTATTCCTTAACTGAAAACAATTAACTAGAATGGATGCGGGTAGTAAAATAGTAAGAGTTGTTTGAAAATTATTACCCAGCATTAAGAGGGCAGGAGTACCAAAGAGTAATATCCCTGTTCCAAAAATAGATTGTAGTACAGAAGTAAACAGTATTGTGAAAAATATATCAATATTCATTTTTTAAAATAAAATAAACTTTA
>ENA-OSEY01002697-OSEY01002697.1-marine-metagenome-genome-assembly--contig:-NODE-2697-length-11276-cov-3.841861_pt1 | contig 11276 bp, 9 predicted proteins | sample MGYA00248465_ERZ534230 | MGnify/ENA primary metagenome ERZ534230 (study PRJEB26409, sample SAMN06344110) | marine metagenome | isolation source: Sea water from surface | place: Atlantic Ocean:Southern... | reverse complement strand
CCGAGATCTACACTTTTCCCTACACGACGCTCTTCCGATCTCAGAAAACTGGAAGCCTGCCTATGTTGCCATGCAATTAGGATTTATCGCCGGTGGGTTCGGATTATTGGGAAGAGATTTACTAATAATTACAACAGTTGATGCATGGAATGTTATAATTTTTTCAGAGCTTTTTTTTGCTAGTTTTATTGCTTTAGGCTTTCTTCTGCATACTTTAGGTTTTGCCCAATGGGGAATAATTGTATCTTGCATGGCTGGAATAGGGTCGGCCACAGCGTTTAATTTTTTGATAGGATGGTCAACTTTTTTTCATCTTTGGTATATTAACTTGGCAATTTTAATAATCGCTGTACCGCTGAAAATTTGGCTTAAATTGAGTTTAGCATTATCGTTTATAGGTATTTATTGTTTATTCTATTTATTGTTTTCTGAAAGCAAACCAATCTTTGAGATACCCTCAATTACTGAAAATATTTTAGGATTAAGTAATATATTTGGAAGTTTATTGGTTTTGGGAATGCCGATGGGAATGTACTCACTTTATTTAGAGAAAGAGAGAAATAAGTCTGAACAACTATTACATAACATAATGCCCAAAGCAATTGCTGATAGGTTGAAGAAAACGAATGAGACTATATCTATAGACAATCCCGAAATTTCAGTTTTGTTCGCTGATATAGTAAATTTTACCGTAATGTCAGAAAAACTTTCAGCAGAAAATATTGTTGGATTTTTGGATGATATGTTCTCTAAATTTGATGAATTAACTGAAAAATATGAGGTAGAAAAAATCAAGACAATAGGTGATGCCTACATGGTTGTGACTGGCCTTACTTCTGAGAACAGAAGTCATGCTGCTATTTTATTTGAATTTGGACAAGAACTTTTAAAAATTGCCTCAAATTATAAAGATCATAAAGGTGAGCCTATAACATTAAGAATTGGAATTAATTCAGGACCTGCTGTGTCTGGTGTTATAGGCAAATCAAAATTTTCATTTGATATTTGGGGAGATACAATTAACACTGCAGCTAGGTTAGAAAGTTATGGTGTACCTAGCAGAATTCATATGTCTGAAAAAACATTCGAACTAATTAATCAAAACATCGAACACCAGAAGAAAACTATCGAAATAAAAGGAAAGGGTTTAGTGCAAACTGTCCTAATTTAGGTTATCAAATTTTCTTAAAATATTATTTTTTAGATGATAGTATTTTTGTAAGCCAATTAGGATCCATTTCGGGCACTGAAGAAAGAAGAAGTTTAGTATAATCAGGATGTGGTGGAGAAAATATCTCACTCTTCATTCCTTGCTCTACAACTAATCCATTATGCATAACAACAACTTCATCTGAAATCGCTTTTACAGTAGCTATGTCATGCGTTATAAAAATGTAGGTGATACTTAATTCTTTTTGAAGTCTTAATAAGAGTTTAAGTATTCCCTCCTGTACAATCTGATCAAGTGCTGAAGTTACTTCATCACAAATGATTAAGTCAGGTTCAGCTGCTAAAGCCCTTGCGATACAAATTCTTTGTTTTTGACCACCGGATAATTCACTTGGCAATCTGTCAATGAATGTTTCATCTAATTCAATCATTTTCAAAAGATCTATAACTCTATTTGTATATTCTTTTCCTTTCATATTATGATAAAATTCTAAAGGCCTGCCAATTATGTCCCTAACGGTATGTTTAGGGTTCATTGAAGTGTCAGGTGATTGGTAAACCATCTGTATTTTTCTCAAATCTTCCTTTGATCTATCTGAAAGATTTGGTGTTAATTTTTGGCCTTGAAAAATTATCTCACCTTTGTCTGGAGGTAACAAGCCTGTAACAACTCGAGCTGTTGTTGACTTTCCAGATCCAGATTCACCAACAATTGCAACAGTACCACCTTTTGGTACTTCAATAGATACATTTTGAAGTACCTTTGGACCAGAACCATAGGAGGCATCAATATTGTTGATAGTTAATATTTTTTCTTTATTTTTATTTTCTTTCTTCTTTATAGAGCGCACAGCCCATAAAGATTTTGTATAATCTTCTTTTGGTGTTTTAAGCATTTTGTTAGTTTCAGATTCTTCAATGGTATTCCCGTAACGGAGGACTTGTATACGATCAGCCATTTGCGCCACCACCGCCAAATCATGCGTTATATATATAGCAGCAGTATTGTGTTCTTTCACAATATTTCTAATAGTTGCTAAAACATTAACTTGGGTTGTAACATCTAAGGCAGTTGTTGGTTCATCAAAAATAATTAAATCAGGCTTTGAAGACATCGCCATTGCAGTCATTGTTCTTTGCAGCTGCCCACCAGAAACTTGATGGGGGAAACGGTCGCCAATTTCTGTAGGGTTAGGAAGTTGCATTTCCTCGTATAACGTTATTGCTTCTTGTTCAAGGGTTTCAGTCTTAGAAATTCCATGGCTTATAGAAGCTTCAATAGTCTGGTTTATGAGTCTATGAGCAGGATTAAATGCTGCTGCTGCTGACTGCGCAACGTAAGAGAATTTTGTACCCCATAATTCTCTTTTTTCATTTTCATTCATTTTTGTTAAATCTTGGTCACCAAATAGAACAGATCCACCAGTAAATCGGCAACCAGCCCTCACAAAACCCATTGCAGCTAATCCTAAAGTAGACTTTCCAGCACCAGATTCTCCAATCAGCCCTAATACTTCTCCACGATGAATTTGAAGATCTACACCTTTAATAATGGGATGCCATACCTCATCGCTGTAACCCTCAATTGAAATATTTTTCATTTCAAGCAAAATTGAATTTTCTCTATTTTTGCTCATCTTTTAAACCACTTGTTAAATATAAAAACCAGTCGACTACAAAATTTACTCCAATAGTTAAGATCCCAATTGCAGCCGCTGGAAGAATAGGAGTTAAAGCAGCTGTTATATCATATTGGGCGTATTGAATAAGCTCACCTGTTTCTCTAACCATTGACCCCCAATCAGCTGTTGGAGGTTGAATGCCAACACCTAAAAAAGAAAGTGATGCAATCATCAAGAATACATAACAGAATCTCAAACCAAATTCAGCTACAAGAGGGGGTAAAATATTTGGTAAGATTTCTCTTCCCATTATCCAACCAATTTTTTCTCCTCTAAGTTTTGCAGCTTCAACGTATTCCATAACTGCTACGTTCATACCAACAGCTCTAGATAATCTAAATACTCTAGTTGAGTCTAATACAGCAATAATGATAATCAAATTAAGAGCTGTTGATCCAAAAATTGATAAAAGCATCAAAGCAAAAATAAGACTTGGAATTGCCATTAAAACATCAACAAATCGGGCTAGAAGTTGATCAACCCAACCTCTTAATATAGCTGACAACAATCCAAGACCACCACCTATTAAAAATGCTAGCAATGTAGTGAGAATAGCTATTCCCATGGTATTTCTAGCTCCATAAATTAGTCGGCTTAAAATATCTCTTCCTAATCGATCCGTCCCAAAAATATGAACCTCATCCCATGGTGCATAAGGCGTTTTAAATATTTCTGCCTCTCCGTAGGGAGCAATTAAAGGGGCAAATAGAGCCACAAAAAGATAAAATACAATTATAGTCATTCCCAACCAAGCAGTGAATGGAGCTTTTTTGAGAGTGATAAAAGTTCTCTGCAAGAAAGTTCTTTTTATAAATACTGAAGCGACTTCATCTTTAGCCGAATATTGATTATCAACTTTGCTCATTTTGGATACAACAACCTTGGGTTGGTAATTATAGAAATTACATCAGCTAATAAGTTGAGAAGAATATAAGTTAGAGCGAAAACAAGTGCGCATCCTTGTACAACTGGTATATCTCGTTTGATAACTGAATCTACCATTAACTGGCCAACGCCTGGATAAACAAAAACAACTTCAACAACAACAACCCCTACAATTAAATAAGCTAAATTAAATGCTATAATGTTTGAAATAGGGGCCCATGCATTTGGTAATGCATGTTTTATAATTACCTTTGATCTTGATAGCCCTTTAAGCTCAGCCATTTCAATATATGGTGAAGATAATAAGTTTATTATAGCGGCTCGCGTCATTCTCATCATATGTGCAACTGTAACTAAGGTTAGAGTTAAAGCTGGTAGGATAGAAAGATACACACGTTCTAAAAACGGTGTTGAAGACGTTACATTAGATAGTGATGGAAAAAACTGATAAATGGAGGCCAGAAAAATTATTAATATATACGCAACAAAAAATTCAGGCATAGAAATTGTTGTCAATGCAGACGCATTAACAGCGCGATCATAAAAAGTGTTTCTATAAAGGGCAGCAGTTATCCCCAATAATAAAGACAAAGGAACAGCTATAATTGCAGTCATAGCTGCTAAGAAAAAAGTGTTATATAATCTTGGCTTTAATAAACTTGTTACCGTTCTAGCAGTACTTTGCTGCGGCTGATTAGCATATGAAGCATTTCGCCCTGAAAAAGTACTACCTAAGTCCCCTTGAACAGCTGCTGTAACCCAGTTCACATATCGAATGTGGTATGGCTTATCTAATCCAAGTTCTTTTCTAAATGCAGCTACAGTTTCTTCCGTTCGCGCCTGTCCTAATTGCGCTTCAACAAAGTCACCTGGCAATAATTGAATAGAGCTGAAGATGATTAAACTAACAAAAAATAAAGAAACAATACCTAAACCTATTCTCTTTATTAATGTACTTAAAATTGGATGCATAAAAATTTTTGGATATATCTATTTATTTAAGAAAATAACTTAGCAAAATCAGATGAAAAGTAAATATATATGTTCGAAGTTAGAATTTTGGATCTGGCACCTCTGTATTACCATCAACAGCAATGACCTGGCCACTTACAAGCCTTGACTTTGAACTCGATAAAAATAATGTCATGTCAGCGATATCATTTGGATGAATTAATTTTTTCATTGAAGTTCCTTCTGTATAAGCTTGATAAATTTTATCTCTCGTCATGCCTTTTGACTTAACTTCAGCTTCAATTACTTTTTCCAATCTCTCACCCTCAACCGATCCAGGGCAAATTGCATTGACTTTAACATTGTAGGACCCTAACTCGATAGCTAAAGATTTCATTAGGCCAATGACACCCCATTTTGAAGTAACGTATGGTGAGCGGTGACTAAATCCAAAAATTCCTGCTGTAGACGAAGTAATTATTATGGAGCCTGATTTCTGTTTTTTCATTAAAGGAACAGTCAGTTTACAAAACAAAAAAATACCATCAATATTAACTTCGATGCATTCTTTCCATTCAGTTAAACTAATGTCCTCAATTAAAGCAGTAGGACCTTTTATACCGGCGTTTGCACAAAGAACGTCAATTGTTTCCCAGTCATTTTTTATATTTTCAAAAAGTTTTTTTACCGCTCTTTCATCGCGTACATCAGTATGTGATTTTTTCCATTCTTTGGGACAATTATCAAGTTGCTCTTTATTACTGTCAGCTATCCAAACATTATCTCCATTAACTTCAAAAGTCATAGCCATAGCCTTACCTATGCCAGATGCTCCTGCAGTAATTAAAACATTTCGAGACATTTAACCTTTGTACCCAACTGAACGCCCAGCTCCTTCGGGTAATGATAATTTTGAATGTTTTTTATAAAGATGATCTAAGTTTTCAGCTATTTTTTTACTTGGCAAACATGAAGCTCTTGTTTTAAGGCTTACATGTAAGAGCATATGCTCTCCTGTCGCAACTAAAGTCCCACTATCAGTTTCAAGCTTATGAAAAAGTCTAAGTTTTTTTCCAGATGCTTCTAAAACTTGCGTTTTTGCTATTATTAACATCCCCTCTTTGGCTTCATTTAGATGGCGTATATGCGTCTCAACTGTGAAATAACTCTCTTGTTTTGTTTTTATGTAATCAACATCCATCCCCATCATTTCCATAAACTTATCAGTAGCCTGACTGCAAACTTCTAAATAATTTGTCTCATTCATGTGGCCATTAACATCTGTCCATGTCTGAGGTATTTGACGTTTTACAGTCAAATACAACTCAGCATCATGACCAAGATCAATGTTTAAATCATTATTGTGTTCATTAATTGTTTTTCCAGCAGCTCTCTCAGTTGCCCTTAATGCACGGAGTATTCCAACGAGAGTATCATCTCGGCTCATTTCAAGTTCCTGAATTGATCTGCCCTTTGCTTGATTATCAGATTGTGTTGCAATTTTCGTAACAAACTCATCCGTGAGGTCAGGAACATCCATCAACTTAGTCCATGGCCATTTTAAACAAGGACCAAACTGCTTTAAAAAATGATGCATTCCCTGTTCACCTCCAGCTAATCTCATATGCTCAAATACTCCCATTAATGCATATCTTAGACCCATGGCGTATTTCATAGCGTCATCTACTTCCTCAGTTGTAGCTATATCATCATGGACGAGCCAAAGCGCCTCCCTCCAAATAGCCTCAATTAACCTGTCAGCTATATGAGCGTCAATTTCTTTTCTAACAAGAAGTGGTTTCATTCCTATGTCTTTTAAAATTTTACAACAGTCACTTGTGATGTTTTTATCTGTTATTATTGACGGAACAACTTCAACTAAAGGAAGAAGGTAAACAGGGTTAAAAGGATGGCAAACAAGTATTTGCTTTGGGTTATTTGAGCCCTCGTTTAATTCTGATGGCTTAAATCCCGAAGTTGAAGACGCTATAATTACATTACCATCACAAAATTTTTGAATTTCTTTATAAACATTCTGTTTAATATCTAATCTTTCAGGAACACTTTCTTGTATCCATTTAACTCCCTGAACAGTTTCTTCTATTGTGCTACAAAAAGTTAATTTACCTTCTTCAGGCAATGCGAAGTCATATAAAGATGGAAGGCTTCGTTTTGCATTTTTCAACATAGCATTCAGTTTTCTCTTGGCTTCCTTATCTGGATCATAGACCTTTACATCATAACCATTGAGTAAAAATCTAGAAGCCCATCCGCCTCCAATAACACCACCACCTATAATTGCTGCCTTCATTTTGGCGCCCTTTTTGTTAATTTAAGTTTTTCTCTAACCTCACTGGGTCCAATGATTTTTGCCCCAAGATTAGTAATTATTTTACATGCTCTCTCAACGAGCTGAGCATTGGTAGCCAGAACTCCTTTTTCTAGAAAAATATTATCTTCCAATCCTACGCGAACATTGCCCCCAGACAGAACAGCTGCCGCAACATAAGGCATTTGATGACGCCCAAGAGAAAACGCTGAAAATGTCCAGTTACTTGGAACATTATTTACCATTGCTAAAAGGGTATTCAAATCATCAGGAGCACCCCAGGGAACATTCATACAGAGTTGGACCATAACTGGATCTTCAATTAATCCTTCTTTCACAAGTTGCTTTGCAAACCAAAGATGCCCTGTATCAAAAGCTTCTATCTCAGGCCTTACTCCCAAATCAGTCATTTTTTTTGCCATTGCTCTCAACATACCAGGAGTATTAGTCATTACGTAATCTGCTTCAGCAAAATTCATCGTTCCACAATCTAGGGTACAAATCTCAGGTAGACATTCCTCTAGGTGCTTTACTCTTTCAGAAGCACCAGCCATATCAGTACCATTTTGAGAATACGGTAATGGTGATTCAGTAGAACCAAAGACCATGTCTCCACCCATTCCTGCCGTAAGGTTTAACACCACATCTGTGTCAGCTTCTCTAATGCGTTCAGTAACCTCTCTGTAGTATTCAACCTTTCTAGATGGAACCCCTGTTTCAGGATCTCTTACATGACAATGTACTACAGCTGCCCCAGCCTTTGCAGCCTCAATCGCAGAATTTGCAATTTGTTCTGGGCTTCTTGGAACATGCTCACTTCTATCTTGAGTGCTTCCAGATCCTGTTACTGCGCAAGTTATAAAAACTTCACTATTCATATTTAGTGGCATTCTATACTCCCTTTTTGTTCAATTAAGTTAGAAATAAACTATTCAAAATTAATTGAAAGAAAAATTAGACATAAGTTATAATATCTGAATTATGCTCCATCTCTAGGTGACTAATACAGTTAAAAAGTGAAAGCGCCATTCCATATTCATTAATTTTTATTTTTGAGTAACTAGAATTGTAAATTTGAAAATGAAAATTAGCAAATTGATCAGATGGTAGATTTAGTAATAACCTGAGCATCATAGAGATTGTTCCACCTGATGAAATAACCAAGATATTATTTTTTTTGGTTTCTTTAAATAAATTTAAAAAAGTCGCTGCTCTTTTTTCAAATTGATCCCATGTTTCATTAACAGAGTAAGTAATTTTATTTTCTGACCAAGCCATAACTGAATTTCTAAGAAGATTAAAATGAGTTTTTTTATTATGAAGCTCGTCGTATGTAAGTTCTCTTCCATTCACAAATCCAGTTAAAACTGACTTAACATCGTATTCATTTAGTAACTGTGTTCTTTCAATATTAATTTTGTTTTCATAATTTTTTAAAATTTGCTCAGAAGTTTGTATTTGTCTTTTGAGAGTTCCAACATAAATTTTATCAAAATTTAACTTTAGTTTCTTAAAATGTTCACCAAGCAGAAAGCTTTGCTTCTCACCAATTTCTGATAAGTTATCATAATCTTTTTTGCCAAAAGAAGCTTGCCCATGTCTTACAAGATATATACTAGTCATTAAATTACTTATACATTAATTGAATTAAAATGAATAACAAATGATACATACGAAAGAATAAGGGTCAATTATATTATGGAAAGTATTGATAAATTATTTGATAATTTTAAGAGTAAAATTGGTACTACTATCGGACAATCTGAATGGATAAATATTAACCAGAATTTAATCAACAACTTTGCCAATTTAACAATGGACAATCAATTTATTCACGTTGACCCAGAGAGAGCCTTAAAAGAAACACCCTTTGGTTCAACAATCGCTCACGGTTTTTTAATTTTATCACTTTCTACAAAATTATTTGTAGATGTAATAGGTGAAATTGAAGGAGAGAAAATGGGCATAAATTATGGATTTAATAAATTAAGATTTGTAAATCCAGTAAAATCAAATGATATGATTAGAGGTGTTTTCAAACTGAAAGAAGTTACAAGACGAAACCCAAATGAAATCTTATTTACGCATGATTTAACAATTGAAATAAAAGATATTAAAAAACCTGCAATTGTTTGCGAATGGTTAAATTTATCAATTTTTTAATTATGTTAAAGTTGACGTAATTGTTTCGCCACCGTCAGCAACGATTAACTGCCCCGTAATAAAAGATGATGCGTCACTAGCTAAGAAATGAACAATGCCAGATATATCCTCAGGGTAGCCAATTCTTTGAAGTGGTGTATTTTCATTTTGTTTTTTTAATTTGTCTTTATCAGACCATAAAGCACGTGAGAATTCTGTTTTTATTAACCCTGGTGCGATAGCGTTCACCCTTATTCCATAAGGGCCTAATTCCACTGCTAAATTTTTTACTAAAGAAACCTCTGCAGCTTTTGAAATTCCGTATGCACCAATATCCTTTGTTCCAATTAGAGCAGAAATACTCGACATAATTATAATTGAACTTGCTTTGTTTTTTTTTAAATAAGGGCTAGCTTCATTCACCAACCAGATAGATGACTTGAGATTAACATCTAAAACTTTATCAAAGGCATTATCATTGAGCTTTTCTAATGGCCCGAAGGCAGGATTTGTTCCTGCATTACTTACTAAAATATCAATGCCATTATACTTGTTGATAGTTTCTTTTACTAAATTTCTTATTTCCTCTTTTCTGCCTACATGGCAGGGAATCACTTCAGCTTTATAACCTTTGCTTTTTATTTCATTGGCAACTTTTTCGCATTCCTCATATTTTCTTGATGATATGATCACTTTTGCCCCAGCTTCTGATAATTGAATTGCTATAGCTTTGCCAATTCCTCTTGATGCCCCTGTAACTATTGCTATTTTGTCATTTAGGCTAAACATAATAATTTTTCATTTTATCTAATTAGTAATAGTTTATTTAATATTTAAATCTTTAACTTAAAATATTGAATAAACAACTTGAAACTTTTTCGGTTCTTTGTTTTGTTAATTGAAATAATTTAAATATTTGGAGGAATTATGAAAATTATAAAATTATTAATATTATCATTTTTTGCTTTAGGAATGATAATTAATTCAGCTTTTGCTGGCGGTAAGTTAGTTATAGCGTCAAATGCTTCAGACGCTGCGCCAAGACAAGCAATGGAGGATATTGTAGCAAAGTTCCAAGCTGCTAATCCTGATATAGAAGTTGTATTAAACACAACAGAACATGAAGCATTTAAAACTGCAATTAGAACTATATTGGCTGCTGACAAAGGACCTGATGTTGCTACATGGTTTGCTGGTAACAGAATGGCTGGTTTTGTTTCTGATGGTCTTTTCGCAGATGTTTCTGATGTTTGGGCTAGTGAAGGATGGGGCAATTCTATGTCGTCAACAATGCCTTCGGTTACATTTAATGGTAAACTATATGCTGTTCCTTATTCATATTATCAGTGGGGTGTTTACTACAGAAAAGATGTTTATGAAGCAAATGGAATTTCTATCCCAAAAACTTATGATGAGTTTTTAGATAATTGTAAAAAGCTTAAAGCAAAAGGAATTGCCTCAGTTGCAATAGGTACTAAATATCTTTGGACTGCAGCTGGCTGGTTTGACTATATCAATATGAGGACAAATGGCCTTGATTATCATATTGATCTAATGCTAGGTAAAACCAAATATACTGATCAAGGCGTTGTCAACACATTTAAGAATTGGGCTAGGGCAATTGATGCCGGTTGTTTCATGGATGACCATCAAAACTATAGCTGGCAAGAAGCTCAAGCTCCTTTAATAAATGGTGAAGCTGCATCCTACCTTATTGGGAATTTTATAGTTGCTAATTTACCAGAGGAAACTCAAGGGCAACTTGATTTTTATCAATTTCCACCAATCGATCCAAACATGGAGTTAGGTGAAGATGCGCCAACGGAAATCATTTTTATGCCGGCTAATGCACAAAATGTTGAAAATGGTAAAAAATTCATGGCTTTTTTTGCACAACCTGAAAATTTGACAGCAATGAATAATGTTCTTGGCCAACTTTCACCTCATTCTGGTTCAGCAGCTCCATCAGATCGTTTTCAAAGGGCTGGCGCCGAGATGCTGTCAAAATCAAAAACAGCTCAGTTTTTTGACAGAGATACCACTCCTGAAATGGCAAAAGCAGCAATGCAGTTAATGGTTGATTTTATGCTAGAGCCTGAAAACAGATCGGAAGAGCA
>ENA-OSEY01002696-OSEY01002696.1-marine-metagenome-genome-assembly--contig:-NODE-2696-length-11280-cov-3.487727_pt1 | contig 11280 bp, 8 predicted proteins | sample MGYA00248465_ERZ534230 | MGnify/ENA primary metagenome ERZ534230 (study PRJEB26409, sample SAMN06344110) | marine metagenome | isolation source: Sea water from surface | place: Atlantic Ocean:Southern... | reverse complement strand
GTATATTATTCATTCTGCTTCTGATTTTTTCATCATGCACTGAAAATGGAGCAAATACAACCTCAGAAGAGTTAAGTGTAGATACAACTCTAGTTGGTAAGCACGGTAAGTTAGAGGTCAAAGGAAATCAGATCGTTGATAAACATGGTAATCCAATGTCACTTGCTGGGAACAGCTTTTTTTGGAGCAATGATAATTGGGGTGGTGAAAGCTACTACAAAAGAGAGATTGTTTCATGGTTAAAAAAAGATTGGAATACCACTATTGTGAGAGCAGCGATGGGGGTCGAAGATCCAGGAGGATATATTGAAAATAAAAGTGGTAATAAAAACCGTATCAAAATAATCGTGGAGGCTGCCATAAGCGAAGGGATATATGTAATAATTGATTGGCATTCCCATCATGCTGAAGACTATCAGAATGAGGCTATTGAGTTTTTCCAAGAAATGGCAACACTCTATGGCGAAACTGACCATATTATCTATGAATTATATAATGAACCGTTACATATATCTTGGAGCAATACGATAAAACCGTATGCACTAGCAGTTACTGCTGCAATACGTGAGATCGATCCAGATAATTTGATTGTTGTAGGAACCCCGGAGTGGTCACAAAGAATTGACCTCGCAGCATCTGACCCAATCGTAGAATATAAGAATATTGCATATACCCTTCACTTTTATTCCATATATCATCATCAATGGCTGCGAGATCGAGCCAGTTCTGCTCTACAAAGTGGCATTCCTATTTTTGTAACTGAGTGGGGATCAATTGGATATAGTTTGGTTGACCCTGAGACAAACAAGTGGATGGACTGGTGTTTTGCTAATAAAGTGATTCATTGCAATTGGGCAGTTAATGACAAAGAAGAAGAGTGGTCCATTGTCATTCCTGGCGCAAGTACAACCGGTGGCTGGGACGATAATGAATTAACTGAGGCAGGAAAACTGGCAAAAAATATCATTTCCAATTGGCCCAAAGTGGTCCATTGAAGTCAACTTATAATTGACTCCATTAAAGCTGGTATACCACTATTCTTATTTTGCTTAGCAGCTAACACCCGCTCCTTATCTGTTGCAAAACGTTTATCCCAGTCGATGAGCTTTTTCGCCATCACTTTGTGGAAATAATTTGGAAGAAATAAGGCCATATAAAGCATAGCCAAATAACCTTGAGGCATCATAGGTGCATCCTGATAAGAGCGCAGTTCCCAATATTTTAGATTGGCTTTCTCGTGGTGCGAAGAATGCCGGGTTACATTATAGAGATAGGTACTGCTAAGAGTGCTATTTGAGTTCCATGAGTGGTGAGGCATTACGGGTTCTCCCTGTACTCTGACAAGACCATAATGTTCCGAAAAGTTAATCACCTCAAGTAATGCTTTTGCGATGAAGGAGAACAAAAGAAAAAAGAGGGCTCCTTTTAGACCTCCAATAAAAAAAGCAAGTATGATAATTGATGCACTTCTAAGATATCCTAATATCATTTTATTTCGCATGCTCAACAAAGGGATTTTGCGTCTTTTCATTTGGTCTAGCTCTATTTTCCAAGCATCTCTGTGCTCTTTGAATGTTGCTTTAACTATAAACGAATAAATATTTTCTCCACGCCTTGCAGTAGCGGGATCACTTGGAAGACCTACATTTTTGTGATGGCCATGAACATGCTCAACTGCAAATGCACAGTCCCAAGAAAGAGCCAAAAGCCAATTACCCATAAACATATCAAATTTATTCTTTTTTCGGTGAACCAATTCGTGGCCGGGGACTGTACCCATAATTCCGATAAATAATCCCATTTGAGCAACTAAAAATATTGAATCAAATATGTTCAACGAACCTCTGACCTCTAAAATATTAATGTTTAAATAAGTTGAAATAATATTTGTAAATGCGTTTTGGGGAACATCCCCTAACATAAAAGCCGAAATTAAGAGAATGATTGTCAATAATGGGAAATTCAAATACATGGGGAGATTTAAAAGATATAATTTTGAATACTGCTGCTCCGCAGAGTCTTCCCTTACAACCAAGTCTCCAAGTATAATAAATAAAGAAAAGCAGAAGAAAAAGATTGTAGGATAGTATTCACCAAGAAAGCAAACATGAAAAGCAATAATGAGTGTTATGGTGGAAATATAGTATTTAAGATATTTCATAGAATTATCTTACAGTAAACCCTCTAGAGACTATTTTTTCTTTAATTTTATCAATTTCAATATCCACTCCTTCAATAAGAACTTTACCAGATATTAAATCAACGGATGCTTTTTTTACACTGTCAAATGCATTTAGAACATTCTCAACGCTTTCTTTACAGTGCCCACATGTCATACCATCTACAATTATTTGTTTTTGGCTGAAGGATTCATTCATAATAATATCATTGCTATTATTTACGTACTTATTTTCTATAAGCCTCAAAATATAGGCATTAATCAATATTATTATAAAAACAAATCCTAACACCGTACCAATGACACTGCTATGGTGGTGATGGTGAAGCATACTAGGTATTGTAAATGCAGTTTCTCTAAAAAATAGGTCAAAGATAAAGCCAAAAAAGATAGCACTAAAGCTTATAAGTGCAAGGTAAAGGTAGAGTGTCTTTGCTCCTAGTATATTTTTAATCACAGCAATAGAAGAAGCATTGGTTGCTGGTCCCGCCATCAAAAAAATAAACGCTGCCCCTGGTGATATTCCCTTTGCCATAAGCGCAACAGCAACGGGTATAGATGCGGTTGCACAGACATAGAAAGGAATTGATATAACCAGCATTGTAAGAAATTGTACATATAGATTAGATGTGAAATGGTTTGCAATGTAATCCGGGGGAAGGAAAATTGAGATTGCGGCTGCCACAAGCAACCCTTTAAAGAGAGGAACAACTATGTCCGCAGGTAAAGAAATGAATCCATATTTAAAACCTGAAATAATCTTATCCTTTATTTGAAGTTGATTATTATTTTCTAAATCCTCTTTCCTAGTATGATGGTGTTCGTCTTCGTCAAAGTTGTTAATGACTACTCCGCTTAAAATGCCAGAAACAAGTGCCGCTATTGGCCGAAACAATGCAAAAACTGGACCCAGCATTCCATAAGTTAGGAAGACGCTATCTACTCCTGTTTGTGGTGTAGATACTAAAAATGATACTGTAGAACCTTTTGATGCACCTGAGTCTCTTAATGTCGCTGCAACAGGAATTACACCACAAGAACATAGTGGTAACGGAACCCCAAATAATGTGGATTTCAATGTTGATGTGAAATTTTTCGGACCGATATGTTTGAAAATCATATCATTATTAATAAATACTGATATAACCCCCGATACCAGCATTCCCAACAAAATGTATGGAGCCATATCAACACAAAGAGCCCACATTTCCTTAACGAAAATATTTAAATAATTGAAAAATAATTCCATCGTTATGTTTTATAATTTAATTAATTCTCCAATTATAGGCTAAAAACTCGTGAAATGTTAAATCCTAGATAAATATCATATCCATCAACAGTACCTTTAGCATTCTCAATGTATTCGCTTTCATAAGAACCTTGAGCGTTAGTAACCATTAGTTGAAAAACATGGCCACCTGTTTCTATATCAAACCCTATTCCCCAACCCTGTCTGTAAGAATCAGCTCTATTACCAATCGGAAAGAATGTATCAAAGTTAAAGGATGCTCTTTTTGTAAATTTCATCCTTCCACCAAATCCCAAAGAAAACATGTCATGCATATCACCTTCCGTTTCTACCATGTTTCGATGAATAAATGTAGGCATAACTTGAAGAGATAATGATCTTGAAAATTTTCTAGCAATGAGTGCTTGAATATCAAAAGTTAGTCTATCTGTGAAATCCATCTTTTTGATAACAGTTTGAATTTCTGCCTTTGAAAATACTGCTAAAGTAAATGGAGTACCTCTTTGGCCAGATTTTTGTCTAATAAGCTTTATCTTTGAAAAGATGTCATATGTTTTTTTGATACCACTTCGTCCAGTCCCAATAGAAAAAAAGTCATTAAAACCATATTTTAAATCATATCTAACAACTGCCTCATCTGTTCCAAAGAGATCATAAAAACCATTCGACATTGATCCAAAGCGATGCAGTATCATGAATTCTAGAGTTTTTGGCCTTGGCAATTCAATGGATTGAGCATTTACGATTCTTGATGCTTTAAAAGTTGCATAAACAGGGTTTTCAATTGGCTCTTTTTCGATTATCAAGTCAAGAAGATCATCTTGAGCGTTTAAGAAATAAAGAGGGAGGGCAAAATATAAAAATATTCTTTTCATTTCTTTTTAAGTGTTAATTGCGTATCTACATCAACTATTTTGGCAATTTTTTCTCTAACTAACTTTGGAATTTGAATATTGTAATCAGCAACCTTAATTTGAAATTTAGATTTCCCTATGACATCTTTATTTTTTTTTGAAATTGTACCTTTCTCAGATATTGTATTACTAACTCCATGTATAGTCATAGTACCACTAAGTGTTACCTCTTGTGGTTGATCAGATAACTTCAGCTTATCCCATTCATCAATTTTTCCTTTAAAAGTAGCATTTGGGTATATATCTGACTCCATGTAGTTCTCGTTAAAATGTTCTTGCATCAAGCCATTAGGAAAATTGAAACCCAAAATAGGAATACGAAATGATACATTGCCTGTACTCATATCAAGAACGCATGTCATTTGATTATTGACTGCTTGTATATCGTAGATCGGGGTAGAAGAAAAAAATGATACCTCTCCAGACCTTGTAAAATAGATATCCCTCCCAATCAAGGGTATAAAAAAGAAAAGAAGAATAATTTTAATTTTCATTCTTCGTTAGGCCCTTTCCAGATAATAGGATAAATTGATTCTCCAAACATCCCAACACTGCCACTGTAAAATGTATTTAAATCTTCTCTGTTGTAAGGATTATTTCTTGTTCGACCATTCAAGGTGTTTCCAAAATAGTTTGGACCATACTGTGAGATCGATCTATCGTTTCTTACAATTCTGACTGGGTGGGCACCTGCCTTTAGTGCTGCTATTATATCTGAATCACCATCACCATAGAATAAATCAAGATTTAAACGCTTCATAATTCGATGTTTTGTTGTATGATTTTTACCATTTATTTCTTCACTTGGGGCAAAGAACAGGTTCATATTTTTTTTTATTGTATATCCAAGACCTTCTGATAAAAAAGTTGCCAAAGCTTCTCCGTTCTCTCCAGATCTTGCCGTTATAAATAAAACATTATGTCCATTACTGATGAAATAATTAATAAGCTTCACAGTTGGATCAATATAAATTGACATGCCATCGTCATGGGTATTTACCCATCCGTAATCGATAGGATTTCTTTTATCCTTTGGAATATTTAAAAAAACATCTCTTGAAAACAATACCGTATCATCAATATCAAATCCAACATTCAATTGTCCTGATCTTGGATATAGGGAAACAAAGATTAATGAAACAGCTAAAAAATATCTTTTAAATATTAGCAACATAAAGGCTTTTATATGATAATGTCAGATTGTTATTAATTAAGATTCTTCAATTTCAATTTTAGGAGGAATAACCATTGATATCAAAATGAAACTTATTATATGAATGGTGTTTGATTTTAATACATAGAATGCAAATAATCTGACTTGGATAAGTTGAATTCTGAATAATAATGAATTAAAATTCCGCCCTATTATTTCTTAATTATAAGCGTTTTCACTTCAAAATATATATAATTACCGTACCATGATATCAACAGAAAATATTTCAATACAGTTTGGGTCCGAGCCTCTTTTTGAAAATATAACTATATCTTTTTCTGGAAATAATAGATATGGTCTAATTGGAGCAAATGGCTCAGGAAAATCGACATTCCTCAAAATTTTGACAGGAGAGCTTGATCCAAGCTCTGGATTTGTGTCGATAGACAAAAGTAAAAGACTAGCCAAGCTTAATCAAGATCAATTTGCTTTTGAGAATGTAATTGTATCAGACTGTGTAATTATGGGGCATGATCTATTGTGGAAAGTAAAGCAAGAAAGAGATCAAATTTATAGCTTGCCAAGCATGACAGAAGAACAAGGGATGAGAGTAGCAGATCTAGAAGTGGAGTTTGCTGAGATGAATGGGTATACTGCTGAATCTGAAGCGGAAGAACTATTACTTGGAGTAGGAATTCCATTAGATGATCATAAAAAACCAATGAGTTCAATCGCTCCAGGACTTAAACTGAGAGTTTTACTTGCCCAAGCACTTTTTGGTGACCCTGGTATTTTATTATTAGATGAACCAACAAATAATTTGGACATTAATACAATCCGCTGGCTAGAGGATACACTCAATTCAAGAGAATCCACGATGATTGTAATTTCTCACGATCGTCGATTCCTTAATAGTGTTTGTACACACATGGCAGATCTTGACTATGGTGAGATTAGATTATATTCAGGGAACTACGATGACTTTATGATAGCATCAACCCAGGCACGAGAAAGGCTTATTAGTGATAACGCTAAAAAACAAGCAAAAATAAATGAGCTTCAGGCCTTTGTTAAAAGATTTTCTGCAAATGCTTCGAAGGCCAAGCAGGCAACATCTAGAGCGAACCAAATTAATAAAATCAAGCTGGATGATATAAAAAATTCTAGCAGGGTTTATCCCTTTATAAGATTCAATCAAGGCAGGAAAGTTCATAATAAGGTATTAGAGGTTGAAAATATTTTTAAATCGTATGGAGAACTGAATGTCATTTCAGATTTTTCTATGACCATCAATTCCGGTGATCGCATTGCAATAATTGGAGAAAACGGAATAGGCAAGACTACATTGTTAAAGTGCTTTATTGATGAAAGTTTTTCAGATAGAGGATTGACAAGTTGGTCGGAAAATACGATGATTGGATATTTTTCACAAAATCATGGAGAGGAGTTTAAATCAGAAATATCTCTGTTTGAGTGGATGTCACAGTGGGGTCACCAAGAAGATGATACAGAAACTATACGTGGCACACTTGGGAGGCTTTTATTTTCTCAAGATGATATTAATAAACCGCTGAGTGTTTTATCTGGCGGTGAACAAAGACGAATGCTGTTTGGCAAAATAATTTTGCAAAGAGCGAATGTAATTATCTTAGACGAGCCAACAAACCATCTTGATATGGAATCTATAGAATCTCTTAATCAGGCATTAGGAATTTTTGAAGGGACTTCAATATTTGTTAGCCACGATAGAGAATTTATTTCATCCTTAGCAACCAAAATAATTGAAATGAAAAATGATGGAATCATTGAACATAGTAGCTATGAAAGCTATCAATCTTTGCATGCTGCGCAACCCGTTTGATAATTATCATTAGTGAACGACTAATTTGTATTTATAGCTCAAAATTAAAATTTTAGTTTTAGAATTCATTTTATCGAACTTGTCTATCCGATTATCCAGTTGTCTGCATCGCAGCTGCTATGTTGTTAATGCTTGAAAAAATAGCACTATCTAATTCTGGATCCTCTTTTTCAAAATTTCGGCTTCGATTAATTAATTCAACTTGAGCATAGTTTAAAAGGTCAGTCAAAGGATTTCTAAAATCAATAGAATTTGAGATTATACGATTCCTTTCTAGTAAGAAATCGTAACCCGAAATAGTTTTGTAGGCTTCTAATGCCAATGAAAATTCATCTTTTATTATTTTGTGAAAGTTTTTTTCATCTTTCGTTTTTGCGTATAACCCCGAAACATCTAATCTCGCTCTCGCCATTTCAAAAGACATATTATCAAGAAGCTGAGCAAAAAACTTTGACTCTTTTAGCATTAATTTCAAGTTTTTTAAAACTGCTGGATTTTTTAACGCGCGACTTAGCGCGAACCCCATTCCAAACCATCCACTCAAATTATACCTAACTTGTGTCCATGAAAAAACCCAGGGTATGGCTCTTAACTCATTAAACCCTAAAACGTCATCTCTTATCTTATTCCTCGACGCAGGTCTGGAGGTAATTGGAATTTTACTTATCTGTTTCATTGGAGAAGCATTTAATAAAAATTGCCAGCATGGATCACTCAAAACTTTTTCTTTATAATATGACTGAGAATCAAGCATAATCTGAGTTATAAAATTATTTGATGATTTATCATCCTCTTTTTTTGATTTTTCTAGAACAACTAGTTGAGCGCTTACTATTTGTTCTAGGTGTCTTTTGGCAATTTGTGATGATCCATATCTATAATTAACTACTTCGCCTTGTTCGGTAAATCTTATATTTCCATTTTGACATTCATCAGGAAGGCTAAGTATTGCTTTATTACTTTTACCTCCCCCTCTACTGATGGAGCCTCCCCTACCATGAAAGATTCTAAAATCGATATTATTCTTTATCATCAGTTCACTAATTTTTATTTGACAATTGTTTAAGGAAAAGTTTGCCATACCAAATCCACCATCTTTGTTACTATCGGAATATCCAAGCATAATTTCCTGAAATCGATTTTTATTATTCAGATACGAATTATATAGTTCATCTTGAAAAAGGTCAAACAATAATTTAGGAGCAGATTCTAAGTCAGTTATGGTCTCATAAAGTGGTACAATATTTAAATCTGTTACTAATGATCCTTTAGTAAAGGTTACAAGGCCGAATAGTTTCCCAAGAAATAAAACCTCTAAAACATCGCTTTTTGAATGGGTCATACTGATTATATATGAAGAAATTAAATCCTTATCAATTTCAAGTGCTTCTTTGATTGTTCTAAACGTTTTATAAATCTCAAGGAGAGGTTTTGAACATTTAAAATTATTGATTATGAACTCATCTTTTTTTGAATGTATCAATTTTTTCAAGAGTGAACATTTATCTGAATCGCTTAAATGAAGATAATCAATATTTGGAGTGATGTATGAAATGATTTCTGAAACAACCTTAGCATGAATGTCTGAATGTTGACGGATATCCATTCCAAAAAGGTGTAAACCAAATACTTTAGATCTAAAAATTAGTTTCGTTAAATGCCCCTTTGCCAAAGACTCATTTTTAACAACTTTTGCTAAATATTGAAAAATTATGTTTAAATCGTCTCTGAAAAGTCTAGAAGAATAATTTGGTTTGTTTCCCGAATTAACATCTTGTTTATACCTAGTAAGCTTTTCTTTGATATAGAGTACTTTTAATCTTATTGGCTCAGTTTCGTATCTATCAATAAAAATTTGTTTAAGGTTTATAGCTTTTGAATCATCAAAAATAGATTTATATAAAGATCCATTAGTGTCATTATCCTTATTGGAAATACTCATTTCCTGAAATAGACTATCTAAATCAGCAATATACATTGAGACTAATTCAGTTACTTGCTTGCAGATGCTATATTTAGTAACATCACTTGTAACATTTGGATTTCCATCTCTGTCCCCACCAACCCAAGTGTGGAACTTTATTAAGTTGGGTGACTCAATCTTTTCTCCGTAATAATCAACAAATGAATTCTCAATATCTTCAGCAAGTTGTGGAACTGCCTCCCACAAAGAAGAAATAGTATTTTTTACAGTATTATTTATTTCATCATGTACTGAGATTCCATGAGCTCTAATATCATCAGTTAATAAAATAAGATTACATAATCTGAGAGCTTCATTTTCAAACTTTAACTTTTCTTTTTTACTGTAACTATCATCTAAAATTTTTTCAACGCAATAAAGGATTTTTTTCTGTTTACTGATTATGGATTGTCTTTTTGTTTCTGTTGGATGAGCAGTGAAAGTTGGGTGAATACTTACTGATTTAAGCATTTCTTTAGCTTCCCCAGCGCGAATGGAATTCTCTTTTAAATATTTTACTGCTGAGGCAATACCATCGGCCTTGGGTGAATTTATTTCTGAAACTTTATCTCTACTTTCATTAATTAAAATAATCTCATTTAATTCTGCCTGGTTTAGAAGGTGAAAATATATACCTATGAATCTTACCATTTTTGATAAATCACCATTGGACCACTTTTTTAAAGAAGATAAAATTTGTTCTTGATGCGGTATTGAATTGGGATGCAAAGTTTTCAACCTAATGAAGTCTATTAATTCTTGGTGCTTTGCTGAGCTAAGTCCAATTGAAATTTGCTCAAGGAGATCAAGGATTATTCCAGCTCTGAGTCTAATCCTTCTAGATACAGCAGACTTTTTTGCAAATGTTTCTATATAATTTTTTAACATTAGCTAAATATTATAGTTATGAAAAACTATTATTTTTAAAGTAGACTAGTTCCAGACCAATAATGAAAACAGCAAATTGCTTTTTGTATAAGTTATTTATCTGGTACTTTATTTATATCTGTAATGGTGAATTTTGTTTCTTCACCTCGTATATCAAGGGTAAAAGTTTCATTGACTTTTTTCCCAATTATAGCCTGACCAAAAGGTGAGTGAAGAGTCACAACTAGAGGAAACAGATCCAATTCAAATTCAATTGGCCCCAATAGATAATAATCTTCAGGCTTGTCTTTACCTTCTTCCAAAATTGTAACTTTATTACCAAATCCAACCTGGTCTGTTTCAATCTCGCCATGTTCTATAATTTGGAATGGGGAGTACGATTGAAGCGTTTGTGTTTTTCTTATGATTAAACTTTGTTCTTCTCTAGCAGCATGATATTCTCCATTCTCTTTTAAATCACCATGATCGGCTGCTTCTTTAATTTTTATTGAAGTTTCATCTTTCAATTTTTCGAGAGACTTCATTTTTGCTTCTAATGCTCGGTGGGTTTCTCTTAATATCATAGTTGCCATTTTAAATTCCTATCATTTACTTTGTAAAATTGCTTTGAGTGCATATCCATAAACTATTATTGGCATGCGCTACATAATTTAATTCTCTATAATTAATTTAGGCTGACATGCTTCTTAACTACCAGTAAAATCAAATAAAAAATGGACAATCTATAGAAATAACGTATACCTCAGACATAAGTCAGAGCCTTATTTGATTAGAACCATCTTCCCACTATAAATAATATTGTCTGCCTTAATCTGATAAACATACGTTCCCGAAGATACGCCATACCCATTATTGTTTGTCCCATCCCATTGAATTGAATTTGAACCTGATAATTGATTTCCTTCAAAAAGATTTTTAATAGTATTACCTAATAAATCGTAGATAGTAATGCATACATGTAATTCTTTAACAAGGTCATACTTTATTATTGTGTTGGGATTGAATGGATTTGGATAATTTTGAAAAACCTTTAAAGAAGTTGGCAAATTAGATTTTTTTGAATTGTTTAATAT